>ERZ809224.141-NODE-141-length-76421-cov-12.186392_pt1 | contig 76421 bp, 64 predicted proteins | sample MGYA00520513_ERZ809224 | MGnify/ENA primary metagenome ERZ809224 (study PRJEB31576, sample SAMEA3212658) | Homo sapiens | biome: human-gut; feature: human gut; material: fecal | place: Sweden | collected 2012 ... | reverse complement strand
GGTCGAGGGCATGACCAGATGGCTGGTCAAAAGAAAAGGAAGAGATGGGATGGAAGACATTTTCAGTGTGTAGTTTTGAAGGCATATGAAGCGAATACGAAGGTATCCGCTTTTTGTCATTTAAAGAAAAAAGATAAAGGGGAATCATACAACGGCAGTATTGCGGTCTCCAAAACCGTTCATGGGGGTTCGAATCCCTCTTCCCCTGCTAGGAAAAGCATCCGGATTTTGTAATTTTGGATGCTTTATTTAAATTTATATGAAAGGGGCGAGTTTTTTGGAAGGTAAATTTTATACCAGGCTTTGGTTTATTCTCTGCATGTGTGTATTAATGCCGCCCTTTGGAATCTTTCTGACTTTATTTTTTAAGAACCCGGTCACACCAAAGCGGCGTATACTTTTGGTGGTATTGACACTCATCCATTGGGCTATCTGGCTCTATATTGCCTATTTCAGTCCGATGAAAATTGCCTGAACGGGGAGGAGCTTTTGTGGAACAGGGGCAGATTGGAGAAATTGAGGAGATTTTAATAAATGCCTTTCCGGCGGTGGAACGGGAGATTTATGACGGGTGGATTTTAAATTTTTCCGGCGGTTATACATATCGGGCCAACTGCATCTATCCATTTTATCATTCAACCTATGATTTGGAAGAAAAGGTGATTTACTGTGAGAATCAGTATCGGGAATTGCTTTTGCCGGCAGTTTATAAGATGACGGAGGCTATTCCAAAGGCTTTGGATGAACTTTTGGAAGTAAGAGGTTATAAGAATGTCAAGTATGTGGATGTACTTCACTGCAGGCTGGAGGGATGGACGGCCCCAAAGATGAAATGCCCGGAGCATGATTATGAGGTAATCCGGATGCATCGGATGGATGAAGAATGGCTGGAAGGAGTTAATCAACTGATTGATATTCCCTATCCTTCGATGGAGAAGATTCAGAAGAAGATTTTCCGTCGTATTCGCCTGCCGATGATATGTGTAAAAATTCGCCATCAGGGAAAGGTGGTTGGAACCGGCTTGGGCGTGCTGGAACGTCATTATATCGGTTTGTATGCCATTCATGTCCATAGAGATTACAGGCGTCAGGGGCTGGCAATGAATATATGCAGTCAGATTATCGAAAAAGGAAAGAGTATGGGTGCAACCCAGGCCCATCTGCAGGTGAGACAGGGGAACACAGGGGCCTTTCTCATGTATGAAAAACTTGGATTGCGTAAAATGTATACCCAATGGTTTCGCATGAAATCCTGGCCCGAATCAAAGCAAATATTTGATTAAACAAAAGTTTAGGCAGCCTTTGCAGGCTGCCTGATTTAATTTGCCGTATAATAGATAATTTCTTTTTCTTCATGGCGGGTAATCAGCCCCTGCTTCATCAGATAATCCAGATGGGAAATCGTCTCGCCGATGGCAAACCATTTTTGCTGAATCGGGAATTCATCCCAGTTTTTACCGCGCATGGACCAGGTCATTCGGGCGCCAATCTGGCAGGCGTTAAGTCCCGGTTCTTCGCGGACAATGGAAAGGGTTTGATGAATACGCCGTGCATGGTGCTCTTCAATCTGCCGGATACGTTCATAAACATCCATATCATTTTTTCTGTGGGCCGGAAGCGCAAGGCGGATATCCAGCGCCTTAATTTTCTTCAGGCTTTCAAGATAATTTCCAAGGGAATCTTCCACACCGCGCCACATAGTGATATTCGGCGTAATATCAAATAAAATATGGTCGCCGCAGAATAAAATCTTTTCCTTTTCCATATAGAGGCAGGTATGTCCCGGCGTGTGTCCCGGCGTCCATAAACAGTGGAGGGTATAATCTCCAATTTGAAATGTATCCCTGTCGGACACGGTGCAGGCGTCAAACAGATATTCGGGAGCATAAGCCCGGGCCGGATTTACCGTTCGCTGCAATTCGATTAAATCTCTGGAGAGCCCTTCTCTGTAAAATTTTTCTTCCATCCATGGCCAGAAATTTTCATCATGCTGAGTTTTTAAGTAATTATAGTCCACATCGCTGATGAGAATACGGGTTTGGGGCGTGGCGATATGATTAGTCAGGCCGGTATGGTCCGAATGGAGATGGGTCAAAAAAAGAGTTGAGCAATCCATGTCAATTTCAAGCTCTTTTAATCCTTCAGTTAAAGCCGCCAGACATTCGGGCTGGTTAAAACCGGTATCTATCACCAGATTTTCCTTGGGTGTTTTAATAATGTAGCAATTTAAATTTTTCAGCGGATTGTTTGGAAGAACAACCGGCACTGTATATATATCCGGATTTTCATGGATTTGTCTGAACATGAGGTACCTCCTGTAAAATAGATAATTCTATCATAGCATGATTTCCGGGGCGATGGAAGCGGAGAGTTGATGTATTTTTTATTCTTTTTCGATAAATACTATTCCTGAAAATGATAAAAACTGCAGGAAGGTGGAAAAAGAATGAATCAGGAAAAGGATGAAAATCTCAATGAAAACGGACAGATTATTCTGGAAGAAAATCAGGAGAAAAAGAAAATTCTGCTGCTCTCGATTATCGGAGAAGTGGAAGGCCATGAGGCGGCGCCGAATCAAAATAAAGCGACAAAATATGACCATGTACTGCCGAGACTGGCAGCTTTTGAAGATGATGATGCGCTGGAGGGGCTGCTTGTCCTTCTGAATACTCAGGGCGGCGATGTGGATGCGGGGCTGGCTATCGCTGAGATGATTGCCTCCTTAAGCAAACCGACAGTATCCCTTGTCCTTGGAGCGTCCCACTCCATTGGCGTGCCGCTGGCGGTATCGACGGATTATTCCTTTATTGTGGAATCGGGGACACTGCTGATTCACCCGGTGCGGATGGGCGGAATGGTGATTGGGGCGCCTCAGAGCTACGCTTATTTTAAACGGGTGCAGGACCGGATTACCGGTTTTATTGCGGAACACAGCCGCGCTTCTCAGGAAAGATTGGAGGAGATGATGATGGATAATACGGAATTGACAAAGGATTTGGGAACCATTTTGGTGGGAAAAGAGGCGGTAGACGCCGGACTGATTGATGAAGTCGGAGGCATATCGCAGGCGCTTTCCCATTTAAAATCCATGATAAAATCCGGAAAACAAAATTCATAATAAAAGGGGGTTGGGCCGGATGGCCCTGAATCCCCATACAAAATAATGAAAAATAACTATCGTTTTGACAAAGGCATCAATATGTAGTATGATAAAAATAATTGAGTGAAATTGACGGAGGAAAATTTTATGAGCCTTTTACAAGCGATATTAATGGGGTTAATTCAGGGAATTACTGAATTTTTGCCAGTCAGCAGTTCAGGACATTTAGCTATATTTCAGTACATATTTAAAGTAAATACGGATACGGGGATGCTTTTTGAAGTGATGCTCCATCTGGGGACATTAGTGGCTGTATGTATTGTTTTCTGGAAAGATATTGCCAGGTTATTTATTGAAGGCATTCATTTGCTGGCGGATGCCTGTGTCAATTTGAAAACATTGATAACGAACCGCTTCCGCCAGGGAGACGGCAAGTATCGCCGGATTGTGACGAATGCCTATCGCAAATTTGTTTTGCTGATTCTTGTGACAACGATTCCAACGGGAATTATAGGGATTGTTTTAAACAATGTGGTGTCATCTGCGTCCAATTCTCTGCTGATTCCGGGAATCTGCCTGATTATCAATGCGATTGTCCTGTTAATCGTGGGCTCTCTGCCGGGAGGCAGAAAAAAAGTAAAGAAAACATCTTATAAAGATGCGGGGATTATCGGCGTGGCACAGGGAATTGCAGTGATGCCTGGAATTTCCCGTTCCGGCTCTACCATTTCCGCGTGTCTTGCCCTTGGATTTGACAGAAGTTTTGCGGTAAAATATTCCTTTATTGCTTCTTTGCCTGCAATTCTCGGAGCAAACCTGCTGGAATTGCGTCATTTGGGAGAAGCCATGTCCGGCGGGGATAATATTTTGTACTATGTTATCGGTATGATTGTCGCCGGGGTTGTCGGATATATCTGTATTCGTGTGATGATGTATGTGGTAAGCAATAAGAAATTCAGCTATTTTGCCTATTACTGTGCCGCTGTCGGCCTGATTTCTTTAGTTTTCCATTTCTTCATTATTAAATAATTGGTATGAAAAGAGGTAAAGTGCTATTGCGAAATGTCCTATAAGATATTTCGCTTTCGTACTCTATTCAGGTATTTTAAATTTAGGTTTAGGAGGAATTTTGAATGGCTGGAAGACAGCAGAAGACAACTGGAAAAACAAGAAAAACATCGCCGGGGCGAAAAACGACTGCAAAGGGGAAAAGGACGCCCGAAAAAAAGCCGGAACTGACATTGGAAGAACAGCAGCAGCAGGCCGGAATTCGAGATGAGGTTGTTGTACTTGCCATTCTTGCAGTGAGTATTTTATTAGTGCTCAGCAATTTTAATTTATGCGGAAAGTTGGGACAGATGATTTCCGGGGTTACTTTTGGATTGTTTGGTTATATGGCCTATTTGTTTCCGCTTGTAATCTTTTTTGGAATTTCATTTTTTATTGCGAACCGTTCCAGCCGCATCGCTAAAATAAAATTGATTTCTTCGATTTTTTGCTATATATTCCTGACAGTTTTTGTACATATGGTAACTGAACCTTATGATGCGGGAGCAAAATTGATGGATGCCTATAAAAACAGCTCTGCAGGGAAAAATGGAGGCGGACTTATCGGCGGAGCGGCTGTAAAGCTGCTTCATCCATTGCTCGGAACCGTGGGCTGTTATGTGGTTGTTATCGTATTGATTTTAATTACGGTTGTTTTAATTACCCAGAAGTCCATTTTTATCCCGTTGGGGAAAAAGGGCCGCAAAGCCTACTCAAAGGCTTCGGAGCGGCATAAAGAGCAGAAAGAGCTTCGCAAAAAAGAAAAAGAAGCTCAGAGGGAAGCTGAAAAAGAGGAAAGAGGCAGCGGAGGAAATCGAAATATTACCTTTGATGAAGTTAAAGAAGAATTTGAGAAGAAGGACTTTAATTTTGATCTGACTACAGCCTCGGAGGCGCCTGAAAAGGCTGCTTCAAAAAAAGCAAAGCCGGATAAAAAGGCGGACAAAAAGAATAAGGCTGTGAAACCATCGGTGGAAGATATTACGGAGGAGATTATTTTACCATGGCAGGGCGAGGACCGAATTCAGGTCAGCCATATGGATCCGATTGAACCGGTAACGCCGGAAAAGACAGAAAAGAAAAATTCCTTTATTGTGCCGGAGGGAGACTTGCGGCCGATAGACATAGATATCGATGATGATTTTGGCGTGATGGAAGAACCGGAGGACATTGGCACAGAGGAAACAAAATCTGCGCCATCCCCGTCGGCTGTTGCCAGGGCGGCTGCCAAGGCGGAGACGGCAAAGGCCTCCGCTCCGAGTGAGGCGGAAAAACAGGCGACGGCCGAGGATATCGAGACAGCTTTGGAGCAGAAACCGGAATATGTATTTCCGCCCTTATCCCTGCTTGTGCATGGGGAGAGAAATAATGGCGGCAATACGGATGAACAGCTCCGTCAGACAGCAGCAAAGCTGAAATCGACGCTGGATAGTTTCGGCGTGAAGGTGCAGATTACGAATGTGAGCTGCGGGCCGAGTGTTACCCGCTATGAGCTTCAGCCGGAGCAGGGAGTTAAAGTCAGCAAGATTGTGGGCCTGTCGGATGACATTAAGTTAAATCTGGCTGTGGCCGATATACGAATTGAAGCTCCGATTCCGGGAAAGGCGGCCATCGGCATCGAGGTTCCGAATAAGGAAAATACAGCGGTTATGCTGCGGGATTTGCTGGAGAGCAGGGAATTCCAGAACAGCAAGTCGGGCATCGCCTTTGCGGCAGGCCGGGATATCGGCGGCAAGGTGATTGTTGCGGATATTGCCAAGATGCCCCATCTGCTCATTGCCGGAGCTACCGGTTCGGGAAAATCCGTATGTATTAATACATTGATCATGAGTATTATCTATAAAGCGAAACCGGAGGATGTCCGCCTGATCATGGTGGACCCGAAGGTGGTTGAATTGAGTGTTTATAACGGTATTCCGCATCTGCTGATTCCGGTGGTGACGGATCCGAAGAAGGCGGCGGGAGCACTGAACTGGGCTGTCATGGAGATGACTGACCGCTATAAGAAATTCGCAGAATTGAATGTCCGGGATTTGAAGGGATATAATGAAAAAGTATCCCAGGCCGAGTTTGCCAGCCCGGATTATCCGAAACTGCCGCAGATAGTTATTATTGTGGACGAGCTTGCGGACTTGATGATGGTTGCTCCGGGCGAGGTGGAGGATGCCATCTGCCGTCTGGCACAGCTTGCGAGGGCCTGTGGTATTCACCTTGTTATTGCCACACAGCGGCCTTCAGTAAATGTTATTACCGGTCTGATTAAGGCGAATATCCCTTCGAGAATTGCCTTTTCCGTATCCTCCAGTGTGGATTCAAGAACAATCATTGACATGGGCGGGGCGGAGAAACTTCTCGGAAAAGGGGATATGCTCTTTTATCCTTCGGGATATCAGAAACCGCTGCGTGTGCAGGGGGCCTTTGTTTCAGATAAAGAAGTCAATGATGTGGTGGACTTCCTTCGGGAAAGTCAGAATGACCAGGTAAGCTACAATGAAGAGATTACCTCGAAGATTACCAGCGCCGGTCCGGCGGACGGGCCTGGAAACAGTGAGAGGGACGTTTATTTTGTGGATGCCGGCAAGTTTATCATTGAAAAGGACAAAGCATCTATAGGGATGCTCCAGCGCGTATTTAAAATCGGGTTTAACCGGGCGGCGCGGATTATGGACCAGCTTTACGAAGCCGGTGTGGTTGGACCTGAGGAAGGCACAAAACCGAGAAAGGTTTTGATGTCTCCGGAAGAATTTGAAAACTATGTTGAAGAGTCTTTATAGGCGGGAGGAAGAAAGATAATGAAAACAGATATTCAGATTGCACAGGAAACAAAAATGGAACTGATTAAAAATGTAGCTGCCAGACTGGACATCCAGGAGGATGATTTGGAATTTTACGGCAAATATAAAGCGAAATTTTCCGATGAACTCTGGGAAAAGATTAAAGACCGCCCGGATGGCAAACTGGTGCTTGTTACCGCGGTGAATCCGACACCGGCCGGAGAGGGAAAAACAACTATCAGCGTTGGCCTCGGCGAAGCCATGGGCGTTTTAAATAAAAAAGCCGTGCTGGCCCTTCGTGAGCCGTCTCTCGGACCTTGCTTCGGTATTAAAGGCGGTGCAGCCGGCGGCGGATATGCCCAGTTAATCCCGATGGAAGAACTGAACCTTCATTTTACCGGTGATTTCCATGCGATTACATCCGCAAATAACCTGTTGGCAGCCATGCTGGATAACCATATTCATCAGGGCAATGCGCTTCGAATTGATACAAATCAGATTGTATGGAAACGCTGCGTGGATATGAATGACCGTGCCCTTCGGAATATTGTTGTGGGCCTTGGCGCAAAGGCTGACGGCGTTGTCCGCGAGGACCATTTTGTTATCTCTGTTGCTTCCGAGATTATGGCAATTCTCTGCCTTGCCAATGACTTAAATGACTTAAAAGAAATGCTTGGACGCATCATCGTTGCCTATAATTATGACGGCGAGCCGGTGACAGCGAAGGACTTGAAAGCGGTAGGCTCCATGGCGGCGCTTTTGAAGGATGCCATTAAACCAAACATGATTCAGACATTGGAGCATACACCGGCCATCGTTCACGGCGGCCCGTTTGCCAATATTGCCCACGGCTGCAATAGTGTCCGCGCCACAAAGATGGCTTTGAAGCTGGCGGATATCGTTATCACAGAGGCCGGTTTCGGTGCGGATCTGGGCGCTGAAAAGTTTTTTGATATTAAATGCCGCAAAGCAGGGCTGACACCATCCGCGGTTGTTCTTGTATCGACGGTGAAGGCTATGAAATATAACGGCGGCGTGGCAAAGAAAGATTTGCCTGAAAAGAATATGGAAGCTTTGAAAAAAGGAATTGTCAATCTGGAGAAACATATCGAAAATCTTCAGAAATACGGTGTTCCGATTGTCGTTACCCTGAATAAATATGTGACCGATTCCGAGGAAGAACTGGCATACATCCGGGATTTCTGTGAATCCAGAGGCTGTGAGTTTGCTTTATCTGAAGTATGGGAACACGGCGGCCAGGGCGGCGTTGAGCTGGCGAATAAAGTGCTGGATATTCTGGAAAATAAAGAAAGTAATTTTAAAGTGCTTTATCCGGATGAATATACATTGAAACAGAAAATTGAAACCGTATCCAAAGAAATCTATGGTGCGGACGGCGTTACCTATTCTGCGGCAGCAGAGAAAGCGTTGGCGCGTATTGAAGCTATGGGCATGGGTAATCTTCCGGTATGTATGGCAAAGAACCAGTATTCTCTGTCGGATGACCCGAAGAAACTTGGACGCCCAACCGGATTTACCGTAAATATCCGTGAGGTTTATGTCAGCGCCGGAGCAGGCTTTGTTGTGGCGATTACAGGCACAATCATGACAATGCCGGGACTTCCGAAGGTGCCTGCGGCAGAAGCCATTGATGTGGACGACAACGGAAATATTGTTGGATTATTCTAATTTGGGAGGAAAAACAGGCAATGACACAGATAATTGACGGAAAGAAGATTTCTGCTGAAATTAAGGATGAATTAAAGGAAAAAGTAACCACATTAAAGGCCGAAGGAAAAGAAATCACACTGGCGGTCATCCAGGTGGGCAATGATCCGGCATCGACGGTTTATGTCGGAAACAAAAAGAAATCCTGTGCCTATATCGGGATTCGTTCGTTAGCTTATGAGCTGCCGGAGGATACAACGGAGGAAGAACTGCTTTCGCTGGTAGAACAGCTCAATCAGAGCAGGGATGTCCATGGAATTTTGGTTCAGCTTCCGCTGCCAAAGCAGATTAATGAAGATAAAATTATTAAGGCCATTGCTCCGGCCAAGGATGTGGACGGATTTCATCCTCAGAGTGTCGGCGCTTTGAGCATCGGCCAGCCGGGCTTTGTCTCCTGCACGCCGGCCGGGATCATCCAGCTTTTGAAGCGCAGCGGTATTGAGATTGACGGCAAAGAATGTGTTATTGTCGGACGCAGCAACATTGTGGGGAAACCGATGGCTTTACTTCTCCTGAGAGAAAACGGCACAGTGACTGTCTGTCATTCCCATACGAAGAATTTAAAGGATGTCTGCAAACGGGCAGATATTCTTGTGGCTGCCATCGGCAAACCGAAATTCTTCAATCATGAATATGTTAAAGAGGGGGCAGTTGTCATTGATGTGGGAATTCACCGCAATGAAAATAATAAGCTGTGCGGCGATGTGGATTATGAGGATGTTTTTCCGCATGTTTCCGCAATTACCCCTGTTCCCGGCGGCGTTGGCCCGATGACAATTGCGATGCTGATGTACAACTGTGTACAGGCGGCTGAAATGGAGATTTAAGAATGAAAATATTGTTTGTTTCACTGGGCTGTGATAAAAACCTGGTAGATTCGGAGGTGATGCTCGGACTTTTAAGGGATAGAGGCCATGAGATTACCAATGAGGAGAGTCAGGCGGAAATTGTTGTTGTCAACACCTGCAGTTTCATTCACGATGCCAGAGAAGAAAGTGTTCAGACCATTCTGGAAATGGCGGAATTAAAAAAAGGAGGCCTTTGCCGCCTGCTTATTGTGACCGGCTGTCTGGCTGAAAAGTACCGGGAGGAGATTCTTACCGAATTGCCGGAGGTCGATGCGGTGGTGGGAACAACGGCCTATGATGCCATCTGCGATGTTATTGATAAGAGCCTGGCCGGAGACCGGGTCCAGGCCTTTGAATCTGTGGACAGGCTGCCCCTTGTGGATACCCGGAGGGTGATGACAACGGGCGGTTACACCAGCTATCTTAAAATCGGCGAGGGCTGTGACAAACACTGTACTTATTGCATTATTCCGAAACTCCGGGGAAATTATCGGAGTGTTCCGATGGATTATGTGCTGGAGGATGCCCGGCGGCTGGCAGCTTCCGGTGTGAAGGAACTGAATATTGTGGCTCAGGAAACGACAACCTGGGGAAAGGATATTTACGGTGAGAAACGGCTGCATGTCCTGCTGAGAGAACTGTGTAAGGTGGAAGGTATTCGATGGATTCGGCTGCTCTACTGTTATCCGGAAGAGATAACGGATGAGCTGATTGAAGTCCTTCGGACGGAGCCGAAAATCTGTCACTATCTGGACATGCCGATTCAGCACAGCAGCGATGCCATTTTAAAACGTATGGGACGCCGGACATCCCGGAGTGAACTGGAGGCTGTTATTGGGAAGCTTCGCCGGGAAATCCCGGATATTGCCCTGAGAACAACCCTTATTACCGGTTTTCCGGGGGAAACAGAAGAAGACCATGAAGATTTAAAATCCTTTGTGCAGAAGATGGAATTTGACCGCTTAGGTGTCTTTACCTATTCGCCGGAGGAGGGAACTCCTGCAGAAAAGATGCCGGACCAGGTGCCGGAGGAACTTAAAGAGAGACGGAGAGATGAACTCATGCGCCTGCAGCAGCAGGTATCGGCAAAGAAGACGGCGGCCATGGTTGGAAGGACGCTGGAAGTGCTGGTTGAAGGAAGAATACCGGAGGAAGGCATTTATGTCGGAAGAACTTATCGGGATGCCCCGGAAGTGGATGGTTACATTTTCCTGAATGCGGAGGAGGAAATTATTTCCGGAGATTTTGTAACCGCAAAGGCAACAGGTGCGGATGAATATGATTTGACAGGAGATGTGATCTATGAATTTACCGAATAAACTAACCGTACTCAGAGTTATCATGATTCCCTTTTTTGTATTTTTTTATCTGACAGGGAAAGTATATATAGCAGATATTCTTTTTATCGTTGCCAGCCTGACAGACATGCTGGATGGAAAGATTGCGAGAAAATATAATCTTGTCACCAATTTTGGCAAATTTATGGATCCGCTGGCGGACAAACTTCTTGTGGCCGCGGCGCTCATCTGCTTTGTGGAAGTTGAGCGGATTCCGGCCTGGATTGTGCTGGTGATTATCAGCCGGGAATTTATTATCAGCGGTTTCCGTTTGGTGGCGGCAGAGGGCGGCAAGGTCATTGCTGCCGGTTACTGGGGAAAAATTAAAACAGCAGTAACTATGGTGACGATTATTTTTATGATTCCGAATTTCGGAGGAATTTTCTTTGGCGCATCCTGGGTATATCCGTTGGAACAGATTTTAGTCTACGCATCGCTCATACTGACAATTATCTCTCTGATTGACTATCTTGTGAAGAACAAAGAAGTGCTTGGAGGCGAAATGTAATGATTATTGAATTTATATCTGTCGGGACAGAGATTCTTCTCGGCAGCATCACGAATACAAACGCCCGATATCTGGCAGAAGAGTGTGCGGTGCTGGGTCTGACCAATTATTTTCAGGTGACAGTGGGAGATAATGAGGGACGTTTATCCGATGCCGTCCGCACGGCGCTGGAACGGTCGGATATCGTTCTTTTGAGCGGCGGACTGGGGCCTACGGAAGATGATATTACCCGTGAGACGGTGGCGAAGGTTCTCGGCCGGGAGATGAAAGAAGTGCCGGAAATCCATGAACAGATTCAGGCTTATTTTGAGCGCATGGGCGCTAAACGGCCTTCAGACAATAACTGGCGGCAGGCGATGGTTATTGAGGGAGCTGAGATTGTGGAGAATCACAATGGTACGGCTCCGGGAATGATCATCCCTGTGGAGGGCAAAAAGCTTATTATCCTTATGCCGGGACCGCCGGAAGAGCTGAAAATGATGTTTGAGGAGAGCATTGCGCCTTATCTGGCCGGCCTGAATCACCAGGTGATCTGCTCAAAAACGGTGAAAATCTGCGGCATGGGCGAAAGCCGGGTGGCGGACGCCGTTTCGGATTTAATTGATGCTCAGACCAATCCGACGATTGCAACCTATGCCAAGGGCGGCGAGGTCCATTTGAGGATTACGGCCAGCGGCAGCGATTCAAAGGCGGCCAGAAAGAGTATTAAGCCGATTGTCAAGGAATTGAAACACCGTTTTGGGGAGAAGGTATATACGACCAGGGAAAGTGAGACGCTGGAACAGCATGTGGTCGGCCTTTTGAAACGGAGAAAGATGACCGTAGCTACGGCTGAATCCTGCACCGGAGGACTGATTGCATCGACGATTGTTAATGTTCCGGGAGCTTCGGAGGTTTTCAATGAAGGCTATATCACCTATTCTAACGAAGCGAAGCAGAAGATTCTCGGCGTTAAGAAAAAAACTTTGAAAAAGGACGGCGCTGTCAGTGAGAACTGCGCGGCGGAAATGGCAAAGGGCGCGGCAAAGGCTGCAGGCGCCAGAGCAGCCATCTCTGTGACAGGCATTGCCGGGCCGGATGGCGGTACGGAAGAAAAACCGGTGGGGCTGGTATATATTGGATGCTGTATTGACGGTAAAGTGTGGGTGGAATCCTATCATATGAATGGCGACCGTCAGAAAGTCAGAGAAATTTCTGTGAAGAAGGCATTGGATATGCTGCGTCGGCATTTGAATCACGTGGAACAGGATTAAGGAGGCATCATATGGGCGCAAAAGACAAGAAGAAATGGTTAATGGCAGGACTGCTCTGTCTGCTGATGTGGCTGCTCTGCGGCTGTGTCGGAAACAATAAAATGAGCATTGATACGACTCTCGAAGTGGATGATAAATTTAAAGGGCAGAGAGAAATGTCGGCTGTGGTTTCTGAAAGTGTTTTTCGCCAGGCTTTTGATGGAAATCTGGAGGAACTTCAGGGGATGGTGACAGAAAAGTGTCCGTCCACATTGATTTGTTCGGCTGAGGAGGTCAACAAAGGTGTGGCGATAACGATGACACTGGAATTTGCCAACCTTTCGGATTACACAAATAAGATTGGTCAGATTCTTGGAAAAACGCCGGGAATTTATTTTGATGCGTCCAATTCCATTTTCAAAGAAGGCTATATGCTTCAGGAAAATTTTACATCCCAGGACTTGTTTGGCTGGCTTTTGGACGCACTCAGGGACAAAAACAGTCAATTCGAGGACATGGAGCTGTCCGATATCTTCCAGAATGGCGATACAAGGGTCATTTATGAGGGAGAAACCATAGAATCTGAAGCGATGATACATGTGGAAAAGATGGACTCCCATGCTTTTGACAGTCTGTCTGTTGAAATGACGATGAATGACGACGGCTCCTATAAAACGGCGGTAAATTATATTGTCAGCCAGGATGTCTATTACGATATGGGCGATGATATGGATGCGGCAATCAAAAAGCTTATGCCGGACGGCGGCGTTTACGAAGTCAATAATGTGGATACACAGCGGGTTTATACCATTGGTTTCAGCGCCTATAATACGGAAACTCTTATTTCCCAGTTAAATTCAGTGCTTCACACGAAAAACTGTGAGTTTGAAATCAAGGAGGCAGGGGATGAGGCCGACCCGTTCCGCGCCCATAAGGAGATAACGATATATCTGGATGGTTCTTATTTTCTGGATTTTGCCAAAAAGGAAACGGAGCTTGTCTATTTGCTGAAAACCAGCTCTCAGTATTCTTTTAATGACTGTCAGTCTGTTACAGGCTTTTTAAGAGATTATTCCTTTGATAATGATGATAAATACACCAGTGTGTATATGACTGTGGGACCTTCCGATAAGGTACAGGTTCGTCTGACCTATGCGGTGGACATACAAAAGATTGAAATTGGAACAAAGATTCACAGCGAAACTATGCTGGAACGTACATTCAGCTTCTTCTTTAATTTGGAGCAGGCGGAATTGACCGGAGAAAATTTTGAAAGTAAGCTCCGGGCCCGTATGGATAAAGATATGACGCTGGATAGGGCTGATGCGGACGGCATGAAAGTGTATACGGTTCATATTCAGGCGGACAGTCCGGAGGATTTATCTCTGCGGACAACGAAGTTTTTGGACAGTTCGGCCAAAGAGGAAGAATTGACCAGCAGCTTTGCAGGGGGCAAGTCACCGAAAAAACAGTTGAAAATCCGCTCCTATTTTTATGAGGACCATATCAATCTGGAGAAATTTCTTGGAAGTGCGGCGGTAAGCGACGGCATTGTATACCGTATGGAATATCCGAAGGGATATGTGGCCGCCTTTGAGGAGGGAAACCATGCCGATATGGTGACCGAGGGCAATACGCTGACATGTACAACAAGAGATTTGATCATCAATGTAAAGTCCCGGGGAGAAACAACGAATGTGGCCGGTATGACCCAGTTGATTCTCTGGTGGGCCAGTTTGATATTGACGATTGCCACCCTTGTTTTGAATTTGAAACACATTGCGGGGTATATCCGTTACCGGAAAAAATATCTGCTGAAAACAGACCTTTTCCACGGCAGAAATCGGATTGTTTTGACAGCCGGCATTGTGGCGCTTACCGTGTTTGTATTTACAAGCCTCCGATTGATTTTTCGGGTATATTAATGGACATCGGAAGAAGACCGGCGATTCAGCTTATGATGAATCAACAGGCATACGGCGCTGGAAATGACGACTAAAGCCAGAATCATCAATGCACAGTGCATGAAAAAGCCGTCGGGCAGGAGAAGAATGACGGGGTCGGTTTCCGCATCGAAAATCCAATAGTCATTATTAAAAAATAATTTATGAAATAAAACAAAGAAACGGTCCCAGTTCAGGGCGATAAGAGCGCCGAGAATTGCAGGAAGGGCCAGGGTTAAAACAGAAGTCAGCTTCAGATAGGCCGGCTTCTGTTTTTTTAGGCTGAAAATGCCAAGAATACTTCCGATGAAGCTTAACGGAAGAAGAACCGCCTGAATGAATACGAAAATCCGCTTAACCTCCACAAAATGAATCCGTCCTTCTTCGGACATGGCAAGGGTTGGAAATTCCAGCTCTCCGCGGTAGAAAACAGAGTTGTAATCAATGAGGGCGTCGTAATTTTTGCGGATTTCCTCTTCCGAATAGCCCGTATTCTCCGGCAGGGAAAAATGCCGGATATCCATATAATAGAGGGGCCTGAAATTCAGGGTGAAGACCACGGCGGCGGAAAGGATGCAGAGTGTCAGGGCCAGAGCGGTAAAAATCTGTTTTATTTTCATGGAAAAAACCTCCGAATCTTTATTTGATGTTTTCCATTATACATCATCTGCCGGGACTTGTCACATTTTCCTAAATATGCTATACTTATTTGGCTATTCATAAAATCAGGGACTTCCCTGGACTGGTTCGAAAACTTCCCAGGATAAAAAACCAAGAATCTAACAAAGATAGGAGAATGAATATGAAAAAAAGAAATTTTACAACGCAGAAACAGTGTATGGTTGCCCTAGGAATTGTGCTAAATATTGTGGGCGCCTTTATCGCCTTAAATCTCAGACTTCCCGTTTATCTGGATTCGGTGGGCACGGTTCTTTCCTGCGCTCTTCTGGGGCCGGTTTACGGCGTGGCAACGGGCGTACTCGGAAGCCTTATCAGCGGGATTACCTTTGATATATATTCGCTGTACTATGCGCCGGTACAGATTTTAACCGGATTGACGGCCGGATGGATGTTTCGGACAAAATGGCTTACCGGCTGGCGTCTTCCTTTTGGCGGGCTGGTCGTATCGCTGCCCACATCCATTGCCAGCGCCGTGATTACGGCATTTCTTTTTGGAGGAATTACCTCGTCGGGCTCTTCTTATCTGGTTGTTTTGATGAGCAATCTGGGGATGAACCTCACTTTAAGTTGTTTCCTTGTCCAGGTTTTGACGGATTATGCGGATAAACTGATTGCTGTTTTGCTGGTGACCGGGGCGTTGAGAGCCTTGTCGCCGGAGATGAAAATGAAAATTCGAGGAGAAAGAAATGGAGCGTTATAGCCGGATTACAAATAAAAATCAAAGAGAGATAGTTTTGCTGAAGGCAAAGCCCTGTGCCTGGGGAAAATGCCGGTTCTGCGATTATATTGATGATAATTCAAGAAATATCCCGGAGATGGTAAGGCTGAACAGGGAGGTACTTTCCAATGTCACCGGAGAATTTGGCGTGCTTGAAGTCATTGATTCGGCCAGTTGTTTTGAACTGCCGGAGGAAACTCTGGGGGATATTAAAAATGTGGTTGAAAAATGCGGTATCAAAAAGCTGTTTTTTGAAAGTCATTGGATGTATCGGAAGCGGTTAAATGAGATGCGGGAATATTTCGGTATTCCCATTGTTTATAAAATTGGTGTGGAAACCTTTGACAATGATTTCCGGGAAAATTATTTAAATAAGCATGCGGATTTTGAGAAACCGGAAGAGGTGGCTGCCTATTTTGATTCGCCATGTCTGATGGTCGGCATTAAGGGGCAGACAAAGGAAATGATTGTCAGGGATATAGAAATATTAAAAAAATACTTTAAATTGGGAACGATTAATGTTTATACGGATAATACAACCGATGTGAAAAGGGATGAGGACTTAATCCGCTGGTTTGCCGGAGAATATGGCTGGCTCGCGGATGACCCTGCCGTGGAGGTTCTCTTTGAAAATACGGATTTTGGGGTTGGAGATTAATAAAAAAGGTGTTTTGCCTGAAAAATCAGGTAAAGCACCTTTTGTTTTTAATAATCATCATAGCGCAGCGATTGATATTGCCGATAGGCAAATACAGCCACGGCAATGGCATAGATGACGACAATGGCTTCAAGGAGCAGCAGATTGGTAATCAGGCCTGTCTGATAGAAAGCGGCGATGATATCAATGAGGGCGTGAAGCACAATGGCAAGTAATATGTACATATATTTTTTTCGCACAACTGCCTTGTAGATAAGAACTGAAAGAGCAATCTGCAAAACAAGGGCGGCCATCCGTTCAACCCCGGAGAGGATATAGGATGAAGTCGGCGTCTCAACCAAAGTGTTTAATAAAGAAGTTATAGAAGCGGATGCTTCAGCGCTGCCGGCCTGGGAAGCATAGGCCTCCACACTGCCATAATCATTCAGGACAATGGCAATCATGAGGTTTTGAAGCATAGTAAAGGAACCGAGAACAATGGCCTCAATTCCGCCGTGGCCGATACCGTAAATGATAGAATTTTCCCGCTGGTACATAAAGCGTTTCATAACCGTCATCATGCAGAAAAAACGTCCGAATTCTTCAAAGATTCCGGCGGCCAGACCGCCGTAAATGGCATAAAGAAAGGGGTTGCCTGAAATCATCCTGCCGATGGCCGTATTGCCCGAAAGGATATATTGGTGGGCAGAACTTTCAAGGGCAAGGGCAAAGATAATAAAAGTAATTGCGCCGAAAAAGAAAGGCGCTGCCTTTGTCTGAAACCGGCCTTTAAATACAAACAGCAGAACAAAAGGAACTGCAATACATAATATGCCGGTGAATCCCATAGCCAGAAGTGTTATCTGGGGGATAAGGGGTGCAGTTGTCATCATAATTGAATTCCTCCTAACAGAGTATAGTATACCTTTTTTGGAAGAAAAAGACAATATTGAAATTAGCTATTGACAATGTATATATACAATGGTATATTGTATATATCAAGTATATACAATATAAATTTTAATCACAATCTTGAAAGCTTTTGCCGGCAGACGTGTTGGCAGATTGGAGGTAACAATGTGAATATATTTATAAGCAATTCGGGCGATGTACCGATTTATGAACAGATTACAAGCCAGATTAAAGATATGGTGATGCGGGGGGAGCTGAAAGGCGGGGACGCCCTTCCTTCCATGCGTGCTCTGGCGAAGGATTTGCATATTAGTGTCATTACAACAAAGAGGGCCTATGAGGAACTGGAGCGGGACGGTTTTATTCACACCATGGTTGGCCGGGGAAGTTTTATCGCTGATGCCAATATGGAGATGATGAAGGAAGAAAAATATCGGCAGATAGAAGAGATATTGACAGAAGGGGTCCGGCTGGCGAAGAGCAGCGGGATTAGCTGCGAAGAGCTTCAGGAAATCATACAGATGGTTTATGAGGAGGATTAGCAATGGAATATTTGATTGAAGTGGAAAATTTAAATAAAAGTTATCCGGAATTTTCTTTGAAAAATGTGAGCTTTAAAGTTCCGGGCGGATGTATTATGGGGTTGATTGGAGAAAACGGCGCCGGAAAGTCAACAACGATTAAATCCATTGTGGATTTGGTCCATGCGGACAGCGGAAAAATCCGGATTTTTGGCAAAGATATTTATAAAAAAGGAAAAGAAATCCGGGAGGACATCGGCGTTGTTCTCGATGGCACCGGTTTTCATGAAACTCTGAAAGCCAGAGAAATCAGAAGATTCATGGGGAAAATATATAAAAACTGGGATGAAAAATATTATCAGAGACTTTTAAAAACCTTTGAAGTTCCGGGAAATAAACCAATGAAGGAGTTTTCAACAGGTATGAAGATGAAGTTGATGATCGTGGCTGCCATGGCCCATCATCCGAAGCTGCTCATCCTCGATGAAGCGACCAGCGGCCTGGACCCGGTTGTCAGAGATGAGATTCTGGATATGTTCCAGGAATTGATTCAGGATGAGGAGCACAGCGTGTTGATTTCATCCCATATTACAAGTGATTTGGAGAAGGTGGCAGACTATATTACCTTTATTCATAAAGGGGAAATATTCTTATCCGAAGAAAAAGACCGGATTATGGAAGAATATGGCGTTGTTCACTGCCGCCCGGAAGATGTGCCATCCATCGATGCGGATATGATTATGGGTGTCAGCCGCGGCGTTTACGGCTGCGATGTGCTTGTGAGTCAGAGAAATAAATTAAAACAGAAACATCCGAATTTTGTTATTGATCGGATTAAACTGGAAGATGTGCTTTTATTTAAAGTGAAGGGAGATAAATAATATGAGTGGATTATTGGTTAAAGAATATTATGCACTGCGCCGTTATGCCAAACAGTATGTGTTGTTGTTTATCTTTTTTGGGGCGCTTAGTATTTATATGGAATCTATGTTATATTTTCAATGCATGGTGACGATGAGTATGTGTATGCTGATTTTTACCGGTATGTCCTATGATACATTGGCGGGGTGGGATAAATTTGTGCTGACCATGCCGGTGAACCGAAAGGATATTGTGGGCTCAAAATATTTGTGCTGCATTATTTATGCGATTTTTGCGATTATCGCCAGTACTCTGTTCAGTGCTGTTTTGGGATATATTCATCCCATGAAAGATGATGATCTGATGTTGCTGGCCGTGACTGCCGCAGCCCTGCTCTGCATTATATTTTTGATTTATTCCATATTGATTCCTTTGATTTATAAATTAGGTGTGGAAAAAACCCGCATTGTGATGATTGCGGTCATTATGATACCTATATTTGGTCTCATGAGCATCTACCAATATATTCCGGCATCGGCGTGGGAATTCATCGAACAGCACATCGGTCTTATGGCCGCCGCCGGCGCAGCCTTTTGTGTGCTGATGTATATTATTTCCTATTTTGTCAGTCTGAGTATCTTCAATAAAAAAGAGTATTAAGAGCGGGGGCGTTTGTATGAAAAACAGTGGCGTGTGCCCGAAATGCGGTTCACATACAGTAGCCTGCGTGCCCGATGATGCCCACCGTTATTTAGCCAACAGCATTTGTATGACGAAAGTGGTGACTGTGGAGAGAATCCCGGTCACCCGCTATGTCTGCTGTGACTGCGGATATGTGGAAAATTGGGTGGAGTCTCAGGCGGGAAGAAATAAAATAAAAAAGTATTATTCATCTTGACAAAAAAGCCCCTTTGCTGCCGGCATCGAAAAACCGGTGGTCAAAGGGGTTTTTATGCGAATTTCCAGTGAATTAATTATTCTTCTGTGTCTTCTTCGATTTGTTCATCCATATTCATAACCTGGCGTTTACGTGCCAGTTCATCGTTTTCAAGGTATTCATCATAGGTACACTGTTTGTCAATCAGGCCGCCGGGGGTAAGTTCCATAATGCGGTTGGCAGTTGTCTGAACAAACTGGTGGTCCTGGGATGTAAAGAGCAGGACTCCCGGATATTTTATCAGGCCGTTATTCAGCGCGGTGATGGATTCCATATCCAAATGGTTGGTTGGCTCATCAAGAATCATTGTGTTGGCGCCGGACATCATCATGCGGGAGAGCATACAGCGCACCCGCTCGCCGCCGGAGAGAACGTTGACCCGTTTCAGACCGTCATCACCGGAGAAGAGCATACGGCCAAGGAAACCGCGGACATAGGTGACATCCTTTTCCGGGGACCATGGCATCATCCAGTCCACAATGGTGTCATCGCTGGCGAATTCCTTTGTGTTATCCTTCGGGAAATAAGCCTGGGAGGTGGTTACGCCCCATTTATAGGTTCCTTCATCCGGCTCCATTTCACCGGCCAGAATTTTGAACAGAGTAGATGTCGCGTTGACATTCGGACCGACAAAGGCAACTTTATCATCGTGGCCGAGGGTGAAGGAGATGTTGTCCAGCATTTTTACTCCGTCAATTGTTTTTGAGATGCCGTCTACCATGAGAACTTCATTGCCGATTTCCCGGTTTGGCTTGAAATCGATATATGGATATTTACGGCTGGATGGCCGGATTTCATCCAATTCGATTTTTTCAAGGGCCCGCTTACGGGAGGTCGCCTGTTTTGATTTGGAAGCATTGGCGCTGAACCGCTGGATAAATTCCTGGAGTTCTTTAATTTTTTCTTCTTTTTTCTTATTGGCTTCCTTCATCTGCTTAATCATCAACTGGCTGGACTCATACCAGAAATCATAGTTTCCGGCATAGAGCTGGATTTTTCCGTAGTCAATATCCGCAATATGGGTGCAGACCTTATTTAAGAAATAACGGTCATGGGAGACAACGATAACTGTATTTTCAAAATTAATGAGGAATTCCTCAAGCCATGCGATGGCATCCAAATCCAGGTGGTTGGTCGGCTCATCCAAAAGAAGGACATCCGGATTTCCGAAGAGGGCTTTGGCAAGAAGGACTTTGACCTTCTGTCCGCCGTCCAAATCCCGCATCAACGCATAATGAAGCTCCGGCTCAATGCCGAGACCGTTCAAAAGAATGGCGGCGTCGCTTTCGGCTTCCCATCCGTTTAATTCGGCAAATTCACCTTCCAGCTCGCTGGCGCGGATTCCGTCTTCCTCGGTAAAATCTTCCTTCATATAAATAGCGTCTTTTTCCTTCATAATTTCATAAAGGCGGGCGTTGCCCATGATAACCGTATCCAGGACCTGAAAATCATCATATTTGTAATGGTCCTGCTCAAGGACAGAGAGACGTTCACCCTGATTCATGGTGATATCGCCCTTACTCGGTTCCAGCTTCCCGGAAAGTATTTTTAAAAAGGTGGATTTTCCGGCGCCGTTGGCCCCGATCAGGCCGTAGCAGTTCCCTTCGGTAAATTTAATATTGACATCTTCAAATAATGCACGTTTTCCCAAACGCAGGGTTACATTGTTTGCACTAATCATGTTTTAATACCTTTCTATCATTGTTCTTTTCAAATCACACGTATTCTATTTTATCGAAAATCCCTGAATTTGCAAGAACTTTCCTGAAGAATTCTCAACTGTGCAGCGCTTTTTTCGGGCAATTGTCCACGCAGCTCATACAGAGGATACATTCAGTGCCGTTTTCACGGCTTCGGGCGTTATCCAGCATGTCCACATTCATCGGGCAGAGCTTTCGGCATTTTCCGCAGGAGATACATTTTTCCTCATCCACGGTAATGCGGAGCCGGGCAAAATAGCTCATCGGTTTTAAAAATACCGTAATCGGGCAGATGTATTTGCAGAAGGCCCGGTTGTCCCTGAAGGCAAGAGCCAGGCCGATGCCGATGGCATAGTAGAGAAGATTTCCGATAATAAAACTGTAAAACATAATCCGCTCAATATTCGGCACATGGAAAATGAAAAGAGCGCCGACGAAAAGGAGGGACAAAGTGAAAGTGATATATCGGATGAATCCAATCTTTTTTCGCGGAGTATTCGGATGTTTATAAGGCAGCAAATCCAGAATCATGGCTGTCCAGCAGGCATAGCCGCACCAGCCCCGGCCAAAAAAGAGGGGGCCGAAAATTTTTGCGACGGCATAGTGAATGGTGGCCGCTTCAAAAACGCCCATGAACAGATAATACCAGAATCCCTCAATCTGCATATTTTCATTGGAGAGAAGACCGAGGTAAACAAGCATATACAGCCCGACACCGAGTTGGACGACAAGGCGGGCATGTTTGAACTTTCGAATGTAGAGGCAGAGACCGAGACAGAGAAAACCTCCGATATATGTAAAATTGAACAGATAGAAAATATTGTCCAGGGTCTGCCATAAGGTGATGGCAATCGTTTCAAAAATGACTAAAAAAATGAGAGCGGGCGCATATTTTTTCAAGGTATTCATAAATTAACCTTCCTTCTGTAATTAATAATTCCATTTTATCATTAAAATACGCCGCCGTCACTTTATTTTGCATGATATAAGGGTTATAAGGGGAGAATAACAGAGAAATCCGGTTGACGGAAAGGGGATAATCTTTTATGATAATAGAAAAACTTTTTAAACTCAAAGAAAATAACACAACAGTAAGAACAGAGGTACTGGCCGGCATAACTACTTTTATGACGATGGCCTATATTCTGGCAGTGAATCCGGGAATTCTTGCGGCGGCAGGAATGAACCGGGGGGCGGTGTTTACGGCGACAGCCATTGCCGCTTTTATCGGCACTCTCTGTATGGCATTGTTTGCCAATTATCCCTTTGCTCTGGCGCCGGGGATGGGATTGAATGCCTATTTTGCCTATACGGTTGTTCTCAATATGGGCTATTCCTGGCAGACAGCGCTGACGGCGGTGTTTGTTGAGGGGCTTGTTTTTATTGTTCTCTCAGCCACAAATGTGCGTGAGGCGATATTTAATGCGATTCCAATAAATCTCAAGGCGGCAGTCAGTGTGGGCATCGGTTTATTTATCGCTTTTATCGGCCTGCAGAATGCAAATATTGTTGTCGGCGGCGCCGCATTGCTGGAGTTATTTTCGGTTGAGGGCTATAATCTGGCAAATGGTGTGAATGCATCATTTAATAATGTGGGTATTACTGTGCTTCTGGCAATTATCGGCGTCATTATTACCTCAGTTTTAGTGATTAAAGACATTAAGGGAAATATTCTCTGGGGTATTCTGGTGACATGGCTTCTAGGCATCCTATGTCAGTTCGCGGGGATTTACGTGCCAAATCCGGGGCTTGGATTTTATGATCTGCTCCCGGATTTCAGTGATGGCATTTCTATTCCGGGTCTGGCGCCCGTATTTTTCAAGCTGGACTTTTCCAATGTATTTTCTCCTGATTTTTTTGTTGTTGTGTTTGCTTTTTTATTTGTAGATATTTTTGATACTCTTGGCACCCTTATCGGCGTTTCCACAAAGGCAGGGATGCTGGATGAGCGGGGGCGTCTTCCGAGAATCAGAGGGGCGCTGATGGCCGACGCGGTCGGCACAACCTTTGGGGCAATTCTCGGCACGTCGACAACAACAACCTTTGTGGAGAGCGCTTCCGGGGTCACTGAGGGCGGACGCACCGGGTTGACGGCGCTGACGACGGCGGTCCTTTTTGCCCTGTCCTTGTTACTGTCGCCCGTTTTTCTGGCGATTCCGTCTTTTGCGACGGCTCCGGCGCTGATTATTGTTGGATTCTATATGCTGTCCAATGTCATAAATATTGATTTTAAGGATTACAGCGAGGCAATTCCGTGCTATATTTGTATTGGGGCAATGCCATTTTTCTACAGCATTTCCGAAGGAATTGCCATGGGCGTTATTTCTTATGCAGCGATTCATCTGCTGACCGGGAGATATAGAGAGAAAAAAATCAGTCTGCTGATGTATGCGCTGGCAATTCTGTTTGTTTTGAAATATATTTTCCTGTAAATAGAGGAGGCAATTTTTGCGATGAATATTTTAAATATTGAGCATATTCAAAAAATATATGGCGACAAAATTATATTTGACGACGTGTCCTGCGGGATTCAGGAAGGAGATAAGATAGGAATTATCGGCATTAACGGCACCGGGAAATCAACACTTTTGAAAATGCTTGCGGATGCCGAAACGCCGGATGAAGGCCAGATCGTCCGCCAGAACGGACTGCGGATCGCCTATCTGCCCCAGAACCCTGAATTTCCGGCGGAAGCAACAGTGGCCGACTTTGCATTGAACGGCAATGCGGAGACGGACTGGCAGGTGCAGAGTAATTTGACAAAGCTTGGCATTACGGAATATGATGCCCTGCTGGACAGGATGTCCGGGGGACAGCGGCGGCGCGCAGCTTTGGCAAAGGCGCTGACCGGTGAGTTTGATGTGCTTTTGATGGATGAGCCGACGAATCATCTCGATGAAGAAATGATTTCCTGGCTGGAAGATTATTTAAAAAATTATAAAGGCACGGTGATTATGGTGACCCATGACCGGTATTTTTTGGATAAGGTGTCTAACCGGATTCTTGAAATCAGTCATGGAAAACTATACAGTTATGAGGCGAATTATTCCCGGTTTCTGGAGTTGAAAGCGGAGCGGGAAGAGATGGCGCTGGCGAGTGAGCGCAAGCGGCAGAGTATTTTAAGAATGGAATTGGAATGGGCCAAACGGGGATGCCGGGCCCGGACAACAAAGCAGAAAGCAAGGCTTGAACGGCTGGAGGCGCTGAAAAACGGGAAAGCGCCAATACAGGATGGCACGGTGGTCATGGATTCTGTGGAAACCCGTATGGGAAAGAAAACGATAGAACTCCATGATGTCTGCAAAGGCTATGGCGGACAGCCTCTTATCAGAAATTTTGAATATATTGTTCTGCGGAATCAGCGGCTTGGAATCATCGGACCGAATGGCTGCGGCAAGTCCACCCTGATTAAAATGATTGCCGGGCTGGAAACGCCGGATTCGGGGCATATCGAGATTGGCGAAACGATTAAAATCGGATATCTGGCCCAGGAAGAGACTGAAATGGATGGAAACCAGAGGGTGATTGACTATATCAAAGATATCGGGGAGTATGTTCAGACAAAGGAAGGGAAAATTACCGCCTCCCAGATGCTTGAACGCTTTCTCTTCACACCGGATATGCAGTACACGCCGATTTCAAAACTTTCCGGCGGCGAGAAGCGCCGGCTTTATCTGCTGTCGGTTTTAATGCTCGGGGCAAATGTCCTGATTCTCGATGAACCGTCCAACAATGTGGATATTCCAACGCTGACAATTTTGGAGGATTACATAAATTCATTTTCGGGAATTGTTATTACGGTGTCCCATGACCGGTATTTCCTTGATAATATTGTGGACCGGATTTTTGAGTTTGACGGCCAGGGCCATCTGCAGCAGTATGAGGGCGGTTATACCGATTATCTCGAGGCAAAGCAGCGGCGGAGCCTGCCGGCCGACACAGCGGCAGCCGATAAGAAGTCCTCAAAGGACTGGAAACAAAAACAGCCGGTGAAGTTGAAGTTTACCTATAAAGAGCAAAAAGAATATGAGACGATTGATGATGATATTGCCGCGCTGGAAGAAAAAATTTCCAAATTGGACGCAGATATGCTGGTCAACGCCACGAATTCGGGAAAGCTGAACGATTTGCTGAAGGAAAAAAATCAGGCGGAAGCGGAACTGGAAGAGAAAATGGAGCGGTGGGTTTATTTGAATGACCTGGCTGAAAAAATAGAAGCACAAAAGAATTAAACAAAAAAATATGCACGGGTTATTTATTGGATTTGAGTGGAAATTATGGTAGGATATAATTAAACAATATCAGAATAGGATAAGTCTGGAGAGAGTGCTATGAAGTCAGAAGATTATGAAGTGATTTTAGATGCCCTGGATACAACTGCGATTTACGTGATCAGCGAGGAACGCCATGAGATACTGTACTATAATCAGAGGGTAAGGGATGTAGCGCCGGGAGTAAAAAAAGGGTTGGTATGCCATGAACTATGGGCTGGAAAATGTGAAAATTGTCCTTTGATCGGAATAGGTGACAAAAAAAAGAATTCGGTCACCAATTTTAATGACCCTTTTGGAAAAGCGGTGGATATTACTGCAAACAGAATTATGTGGAAGGATAGGATTCCGGCTTTTGTCATTGCGATCACTCCCCATCAGGAGTCTGCCAGCTATTCCTATCACAGGATATTCCGGGGCAATTTAACATTTGACCGGTATGAGGTTGTCAAGGTGCCGAAGGAAGAGCGGGATATACATCCTTATAATGTGGCCAGAATGTCGGATTGGCTGAATATGCTTGCGGATGATGGGTATATACACAGCGAAGATGAGGATAAGTTTCGGAAATTTGTCAAACTGTCCAATCTGAAGGAGGGACTGCGTGCAGGCAAAAATATGCTTGTGTGCAATTATCGCCGGAAAGCCGGGAAGGAGTACCGGTGGAATACGATAGAAGTGATACCGGATTCGAATTATACGGATGACAATCAATCAGTGATGGTTTATGTCAAAGATATGCACGATATGTATCAGGAAGGGCTGGGCTATGAAGAACTGAGCCTGAAAAATGAGGCCATACTGAAGGCTCTTGGAGAAGAAAATTTCGGAATTTATCTTATTGATCTGAATCAGGATGTAGTTTCCGCCGTGCGTGCGGCAGCGGAGGATGAAGACATCGTGGGCGGCCGAAGAAAAGGCTGGAATATAGTGATGGAAAATCTGTTGAAGTATCGGTATCACCCGGATTACTGGGATAAATTTCGAAACACTTTTTCAAAGGATGTATTGCTGAAAAGCTCGAGGGAAGGAAAAACCAGGCTGGAACTTATGGCAGAACGCAGCATATTGGGCGTATATCATTATATCAGTGCGACGGCACATTTTTATAACTATGGAAGAAACCGCAATTATGTCGTTATGGCTTTCCAGGATGTTGACACCCGGATTCGCAGCGAGATTGAGCGGGCCCAAAGTGATATAAGGATGGCCGCGATCATTCAGTCGAGATACGGCGTTATGAATACACTCCATTTGTCATCGGGAATCTGTGAAAGAGTTTATCTGCACGGTTCGGAGAAAAACGAGAAAGTGATGAAAGGCGACTATGCCGCCTATATTGAAAAAGCCATTGAGAATTGCGTCAGAGATGAGGACAGGGAAAGGTTTCTTTCGACATTTTCTCTTGAAAATCTGCGCAAAAAAGCCGAAGAAGTTGAGAATTTTGAGGAGATTATCTTTCGGTATCAGCAAAAGAAAGCGCCGTATATGTGGCTGGAGGAACATATTTTCTTTATCCGCCAGGAATCCGGTGTGGTTGTAAATATTCTTGGCCGGGATATTACTCTGGAAAAGCAGAAGGAAGAGACAGAAACAAAGGCGGCGCGGGAAAAAGCCAATATTATTAACAGTCTGAGCAGTATGTTTTTTGCAACCTATTATATTGATTTGAGGGACGGCACTTTTCGTGTGATTACCCAGAAGGAAGATGTACAGCAGGTACTTGGTGAAGAGCGGGATTACGCGGAGGGAGTGGAAATCTATACCAGCAATTTTGTTCACCCGGATGACAGGGAAGAATATAAGAAAAAGGTGAGCATCCCAAACCTGATGTCTGAATTATGTCCGGAGCATCCGGCAGTAGCTTTTGAGTACCGCAAAGCTGAGAAGAAGAACGGAAAAAATCAGTGGACACGTGCCAGCATTGTTATGGCGGAGTATGAGGATGGAAGGCCGAAAACGGCGATATATGTCGCCCAGGATATCACGGAAAGCAAGCAGAAGGAAGAGCGGGACAGAAATGCGCTGATAGAAGCCTGCGAAGCCGCCAATCATGCCAATGCGGCCAAGAGTGAGTTTTTGTCGCGGATGAGCCATGATATAAGAACGCCGATGAACGCCATCATTGGCATGACGGCGATTGCCGGAACCCATCTGGATGACAGGGAAAAGGTTTCAGGTTGTTTGAGCAAGATTACGGTTTCCAGCAGACATTTGCTGTCATTAATTAATGAAGTGCTGGATATGAGCAAGATTGAGTCGGGGAGAATTGAGCTGACGGAGGAAGAATTTAACCTGTCCAATCTGCTTGAAGGTATTTTGACAATGGTTCGGCCATCAATGCGGGCAAAGGAACAGCAGCTTGAGGTTCGGATTTTTGAAGTGGAGCATGAAGATGTGGTTGGCGATGAACTTCGGCTTCAGCAGGTGTTTATGAACATTATATCGAATGCCGTCAAATATACGCCGGTTGGAGGAAAGCTGGAAATTGAGATTTCGGAGAAACCTTCGAAAATTTATGACTATGGATGCTATGAATTTGTTTTCCAGGATAACGGTATCGGCATGTCGGAAGAATACCTGAAGCAGATATTTGAGCCATTTTCCAGGGCTGAGGATTGCCGTGTCAGCAAGATTGAAGGAACCGGGCTTGGCATGACGATAGCGCAGAATATTGTTCGGATGATGAATGGCGATATCAGCGTTGAAAGCAAAGAAAATGAAGGCTCAAGATTTACGGTAACTGTGTTCCTGAAACAGCAGAATATAGAAAATGGAGATATCCGGGAACTGCAGCAGCTTCCTGTGCTTGTGGCGGATGATGATGAATATGCCTGCGAGGCCGCCTGCAAAATACTGGATGATATCGGCATGTGCGGCGAATGGGTGCTTTCCGGTGAAGAAGCGGTAAAGAGGACCCGGGCTGCCTGTGAGGAAGGGAAAGACTTCTTTGCGGTAATCCTGGATTGGAAGATGCCGGGAATGGACGGCATTGAGACGGCGAGAGAGATACGGAAGCTGTTGGGAGATGAGGTGCCGATCATTATTCTTTCGGCCTATGACTGGTCGGAGGTTGAAGAAGAAGCGCGAAAGGCCGGTGTGAATGGTTTTATCACGAAACCTCTGTTTAAGTCGCGGCTCGTCTATATGTTTAAGCAGTTTATCGGAAATTCTGAAAGCGGGAGAGACATGGAGGAAGAAGCCGGAGGGGAAAGGGATTTTTCCGGCAAACGGCTTCTGCTTGTAGAAGATAATGAACTGAACCGGGAAATTGCGGAAGAAATCATTGGAGAAACAGGGATTAGGATTGAGAGCGCTGTGAATGGGCAGGAAGCATTGGAGATGTATGAGAGCCATGAGGAACATTATTATAATCTCATCTTTATGGATATTCAGATGCCGGTGATGGACGGATATACGGCCGCCCGGATGATTCGGAAATCCAATAAAGAGGATGCTCGCAGTATTCCGATTATTGCTATGACGGCGAATGCCTTTTCGGATGATGTGGCGCAGAGTAAACGGGCCGGAATGAATGAACATATTACAAAGCCTCTGGATATTGAAGAACTGATGCGGTGCATGGAGCGGTGGCTGTAACAGCGGTTCAGACACATCGATGAATTTGCAGAAATTTCGGAAGAGATGCGGAGGAAAGTAAAATGAGAAAAAAGAATAGGATGACTCGGTTTCTGACATTCAGTTTAATAGGCGCCAGTATTTTGTGCGTTTGCATTTTTGGATTTTTAATAAAATACATAAATCGGCAGAGTTCGACAACCGTCAATGAGTTGGGAAATATTTATATGAGCAGTATGAATGAGCGGATTTCCAAGCATTTTGAAACGATGGTTGAACTGCGTATGACTCAGCTCGAAACAACGGTGAAAACGATTCCAATGAAGTATGAATCCGACAGTGAAGCGCTGCGGGAATGGCTGGAATCCAGCGCCAGAGCCCGGGACTTTGAAGCTTTAGCCTATTATTTTGATGACGGAAGTTTTGAAATGATCTATGGGGAAGAGGCGAAGTCCCTGAACCCTGAGATGTTCTTTGAGTCCATGAAAAATGGAGAGCGGAAGATATCGGTGGGCATTGGTGAAGATGAAGAGAAAAGCGCGGTTTTGGGCGTTCCCTTTTCCATGAAAATGGCAGATGGAAGAGAATGTATTGCCCTGGTGGGAAGACTCCCGATTGAATATATTTCTTCGACCCTTTCTCTGGGAGACGGGGATACTATGGTCTACTCTTTTGTTATCCGTAAGGACGGAAGTTTTGTTATTCGCAGCTATGACAGCACCCGGGATAATTATTTCAAACGAATTCGGGCGCTTTATGAGGAAATCGACGGAAAAGAGACGGAACAGTTAATCGAGGAACTCCAGGCAGCCATGGAAGAAGACAGGGATTATGCTTCCATGCTTAAGATTTATGGGGAGCGGCGCCAGATGTATTGTTCGAGGCTGCCGATGTCGGAATGGTACTTGGTGACAATTATGCCTTATGGAACGCTGGACCGTGCCGTTGAAACTATGGGGAAACGGTCGCTGAATGTTTTCGCGGGCTGTTGTGCCCTTATTCTGGCTGCATTGGCGTTCCTTTTCTTGGGATATATATGGCTGAGCCGGAAGCAGATGCAGGAACTGGAAGAGGCCCGGCAGACGGCGGAAAAGGCCAGCCGGTCCAAAGGCGAATTCCTTTCAAATATGAGCCACGATATCCGCACGCCGATGAATGCCATTGTTGGTATGACGGCCATTGCCATGGCGAATATCGAGGATAGCAAGAAGGTGCAGGACTGTCTGAGAAAAATTACCCTGTCAAGCAAACATCTGCTCGGCTTGATCAATGATGTATTGGATATGTCAAAAATTGAGAGCGGAAAGATGACTCTCAATACAGAATTGGTTTCTCTGAGTGAGGCGATGGAAAGCATTATCAGCATTATACAGCCCCAGATTCGGGAGAAACAGCAGAAATTTAATGTTTTCATCTATAATATTTCTTCGGAAAATGTGCGCTGTGACAGTGTCCGGCTGAATCAGATACTGTTGAATCTCTTGTCCAATGCGGTTAAATTTACGCCGGAGGGCGGTTCCATCGAAGTTTCTCTTCATGAGGAGCCATCGCCGAAAGGTGAAGAGTATGTCCGTATTCTCATTTGGGTTAAGGATACCGGTATCGGCATGTCGGAAGAATTCCGGGAGCATATTTTTGATTCCTTCACCCGGGAGGACAGCAAGCGTGTGCAGAAGACAGAGGGAACCGGCCTTGGAATGGCGATTACGAAATATATTGTGGACGCCATGAAGGGCGATATCCAGGTAAAAAGTATTCAGGGCGAGGGCACTGAATTTTGCGTCACTCTGGACTTTGAGAAGGCGGAGGAGCGGGAGGAAGCCATGCTTCTTCCAAATATCACGATGCTTGTGGTGGATGATGACCGGCAGCTCTGCGAGAGTACGGTGGTTTCACTGAATTCCATCGGTATCGAGGCGGAGTGGGCCCTGGACGGTGAAACGGCCATTGAAATGGTGAAACGGCGCCACAACATTCATGATGATTATCAGGTCATTCTTCTTGACTGGAAGCTGCCGGGGATGGACGGGATCCGAACAGCCCGGGAACTGCGGAGACAGTTGGGGGAAGATGTTCCGATTTTGTTGATTTCCGCCTACGACTGCAGTGAAATTGAGGATGAAGCGCGGGCGGCAGGAATCAGCGGATTTTTGTCGAAGCCTTTGTTTAAATCAACCTTGTATTATGGATTGAGACCTTATACGGAAGCGTCGGACCATGTATCTGCGCCGAAACAGTCAGAGCAGGATTTCTCCGGCCGGCGGCTTTTGGTTGCGGAGGATAATGAGCTGAACTGGGAGATTGCCAATGAACTGCTTCAGGGACTCGGGATGGAACTGGAGTGGGCGGAAAACGGCCAAATCTGCGTGGACAGGTTCAGCCAGTCGGAAGTGGGCTTTTATGATGCGATTTTGATGGATATCCGTATGCCTGTGATGGGCGGCTATGAGGCGGCAGAGTGTATTCGCGGTATGAACCGCCCGGATGCTTCGCTTCCGATTATAGCCATGACGGCGGATGCATTTTCGGAAGATATTCAGAGATGTTTGGAACATGGCATGAATGCCCATATAGCGAAACCGATTGATATCAAAGAAGTTTCTCGTATTTTGGAGAAATACCTTGAAAGATAAATGCAAAGGAGGGGGATGGATGTCGTGGAAGATAAGCCGGGGAAGACCATGGCCCTATGGAATTACAATATGGGATAAGGGTGAAGACAGCCGGACAGAGATAAATATGACCTTCGAACTTCCGGGGGAGAAGAAAAGCCGGAGACAGGGGGTGCAGCCGGGTCTGGCGGAGAAAAATCTTATCCTGAGAATATATGATTTAGACGGCCGCAGGGCGATGGAATTGCCGATAGATAAAAAATGGCATTTTGCCCGAATATACAGCATCCTTTTGGAGTTTGAGACCTCGGAGCAGGAAATGTTGACGAGGCGGGATGCCCGGATGGCTGTGGAAAACTATGGCTATCAGGTTTTATATGGCGGAGAACCGATTTCCATGCCCTATGCCAGGGCGCTGAGACGCATAAAGGGAGAAAGAGTGTATCTCTTTAAAGAGCCTGACTTTGATTGGAAAGAAGATACTTTTCCGGGACTGGATTTTGATGAACTGATTATTTATAAGCTGCATGTCAAAGGATTTACAAAGCATGTTTCCTCCGGGGTAAAGCATCGGGGAACTTTTGAGGGGGTTATCGAAAAGATTCCTTATCTGAAAGCTTTGGGCATCAATGGTGTGGAGCTTATGCCCGTATACGATTTTGATGCGGAGAACCCGGAGGATTCGGCGGGGCGCAGGAATTACTGGGGCTATGGCCCGGCCCATTTCATGGCTGTAAAGCCGGAATACGGAGCCGAACCGGAGAAGGCCGGAGAAGGACTGAAAAGGCTTGTTCAGGCGATGCACCGTGAAGGCATCGAGGTCTATATGGAACTGTTTTTTACCGGGAAGGAAACGGCAGATTTTCAGATGGCCTGTCTGCGCCGGTGGGTTCTCGATTATCATATCGATGGTTTTCATTTGAATCAGACGGCCACCCAACTCCGGGATGTTTTGGCGGACGGATTGTTGGCTCAGACTAAAATAATGAGTGAAGATTTTAATGGGTTTCCGGATAAAAATGCCGGGGGCCGCCGCCGCGCTGTTTATCACAACGGTTTTCAGGACAGCATGCGCCGATTTCTGCGGGGCGACGAGGGCTGTGCCGGTGATTTTATGATGCAGATTTTAAATCGTTCCGATGCCCAGGGAAATATTCAGTATATGACGAATAACAATGGATTTACGCTGATGGATTTGGTCAGCTATGACAACCGCCATAATGAGGCGAACGGCGAGGAAAATCTGGATGGCACCTCATGGAATTTCAGTTGGAACTGCGGGGCGGAAGGGACGAGCCGGAAGCGGGATGTTCTCCGTCTGCGGCGGCAGCAGTTGAAAAATGCCTGGATTTTAAATATTTTCCAGCAGGGGACGCCGTTAATTTATGCGGGGGACGAATTTGGAAACAGTCAGAAGGGAAATAATAATGCCTGGTGTCAGGACAATGCTGTTTCATGGCTGAACTGGAATTTATTGCAAAAAAACGAATGGCTGTACGATTTTGCTGCAAAGATGATTGAATTGCGCAGGACGGAGCGGCTGCTGCATCCCGAAAAGCCCTTTGCCCAGACAGACAAATCGGCCAACGGTCTGCCGGATTTTTCCTTTCATGGAAAGGTTCCATGGTTTGTTTATGAGTCGAACTGGAACCGCTGTATCGGATGTATGTATGCGGAGGGCGGCGCGGCCTGGTACTTTGCTTATAATATGAATTGTACAAAGGAAATATTTTCATTGCCGGGGCTGCCGAAAAAAGGCCGCTGGAGTGTTTATCTGGATACGGCTGAGTTTAATGCTCCGGGGCTGCTGCCGGATGATGGACAGATTGTCCTGAAAGGCCACAGTATCGTTCTTCTTCGGGGAAATTATTATTATAAATAGGAATAAAAAATCAGAGCAGAACTATAGGAAAGTCTCTGCCCTGATTTTTTTTAATAAAAATGATGTTCGGAATAGTCATCCTTCGGCGGAAAATCGCCGATATAGGGCAAATCATGCCGGTCGTCCACAATCATGGTATCCGGGGTATCTCCGTAATCCGTGTAATCTTCAGACATATGACTGACCCGTGGAAACCAGTGGTGAACCTTTTTGTTTCCATCATAAAAAGTCATAAGGAACCTCCTTTGCTTCGATATATTTCTAGTTTGAAGCAAAAGAGAAATATTTATTCCGGATAGATAAGGCGTTCGCTGCCGATATTTTCCAAAACTTCTTTTAAAAATTTATCGGCCAGATAATTTGCCATCGGCAGATTCATATCCCGGAAATTGCCGCAGTCCCTGGCGCAGGCGCCGGGAACCTCATCGTTAAAATCTCTGATAAATGTAAACATTTCTTTCATCAGAGGAACAATATCCCTGGATTCATAATCGCCGCTCAAAAGCAGATAAAATCCGGTTCGGCAGCCCATTGGCCCGAAATAGACGGTTTTTGCGCCGAACTGGGGATGATTTCTCAAAAAGGTCGCTGCCAGATGTTCAATGGTGTGAATTTCCGCCGTGTTCATGACAGGCTCATAATTCGGACGGGTCATACGGATATCAAAGGTAGTTACAGTTTCTGCGCCGACCGCATCCCTGCGCGATACATAAATTCCCGGGAGGAGTTTCAGGTGATTAATCGTAAAGCTGGTTATTTTTTCCATAAACGGTCTCCTTTATAATTTTAAGTAATATAGGAATATTATATAAGAGAATGAAAGAAAACGCAATTCTTGTTGAATTTTAAAGGGTATAAGTGTAAAATGGAACGTGATGAAATGATAAGGAGAGGAGTCAGTAAATGAAAACAAGCAAGGTACGTTTTTATGTGACGATTTCTATTGTAAAAATAGCAACAAAGATATTAAAGCTTTTAGGACGAAATGCTACTCATCTGCCGGGATGGATGGCAAATAAACTTTGCCCGGATTTTCTCGGACATCTGGAGAAGCCGGAGCGCCTTGTATATATTACTGGAACAAATGGTAAGACAACCGTATCCAATCTGACAGCGGAAGTATTAAAGGATAATGGATATGATTTCATTAACAATGCTTCGGGAAGCAATGTCAGTGAAGGCGTTATTTCCGCGCTTCTTTCAAAGAGCAGTTTTTTTGGTAAGTCCAAATGTAAACTGGCAATTTTAGAAGTGGATGAACGCTATTCGCCGTTAATCTACCCATATATGCCGCCGGATTATTTGCTTTGTACAAATTTATTCAGAGATTCCTATAAGCGAAATGCTCATGCGGAGTTTATTTCCAGTGTTTTAAATAGTCAGATACCGAAGCATACCAAACTTATTTTAAATGGTGAGGATTTAATCAGTAATCACCTGGCTGTGGGAAATGAACGTTGTTATTTCGGAATCCGTTGCCCGGATGGTCACAGCAGTTCGGATAATATTATTAAAGATATTGTGGCTTGTCCGAATTGCGGAGCTATGCTTAAATATGACTATATCCGTTATAATCATATTGGACGGGCCCATTGTCCGAATTGTGATTTCGGTTCACCGGAGATGGATTACTCAGTAGAGAAAATTGATTATGAAAGTCAGCGGTGTCTCATAAGGACTCCTGATGGAACTTATGACTTTAAATTGATTGGCAATAATGTTACGGATATTTATAATATGATTGCGGCAATTTCTCTCTTATCTGAGCTGGGCTTGAAAATGCCGCAGATTCAGGAGTCCTTTGAAAAAGTAAAAGTAGCCGCATCGCGTTACAATTCTGAAATGGTGAACGGCAAAGAATTAATAATGAATCTTGCAAAAGGCCAGAATCCGATTGCCTGTTCCAGAGTTTGTGATTTTATACAGCATGAGCCGGGAACAAAAACGGTTGTATGCATGGTAGACGATTATTTTGATGCAAAAGAAACCAGTGAAAATATTGCCTGGATTTTTGATATCGATTTTGAATTTTTAAATGATGATTCGGTAAAACAGATTGTACTTACAGGTGCACGAAATGCGGATTATCATCTGCGGCTGTTAATGGCCGGGATACCGGAAGAGAAGATTGTTTGCTGTGAAAAAGAAGTGGATGCAGCAGATTATGTGGATATTTCGTTGTCAGATAAGATTTACCTGCTATATGATGTTTATACGCTGGAATATGCAGAAAAAGTATATCAGGATTTGAAAAAACGATTGGAAGAAGGAGGAGAGAAAGCATAATGAAGATTGAAGTTCTTTTTCCAGAGTATTGTAATCTGTTTGCAGATTCTTCAAATATGAAATATTTAAAACAATGTTTGCCGGAAGCAGAATTTATATATACGGATTACATGTCTGAACCAGTATTTGCCAGAGAACCGGTGGATTTAATTTATATGGGCGCTATGACGGAGAGAGTTCAGTCAATGGTGATAAACAAACTGCTTCCTTATAGAGAAAGGATTGTCGAATTAATTAAGAAAGATGTTCCATTTCTTATTACAAGCAATGCCCTAGAAGTTTTTGGCCGTTGGATTGAAAATGAAGACGGTACAAAAGAAAAAGGTTTGGCAATATTTGATTTTTATGCAAAACGGAACATGATGCACCGATTTAATGGATTGGTTCGCGGACATTTTGGCGATATGCCGATTATTGGCTTTAAAACCCAGTTTTCCATGGCTTACAGTGATAATTTTAAATATAATTTTATTCAGGTGGACAGAGGTACTGGTATGAATCCCTCTGTTTATACAGAAGGTATTCATGTGCATCAGTTTTATGGGACCTATCTTGTCGGCCCATTTCTTATACTCAATCCATTATTTACAAAACATCTGATGCAGGTGATGGGGATTGAGAATCCAAAGCTGGCCTTTGAGCCGGTCATTATGGAAGCTTATGAACGACGTATGAAGGAGTTTATGGATCCTAAAGTTAAATTTTAAAAAATACTCAGAGATAAGGATGGAGTCTGTAACATGGGAAAGAACACATCGGGATTTAAGAATTCTATATTAAAATTCATTAGAGGTGAGAAGCCTGTTCAGGAAACCTTTGAACATGTGAATAAACCGGCGACATTAGTATATGTCAGCGGAACAAAGGGGAAAACAACAGTTTTAAATCTGGTTGGCCATGTACTTAAAGAAAATGGCTGTGATTTTATGTGGAATATCTCAAAAGAGAATAGGATTGAACCGGTGGCATCGGTTCTGCGTTCGGGGAAAAGTGTTTCCGGGCAGATAGGATGCGGCCTGGCATTGATGGAGGTGGATGAAAAGGATATAGTAGAGTTATTTGAAAAAATGACTCCGGATATTCTGGTATATACGAATATCTATGCAGGTTACTGGAATCAGAAAGGCCATATGGACAGCGTTGAGAATGATGTGGATATGTCTGTTTTTGAAAGTGCAAAGTTGATTTCAGGAGGAAATGGCTATGAAATTGTCTCAGTGGATGCGGAAAATGAAACATTTGTCCTGAAAATTGAAGATAGGATGGAGAGCTATCGACTGCTTGGGCCGACAAAAGCGGATATAAATGATGAGGCAGTGGCGATTATGCTCTTATACCAATTGGGCATGAGTTATATGCAGATATCGGAAGGGTTGAAGAGTGCGGAGAAACTTACTGTTTGCCGCCATGTAGATACCGTTGGCCACTGGAAAGTTTATATGTGTCATGGGGAGGAGCAGAGTCCGGCCGTTTGTTCTCATGTACTTGAGTGGATTGGAAAACAAAGAGATGATTGCGCGGTTGTCCTTATGGATTATAATCAGCAGGAGCAGGTGCGTGCTTCAGAAAATACAGCATGGCTTTATGAGGTGGATTATGAACCGTTAAAACGGTCAGGCGTCCGACAAGTGGTGACAGCGGGAAATCGGTGTTATGATTATTGGGTACGCCTTCTTTTAGCAGATATTAATGAGGAGCGAATTACCTGTGCATTCCATCCGGAGGATGTTGTAAAATTGGTCGATATTGAAGATGTGGATAATATCTACATTGTATATGGACAGGGAACAGGCGCGAAGGCTAAGGAAATTAAAGAGCATTTGCTTCAGCGTATCATGAAAGAGGGGGGAATAAAATGAAAATAGAAATATTATTTCCGGAATATGGCCACCTCTTTGGAGATTATGGTAATATCACGTATTTAAAGGCATGTCTGCCGGATGCAGAGTTTATTGAGACTTCCCTGAACAGTGAACCGGCGTTTGCTGCTGATGATATGAATCTTATCTATATGGGTCCAATGACTTTAAATGCCCAGGAAATGGTGATTCAGAAGCTTTTGCCGTACAAAGATAGGATTGAGGAATTGATCCGCCGGAAGACCTGTTTTCTTTTTACGGGAAATGCAATGGAAGTATTGTTTAAGGAAATTATTGATGGCGAGAGAAGGATTCCGGGATTGAATATCTTTGATTTTTCGGCAGTCCGTGTATCAGACGGTTATTACACCGGGAATTATTATGGGGAGTTTAATCAGAGAAAGGTTGTTGGATGTAAGATTCAGTCATCGATGGCTTATGGCGCAAATGAGCATTGCTATTTTGCAAAGGGGATTCGCGGAACAGGGATTAATCGGACCACAGCCTATGAGGGGGTTCGGCGTCAGAATTTTATAGGCACCTATCTGGTAGGGCCTTTGCTGGTGATGAATCCTTATTTTACCCAGTATCTGATGTATCATATGGGAGTTGAGAAGCCAAAGCTGGCTTATGCGGAGGCTATGAAAGAAGCTTATAATCAAAGATTGACAGAGTTTGAAAATAAGAGGACAGTTATGGAATAACAGGAGGAAAAGCATGAACAAATACAGGGCTTATGTGGGGTCTTATACCCGCGGGGAAAGTAAGGGCATCTATATGTATGATTTTAGCGGGGATTCACCGTCTTTTGAAAAGCAGGGAATTGTGGAGATTACCAATCCATCCTTTCTGACATTATCTGCCAACGGAGAGTATTTATATACAAATTGTGATGAAGGCGTTGCTGCCTTTAAGGTTTTGGAGGATGGCAGCCTGAACTATTTGAACCGCCATTCGGTTCAGGGGCTGCGGCCGTGTTATCTGAGGGTGGATTCCGCCAATGAATATCTCATAAGCGCCGGGTATTATGACGGCAAACTGACAATTTCCCGTTTAAATCCGGATGGCACGGTGGGCGATGTCACCGATGAAGTTTTTATGAAAAGTCCGGGAAGCGTTATTTCAAGAAATAATCGCTGCCATGTAAACTGTGCGCTGTTTACGCCGGATGAGAAATATATTCTGGCTGTGGATTTGGGAATGGACCAGATAAAGGTTTATGAGTTTGACCGGGTTCGCGGGACGATTGCACTGAAGGATATTATCCGCTGCGAGATTGATTCGGGCCCGAAACATATTATATTTTCCCATGATAAAAAGTATATTTATCTCACCCATGAAAATGCCAATATGGTGACGGAGTATGCCTATTCCATGGAGAGTAAGGGGCCGAAGTTTGAGAAGCTCGACCAGCAGTCGACGCTGCCTCCGAAATTCAGTGAGGATAACTGTGCGGTGACGTTAAAGATTACAGATGATGACCAGTATCTTTTTGTAACGAACTCCGGCGACAACAGTGTGGCAATCTATAAGATTGATGAAGAGAAGAAAATGGACAAGCTTTGCGTCCTTCCGGTCAGCGGTATTTATCCGAGGGATATTTATCTTTTCCCGGATGGAAAGCATTTTGCTTCCATTAATCAGGAGTCGGATTCGATTACCCTGTTCGGCGTTGATTATGAAAAAGGATATATTTGTATGAAGGGTAAGCCAATTCATGTGCCTTGCCCGACTTGTATAGCGGTTAAAAAGTTGAAATAGCCCCGGAGCGGCAGGTTTAGCAACAACCGAAGGATGCTGAAAAATGAGGAAATCTTGTTTTAAAGCATCCTTTTTTGTATATGAGGATGCAAAAATGATGCAGGAAGGATGTAAAATGGCAGAAAAGGAAGGTGAAGATGATGAATCGGATTTTAATTGTTGAGGACGAAAAGCCCATTTTAGAACTGATTCGAATGAATCTTATGGATGCCGGCTATGCCTGTGTCTGTGCGGAGGACGGGGAAAAGGCCGCGGATATACTCGAGAGGCAAACCTTTGATTTGATCATACTGGATATTATGCTGCCGAAGATCAGCGGCTATGAATTAATGGAATATATTCGGCCGATGAATATTCCGGTCATTTTTCTGACAGCGAAGTCGGATGTGATGGACCGGGTGCGGGGACTAAAGCTTGGGGCTGAGGATTATATTGTAAAGCCCTTTGAGATTATTGAATTGCTGGCCCGGATAGAAACGGTTCTCCGGAGGTATAATAAAACTTCCCGCGAATTATCGGTTTATGATATTCGGGTGGATACCTTTTCGAGGGTGGTAAAGAAGGCCGGGCAGCCGGTGAATCTGACGGCGAAGGAGTACGAAATCCTCTTATTGTTTTTGAGAAATAAAAATATTGCTCTGTTCCGGGACAGGATATATGAGAGTGTCTGGGGAGAAATGTATATGGGCGAAAGCCGGACCGTGGATTTACATGTTCAGCGGATGCGGAAAAAACTTGGGCTGGAATCTAAAATTGTGCCGGTTTATAAAATCGGGTACCGCTTGGAGGTAGATGAGTGAAATTTTTTTGGAAATTATTTTTCAGCATTATTCTTGTCACAGAGTTTTTTGTGGGAGTCAGCGGCTATGTGCTGATTTATTCCAGTTTCAGGAATTCTGTAGAGCAGGAAGTGGAGGCGGCCTATCGGGAAAATGATATGCTCTGCTTTTCTTTAAATCAGGGGGTTGCCAACTCTGTGGAAATGTCCAGCATGTCGCTGATGTGGGGGATAGAGCAGGAAGATGGAGAGGCGGATTATAAGGAAATATTGACAAAAGCATTGACGATTCAGACAACGGAAGGGGAAATCCCCTTTTGCCTCACTGATTCGGAGGGAGAACCCATCTGCGGCAGCCGAAAAAACGGGTTGGATGACGGACTTGTGAAAAAGTTGAATATGCAGCAGCGGGGATATGAAATCCGCAAGGTGGAGGGCCGATATATAGTTCACTGCGCCCGACCGGTAAAACTGTTAAATGAAGATTATTATATTGAGAATTACAGGGATATTACGGAAGTATTTGCGAATCAGGCCGGATACGCCCGGACTTTTTCTATTATTATGGGACTGCTGTTTCTTGTGAGCGGCGTGGTTATTTTTCTCATTTCCTACTGGCTGGTCCGGCCGATTCAGCTTCTGTCCCAGGCGACGCGGCGGCTGGCTGCGGGCAGCGATATGAAGCCGGTGAAGGTCAGCAGTCATGATGAAATCGGTCAGCTGGCTGAGGATTTCAACTGCATGGCGGCCCGTCTTTCTGAGAATATGGCAGCTTTGAAGGAATATGCAGGGCGGCAGGAAATGTTTGTGGGGAATTTTGACCATGAATTGAAAACGCCGCTGACTTCCATTATCGGATATGCGGATATGCTCCGCTCAAAACGGATGACAGAGGAGCAGACGGTTCTTTTGGCAAATCAGATTTTTCAGGAGGGGAAACGGCTGCAGGTGATGTCGGAAAAACTCATGCAGCTTACGGTTTTGAAAAGGCAGGATTTTAAAATGCGGAGAGTGTCGGCAAAACGTTTTCTGACATCCGTGTATGATACGGTGTATCCGGCGATGCAGGCGGACGGGATTCGTTTTACTGCGGAAATTCAGGATGGAAAGCTGACGATTGAGCCGGATTTGATGAAGACAGTCTGCATCAATTTGCTGGATAATGCGAGGAAAGCCATTGACGGCGCCGGCGGACAGGTGACTCTATCAGGAAAACGGGTGAAAGACGGCTATGAAATTAGGGTGGAGGATAATGGCTGCGGTATTCCGGCGGAGGAACTGGCAAAAATAAGCGAGGCATTTTATATGGTCGATAAGGCCCGTTCCCGGGGGCGCGGCGGCGCCGGACTGGGGCTTGCCGTGTGTGCGGCCATCATGGAAATCCATCACGGACAGATGTCTTATGAGAGTGCCCTGGGGGCGGGAACCTGTGTCCGGGTATTTTTGGCGGAGGTGAAGCGTAATGAAGCAGGTTGAAAAAGCAGGTCCGCTTTTTACAGCGGTTTTGTTATTGGCTTTTTTTATATCTATGCCGGTCCTTTTTACAGGGTTTGAAGAAAAATCGCTGATTAACCGGGTTGTCACAGAGGAATTGCCTGAAAATGTATCGATGGAGTATTCAAAAACTTCTTTATCTGTGGCTGAAAAACTGGAGATGATAGCGAGTGTGCGTTCAGGGAGCAGGAGGATAAGCCAGGTTCAGGGCGGTATTTCCATGGCGGCCAGTGATGAGGAGATTAGGAACCAGGCCTGCGCAGAATTGGAGAAGCTTATAAAAATGCAGGCAATCATAGAGTTTCCGGCGGAAGACTGTGAGCTCATCGGCGGCGACTTTTTTACCTTTGTGGATACTCAGGATATGAGCCGGTCCGTCTATCTTATGTGGCTTCATATGGATGCGGATATAATGATGGTGGACGCACTGATGGATATGGAGACGGGGCAGATTTATGAATACAATCTCTACTATTATGATTACGATATGATTGGCGATTCGGGTGAAGTTTTTGCCGAAGCCGGCGAAGAAGCTGATGGAAGTCTGGATTTGGTGGGGCTGGATGAAATGATTCGGAATTTTCAGCAATATCTCGGATTGTCCTGGGAGGAATTTGAAAGCTATTATGATATATTGAATATGCCCCGGTATATAGGGCTGAAATAAAAATCATCTGAAAAGATGCAGCTTTGATGGGAATTTGCGGCAGTTTTTATGTTTTCTTATTTTACACTGTCTCTATCAAAAGAAAGATGGTGAAAAAATGAGAAGAAGAAAAATAAACAGGCTGAAGGTTTTAGGAAAATATATTTTTGGGGTGGTGATGCTGACAGGCGTCATCACGGCGGCTTTTATTATTGGACGTGCTTCTGTTTCGAGGCTGGAAAAGAAAGGGACATCCGGCACCGCGGCAGCCGGCGGGGAAGGTGCGTTGGGCTCGGCAGCCGTGCCGGAGGATGGCGCTGTCCGATGGACAAATACTTCCGGGGATGCGCTTTTGACACTGGTTAATGGGGAACATCCGATGCCGTCGGACTGGCAGCAGGAAATCGTCGAATTGAAAAACGGACAGAGTATCGACAGCCGGGCCTATCCGGATTTGCAGGAAATGATGGATGATGCCCGGGCGGAAGGGCTTGAACCGTATATCTGTTCTTCCTGGCGCAGTTCGGAGACTCAGAAAAGGCTCTTTAGAGAAGAAGCTGCAAAATATGTCAAACAGGGATATTCAGAGAGTGAAGCGGAAATTCAGGCCGCCCGGTGGGTGGCTGTGCCGGGAACAAGCGAGCACGAGCTCGGTTTGGCGCTGGATATTGTATCTGTGGATAACCAGCGGCTGGAGGAGGAACAGGAGGATATGCCGGTGCAGCGGTGGCTGATGGCGCATTGCTATGAATATGGATTCATTCTCCGATATCCAAAGGATAAAGAGGATATTACGGGCATCAGCTATGAGCCGTGGCACTATCGCTATGTGGGGCGGGAAAATGCCGAAGCCATCCGGGATTCGGGCATGTGCCTGGAAGAATATGTGTTATCAAAGGCGGAATCAAAGAAAAATTGATTCCGCCTTTGGCTGTTTATTCAAGTGTTTTATAAAATTTCAGAATTCGGTCCATTCGGGAGGTCATATTTGCAAGCAGCGCATCCATGACAGTAATGGCCGCCATCGATTCGACCACAACAACAGCCCTCGGAACAATTACCGGGTCATGGCGGCCTTTAATCTGAATCTCAATATTTTCCCCTGCATTATTGACGGTTTCCTGAGATTGAAAAATCGAAGGGGTTGGTTTGATGGCGATGCGAAGACGGATTGGGGAACCGTCGCTCATGCCGCCGAGGGTACCGCCGGAGTGGTTCGTTTTCTTTGCCACATGGCCGTCTTCCATATAAAAAGCATCATTATTTTGGGAACCATAGGCAAATGCGGCGCGAAAACCATCGCCGATCTCCACTCCTTTCACAGCGCCGATGGACATCATTGCCTTGGCCAGATTGGCATCCAGTTTTTCAAAAACTGTTTCCCCTAAACCGACAGGCAGGCCAGTGATTTCACAATCAATGGTACCGCCGATGGAATCCTTGGCGGCCATCATTTCTTTGAGAAGGGCTTCCGCTCTGACGGCGGCTTCTTTATCCGGCATATTTAATGGATTTTTATATATTTCGGAAAAATCTTTGGCGGTCTCATCGATGCTGACAGGGCCGATGCTCCGGGTATAAGCCTGAAGATTTATGCCGAGACTGTTTAAAAACTTGGAAGCAATGGCTCCGGCCGCCACTCTGGCAATGGTTTCACGGGCAGAGGAGCGTCCGCCGCCGCGGTAATCGCGGAAACCGTATTTCTGCTCAAAAGTATAGTCGGCATGTCCCGGACGGTAGTATTTGGCGATTTCCGAATAATCGGAGGAGCGGGCCGACGTATTCCATACAAGCATGGAAATCGGTGTCCCTGTTGTTTTTCCCTCAAAGATGCCGGAGAGGATTTCCACTTCGTCCGCTTCGTTTCGCGGCGTGGCATAGGGAGACTGGCCCGGTTTGCGGCGGTTTAAAAAAATCTGAATATCTTCCTCTGAGAGGGGCAGGCCGGCCGGACAGCCGTCTACCACCACACCGACAGCTTTTCCGTGGGATTCTCCCCAGGTTGTTATCTTAAATATATTTCCAATGCTGGAACCAAACATAATATTTTCACCTCTGAATTTATTTTATGTATCATTATAACGAATTTACAGCGAGTATGCAAACAAATATTGTGATATTTGTGCGGTGACATAAAAAAAGTACCAGATGCATGATTATTCATCTAAAAAAATGCCTATTGGAATGATGGGATTTCGACTTTATGCCTAAAAAAAGGTAAATTTGTCCATGAAAAGTTTTTTTTGACAAATAGTGGATTTCATGTTAAAACTATTAAAACGTAACTCGGCGATGCCATACAGGCAATGCCACAGGAGTTATTTCGTTTGGAGGTGTAATTTATGAAGACCCAGATTAAATTACAGAACATTGACGGAGCAAAGGAATTCGTTCGTGCTGCTGTAAATTGTGATTTTGACATTGATGTATACTATAATCGGATTGCCCTGGATGCAAAATCGATTTTAGGTATGCTCAGTCTGGATCCGAGACATCCGATTACTGTTGATTTTGACGGTGAAAATGCTGGCTTGAATGAAGTGCTTGAAAAGTATGCTATCTAAAATTATTTAGATATACCCAACTTGCGGAGCGGACATCATTGCGGACCTGAATAACGGACTTGCGAAGCGGACATCATTGTGGACTTGAATTGCAGACTTGCGAAGCGGACCTGAATTTATGAGACTAAATAGAATATTTGTGAGGAATTGGGCTGTTCTGACGGAAATTTACCGGCAGGGCGGCCTTTTTCCATTTATATTTTAGTAAATTAGCTGTTGCGAAAATATCCGGTTAAAGGTATACTGGTAGTGTTAGTCTGAAATTTGGAAGTCAGCGGATAAGGGGGACTTTATGTATAAATTATTGACGACGGATGGAAGAGCCAAGCGGGGCGAATTTACCACGGTCCATGGGACGATTCAGACGCCGGTATTTATGAATGTGGGAACGGCGGCGGCCATTAAAGGCGCGGTCGCTACGACGGATTTGCAGCAGATTAAGACCCAGGTGGAATTATCGAATACCTATCATCTGCATCTGCGCCCGGGGGATACGGTAGTTAAAAAACTGGGGGGTCTCCACAAATTTATGAATTGGGACAAGCCGATTTTGACCGATTCGGGCGGTTTTCAGGTATTTTCTCTGACAAGCCTGAGAAAGATTAAAGAAGAGGGCGTTTATTTTAATTCCCATATTGACGGCCATAAGATTTTTATGGGCCCGGAACAGAGTATGCAGATTCAGTCAAACCTGGCATCCACGATTGCCATGGCTTTTGACGAGTGTGCGCCGTCTCTGGCCGACAGAGAATATATACAGAATTCGGTGGACCGTACAACGCGGTGGCTACACCGATGCAAGGCGGAGATGCAGCGGCTGAACAGTCTGCCGGATACGATTAATCCAAAACAGATGCTTTTTGGCATTAATCAGGGCGGAACCTTTGCGGATATCCGCGTGGAACATGCCAAACGGATTTCCGAGCTGGATTTGGACGGTTATGCAGTGGGAGGGCTGGCTGTTGGAGAAACTCATGAGGAGATGTATTATATTCTTGAGGAAACAGTGCCGTACCTGCCAAAGGAGAAACCAACCTATCTGATGGGCGTTGGAACTCCGGCGAATATTCTGGAGGGCGTCGACAGAGGTGTGGACTTTTTTGACTGTGTCTATCCATCGAGAAACGGCCGTCACGGTCATGTTTATACCAATCATGGCAAAATGAATCTTTTCAATGCCAAGTATGAGCTGGATGAACGTCCGATTGAGGAAGGCTGCGGATGTCCGGCCTGTCAGAATTACAGCAGGGCTTATATCCGCCATCTTTTAAAGGCAAAAGAAATGCTCGGAATGCGTCTTTGCGTCTTGCATAATTTGTATTTTTATAATACAATGATGGAAGAGATTCGAGCGGCTATCGAAGAACATCGATATGCGTCTTATAAAAAAGCGAAGCTGGAAGGCTTTGAGATGAAAGAAGAAAATTAATTTTAGGAGGAATTGTTTTATGGATGGTAATTACTGGATTTGGGTGGTCGGCTTATTAGTCGTTTATGGAGTTGTATTATACTTTTTATCCATTCGTCCGCAGAAAAAACAGGAAAAGAAAATGCAGGCCATGCTGGATGCACTGGAGGTTGGCGACAGTATTGAGACCAGCGGCGGACTGTTCGGCGTTGTTATCGATGTCAGCGGAGATATCCTGATTGTAGAATTCGGCGGAGACAGACATTGCCGGATTCCGATGCGGAAAACTGCGGTTGTAAGTATTGAAAAAGCAAACAGTACAGAAGATTAAGAAATCAAAAGGAAACCTGTCCGAAAAAGTGGACAGGTTTTTTGATTTTATTGAATAAATATATCAATTAATATAGTTCTTTTTCACCTCAAATGTGATATTCTAAACATAGGTTTATTGGAACTAACCAAGGCAATCATAAGAGGTAGAGAAATGTTTTTGGAAATTCGTGATTTAAAAAAGAGTTATGGTGAAGAATCCAACCGGGTGGATGTTTTAAAGGGTATTAATTTTTCCGTGGAAAAGGGAGAAATTTGTGTTCTTTTGGGCCCTTCCGGTTCCGGCAAATCAACGCTGCTGAATATTATCGGCGGTATTGACAGCGCTGACAGCGGGGATATATGGATTAATGGTGAGCGGACGGCGGACATGAAGGAAAGGGGCCTGACTTTGTACCGGAGAAAGCATCTGGGCTATATTTTTCAGATGTATAATCTCATTCCCAATCTGACTGTTCGGGAGAATATTGAGGTGGGGGCCTATTTAAGCGAAGCTCCTTTGGATGTTGACGAACTTTTACATACACTTGGTTTATATGAGCATCGGCATAAAATACCGAATCAGCTTTCCGGAGGGCAGCAGCAGCGGACGGCCATCGGCCGGGCGATTGTGAAGAACCCGGATATTTTATTGTGTGACGAGCCGACGGGCGCCTTGGATTATCAGACTTCCAAAGAGATATTAAAACTCATTGAGACCGTCAATCAGAAATATGGAAACACGGTGATTATGGTGACCCATAATGATGCCATTAAGGGAATGGCGGACCGCGTCGTCCATCTCAGGGATGGCGATATCCGCAAAAACTATCGGAATACGCAGAGAATTCCGGCGGCGGAACTGGAATGGTAGGGAGGCGTCCTATGAAAAATCCTTTAAGAAAGCGGCTGCTGCGGGAATTGAGAAGCGAAATCGGAAAATATATGGTTATTTTTCTTTTGCTGGTTGGAACGATAGGATTTGTTTCCGGTTTTCTGGTGGCCGATGGCAGTATGCTTCGGGCTTATAATGAAGGTTTTGAAAAATATAACATTGAGGATGGGAATTTCAGGCTGGCGGGTAAAGCGAATAAGGCATTGAAAAAAATGATTCAGTCCTTTGGGGTAACCCTGTATGATAATTTTTATGTGGAAGAAGAGCTGGTAAACGGCAGCACCCTCCGGATTTTTAAGAATCGGGAAGAAGTGAACAGGGTGTGCCTTATGGAAGGCGCGTTGCCGGGAAATGCCGGAGAGATTGCCATTGACCGTATGTATGCGGATAATAATGAAATTCGCGTGGGAGATATTTTGGAAAGCGAAAATCAATCCTGGACAGTGACAGGTTTGGTTGCCCTTTCGGACTACAGTTGTCTCTTTTCAAATAATAATGATTCGATGTTTGATTCAGTGAAATTCGGCGTTTCTGTGGTCACCGGGGAAGAATTTGAACGTTTTGCCGAGGAAGACTTGAATTATAGCTATTCCTGGAAGTATGAGAAGCCCCCTTTGGATGAGGCGGAAGAAAAGCAGATGTCCGAGGATTTAATGAAGCAGATTAGCGGCGAGGCATCTCTGGAGGCTTTTATACCTTGTTATCTGAATCAGGCCATCCAGTTTACGGGGGATGATATGGGCAGTGACAGGGCAATGATAGCGGCCCTGCTGTATATTGTTATCGTGATTATGGCCTTTGTTTTTGGAATTACCATCAGCAACACGATCAATAAAGAGGCAAATGTCATCGGAACTTTGAGGGCATCAGGCTATACGCGGGGTGAACTCATTCGGCATTATATGGCAATGCCCCTTCTTGTCACGGCGGCGGGCGCTGTGGCCGGCAATATTCTCGGCTATACGGTGTTTAAAGATGTCTGCGTGTCCATGTATTACGGCAGCTACAGCCTGCCGACTTATAAAACAATATGGAATGGGGAAGCGTTTTTGATGACGACCGTCATCCCTGTACTGTTAATGATCATCATTAATTTTGTTATTTTGAAATATAAGATGACCTTGTCTCCTCTGAAATTTTTACGGCGGGATTTGAGTCGGAGAAAACAGAAACGGGCCCTTCGGCTCAGCACAAAAATAGGATTTTTCCGGAGATTTCGCCTGCGGATTATTTTCCAGAATTTGAGTAATTACGTGATTTTGTTTGTCGGCGTTCTCTTTGCCAATCTGCTGCTCATGTTCGGCCTTTTATTTCCGGCGGTATTGGACCATTATCAGGAAGAAATGGAAAACAACCTGCTGTGCAATTATCAATATATTCTTCAGGTTCCCCTGGATGCTGTGGATGAAGAACATAAACTGGAAAGCCTGCTGTCCATGATGCAGTTTGCGCGGAATGTGGAGACTGAAAATAAAGAGGCGGAGAAATTCAGCGCTTATTCTCTGAATACACTGGATGGCACATATAAGAGCGAATCCATCATGCTTTATGGCATCAAAAATGATAGTTCTTATGTCCAGGCGGACGTATCCGGGGAGCAGGTATATATATCTTCGGCCTATTCGGAAAAATACGGTGTTGCTCCGGGGGACAGGATACAGCTAAAAGAAGCCTATGAAGATAGGGTGTATGAATTCACAGTGACAGATATCTATGATTATGAAGGGGCTTTGGCCGTCTTTATGGGACAGACAGCGCTGAATGAGACCTTTGGGATGGATAAAGATTATTTCAGCGGCTATTTTTCCAATACGGAGATTACAGATATTGATAGTCGATATATCGGATCAGTCATTGATTTGGAGGCCTTGACGAAAATTTCACGCCAGTTGGACGTCTCTATGGGAAGTATGATGCTTTTGGTAGATGGATTTGCCATTGTCATCTTCATGGTTTTGATTTATCTGCTGTCGAAAATAATTATTGAAAAAAATGCCCAGTCCATTTCCATGGTGAAGATTCTCGGATATTCGGATGGGGAAATCAGCCGGCTGTATATTATTTCGACAACCGTTGTCGTGATTATATTTCTGCTGATTAGTCTGCCAATCGAGTATCGGGTGATGGAGTTTTTATTCCGGGTTATTATGATGAGCAGTATTTCCGGGTGGATTCCCTTATATGTGGATTCTATGATTTATGTGAAAATGTTCCTCATAGGCATTGGAACTTATCTGGTGGTAGCTTTGCTGGAGTACAGGAAGATACGCAGGGTGGCTATGGATGAGGCACTGAAAAATGTTGAGTGATAGAGTATCATGGAGGTAGGAAAATGAAGAGAGCAGCGGCGATGCTTTTAATCGGTGTTCTGATTCTGGGACAGCCATTTTCAGCAATGGGAGTCCGGGCCCAGGAAACGGCGGAGGAAAGTCAGATTCAGGAAACAGCAGAGGACAGCCCGGCGGATAAAACGGAAACGGTATATGTCAAAACGGATGCGGAAGGAAATGTTCAGGAAATTTCGGTGGAGACGGTTCTCAAAAACAGAAATAACGGGGAGAGCCTTCCGGATTATTCGAGGCTCACCGATATCAGAAATATGGAGGGCGACGAAGAATTTACCCAAAATGGGGATGGAACCATATTATGGGAAAACCATGGGGAGGACATTTCCTATAAGGGAAAGAGCAGCGACAGCCTTCCGGTATCCGTGAAGGTGAGCTACTATTTGGACGGGGAAAAAATAACGCCGGATGCTCTGGCGGGGAAGAGCGGGACAGTTCGAATTCGGTTTGATTATGAAAATCATACTTCGGAGCCGGTAACTGTCAGCGGACAAAGCATGGAGGTGCAGACACCTTTTGTTCTTATGTCAATGCTGTTTTTACCGTCGGACACATTTTCAAATATCCGGGTGACTAACGGAAAGGTGATGAACAGCGGTGACGATCAGATTGTTCTCGGCTATGCAAGCCCGGGACTGGCTGACAGCCTGAAACTGGAAAACTATGGGCCGACGGCGGATGTTTCCGTGTCGGATTATGTGGAAGTGACGGCGGATGTCTCAGAATTTGAATTGGGGTTCACAGCCACCGTGGCGACACCGGGAGTTTTTTCGGATATGGATACGGAAAGCCTGGAGGATGGGGACGAACTCATTGCAGATATGGAAAAGCTGACGGATGCTTCGAGCCTGCTTGTCAGCGGAACCTCCGGATATCTGACAGGCATAAAAACATTTCAAACCTATATGGATGAGTATGTAAAAGGAGTTGAGGCTGTCTCGGAAGGTTCGGATACACTGGTTTCCGGGCTGGCTGTTTTGAATGAAAATAAAGAGGCTGTGCAGGATGGAGCGGAGGCCTTGCAGAGCGGACTTGAAAATCTGAACGGCGCGTTGGCGCAGATAACCATGCCGTCCCTTGGGGAAATGGATGACACAGCTTTTGCAGAGGCGGCGGAGGCTTTGGCGGCAGACGGAGAAAACCTTGCCGCATGTCTTGCTTCAGTGCAGGAGAGCCTCATTCAGATGCAGACTTTTGCAGAAAATGTATCTGCCTATGCGGAAACCGTTGAAAATAATGTTTCGGCAGCCCAGAATGAACTGGCATCGGCAAAGCTGGAAGATGTGGAAGCGGCGGCAGACGCCATGGCAAAGGAGCAGGCCGGCAGTGGGGTGGACGCTGCCCTTGCCGCCATTCCGGAGGATAAGCTTTCAGCGGAAGAAAAAAATACCATTCGCGATGCGGTAGTCAATGGAATAAACATAAGCGGGATTTCCTCAGAGGCAGAGAACCATATCCTTGCAGCGGAAACACAGCTTGCGGCAATCCCCGATTTTGAAGCGCCGGAACTGTCCCTCGATGTCAGCATGATTGAAAGCCTTGTCGGCGATATGTCGGCAAATCTGGAAATCCTTCAATCCTATCCGGAAAACCTTTCCGGTATCGGAGACAAATTTTCAGATATAGGAAGTTTGCTGGAAACATTGAAATCCAGTGTCTCCCAGTTGGAGAGCGGAAGCAGACAGCTCGCCGAAGGAATTACCGCCTTTAATGACAGTATTTTCAAACTTTATGAGGGGGCATCTGCTCTGAATGAGGGTACCTCCGGACTGACAACCGCCGGAGAAAGCTTAAATGACAGTGTCGGAACATTAGTCCAGGGCGCCCAGGCATTAAACGACGGGGTAACCGCCTTTGATGAAGAGGGCGTTCAGAGCCTCGATGATTTGGCCGGAAACGACCTTGAAAACCTTCTGACACGGATTCGTGCTTTAAAAGAGGCGGACAGCCGGTATAATAACTTCGGAGGAATCCGGGAAAATCAGACCGGCAGTGTGAAATTCATTATTGAGACGGCGGAGATTGAGAAATAGTTTGGTAGAAGCATTATGTTAGTCTTTCATTGTAGGATTAAAGAAAGCATGTTACAATGAAGCAGGAAAAATACAGAGATATGATAAAGGGTAAATAAGATGATTGAATTAGTAGAAGTTAAATCTGAACACAGGGAATTCCTCTGGAATGTGCTTCAGAAGTATCTTTATGAAATGACAAACTATTATGATGATGAAATGGATGAGATGGGAAATTACCATTACAGATACTTTGATGCTTATTTTACAGAGTCGGAGCGGACAGCATTACTCATATATGATGATAAGTTGCATGTAGGCTTTGCTATGCTCAATTCATATTCCTATATCAATGAGCAGCCTGACCATGTATTGGGGGAATTTACAATCTTTCCGATGTATCGAAGGAAGCATATTGGAAAATATGCAGCGGAACTCATTTTGAAAACCTTCAGGGGACAATGGGAAATAAAATATAATGAGAAAAATGTCGGAGCAAAAGCACTCTGGACTAAGATAACAGATTTCTATCATCCAGTGAAACACAGATACAGTACTGATGAGACAGTTCTATCTTTCTTAAGTTGATAAAAGGTCTGCATTATAATAATCTTGCTGAGGGTGATAAATCGGAATTTGGGGTGCTTGTGATGAAGAAGAAAAAAATTACAGTATTTGTAGTAATGATAATCATTGTTGTAATAGTCATAGGAGTGTGGTATTCCACACCTAAGAGATTTTTGGGACCAGTGAAAGCTTCGGAAGTAATATCTATATCGGTATTTGACGGCAATACGGGTAAAGGATTCACTATTGATGATTCTGATGAGATAAAGCAGATTATAGAAAATATACAAAGCATTGAAATGAAAAGGGATAATTTTTCCATAGGTTATAGCGGATATAGTTTTTCAATGGAATTTATGAATGAAAATGGAAGGGTAATTGATAGCTTTATAATCAACAGTAGTAACACCATTCGTGATGACCCGTTTTTTTATCGTAGTGATAAAGATTTGTGCTTCGATTATTTAAAAGGACTTGAAGATAGTTATGTAAAATGAATTTTGATATTGAACTGAGTACGAAAATGAAAATTCAAGTTTGTTGAACGGAAAAGGTATACCCATTCGGGCATCCCGTATGTCAGATGCTTCGCATGGGCGCGCTCCGTCAGGCTCCGCACGGTAAGGTATACCCATTCGGGCATCCCGTATGTCAGATGCTTCGCATGGGCGCGCTCCGTCAGGCTCCGCACGGTAAGGTATACCCATTCGGGCATCCCGTATGTCAGATGCTTCGCATGGGCGTGCTCCGTCAGGTTCCGCACAATAAGGTATACTCGGCAATCACATCCTCCATCGTGATACTTTTCATGCTGCTGCATAAATCCTCCTGAATCTTTTGATAAGAGATATCCAGCACATTGTGTATTTTTTTCCCAATTGGACAAAAAGGTGAAGGAGAAGAATGGATACCAAAAAGTTTCGTTAAAAAATCCGGTTCTATGGCCTTGCATATACGATACAGCGTTATTTCATTTAACGGGCAATTCATCGTTGCGCCGCCGGTTCCGAATTTAATGGATATGATACCATCTTTTTTTAGTGCGCTGAGAATATTTCGAATCGTAACCGAATTGGTTCCGCTGGATAATGAAAGCAATTCGCTGGTTACCTTTTTTGTATCTCCGTATTCATAAATAAAAATCAGGCAATGGATAGCGACAGAACATTTTGTGCTAATGTGCATAGTGGTTATTTTCCTCCTTTTAGAGTTATTTTAACATGGATACGGATGCCTGTAAATGTTGACATTACACCTCGCCGTTGGTATAATAGGTGTAAATTTAAAAATTACAGGGTGAGTACATATGGAAGTATCACAGATTGTTTTTAGTCCAACCGGAGGAACACAGAAGGTTGCTGATATTATAACGGCAGAGTGGGAGAAACCTGTCAGCAGGATTGACTTAACTAATCCAAAGAATGATTATTCTGCCTTAAATATTTCTCAGGATGATATCGCAGTCATTGCTGTTCCGTCCTTTGGGGGAAGGGTTCCGGCTCTGGCGGCGGAAAGACTTGGCAAAATAAATGGTAATCAGGCACGCTGTGTCATCATTTGCGTATACGGAAACCGGGCCTATGAAGATACACTCATCGAATTGTATGATATTGCGGAACAAAGTAATTTTAAAGTCATTGCGGCAATTTCAGCCATCGCAGAACATTCCATCATACATCAGTATGCCGCAGGCAGACCTGATTCGATGGACAGGGATGAACTGTGTGGCTTGGCAGAAAAAATCCTTGAAAAGGTAAAAGCTGCAGATAATGCTTCTACATCTGTGCTTCAGATTCCGGGCAATCGTCCTTATAAAAAAGCCGGCGGCGTCGGACTGGTTCCAAAGGCTGATAAAAAGTGTAACGGCTGCGGCCTTTGCGCGGAACAGTGTCCGGCCGGGGCAATCAGCAGGGATAATTTAAAAATCTCAGACAGCAAAAAGTGCATTTCCTGTATGCGCTGCGTTGTAAACTGTCCGCAGTCAGCCCGAAAAGTTAATGGGACGATGGTGTCGGTTGCTGCGCTGGCTATCAAAAAAGCCTGTTCCGAAAGGAAAAATAATGAGCTTTTCATATAAAAAAGACCGCGTTGGGGTCCCTTCGTAAGAAAGGCGCTCCAACGCTTTGTATCTCAAATAAAATATATTAATTGCAGGAATCATTTTATTTATGTTCTCCAAACTGGAATTGCTATTTCAGTTTCTCCTGACACTCGCTGCATTCTCTGTCATGAATGGAAATAATACCGCCGCATTGGCGCAGGGACGGGAAGTATCAAGAAAGGAGCGACAGCACTTTATGATATGCTGCCGCTCCTTGACCGCCTAACTGCAAAACCGGGCGGGGCTGTCAACGGCGGGCGAAGCCCGTTCATCTTGACCGTTGACTGCTCCGGCTGGTTTTGCTACTTTCATTCATCTAAAAAGAAAATTTCATCTACATGGAGATTTAGCAGTTTAGCAATTTTCATTGCAAGTTCAAGAGTGGGATTGTATTTATCATTCTCAATTGCTATAATTGTTTGACGGCTTACGCCTAACTCATTTGCCATATCTTCTTGACGTAATCCTGCTTCTTTCCTAAGTTTTTTAATCACATTCCTCATAGCGTTTTACGCTTTCAGCAAAAAGTATGTGCCGATAGATAGCAGAATGGCAACAACAGCAATTACACCAACGATAGCCCAAACAAATTTGTTCGGTTCATGGTATTCTTCATCACCAGCAATCATTTTCCGTTTCATTGCCATTTGTGAAAAGCCTTGAATACATACCGCAAAGCAAACAATCAGCCCCGGCAACGGGCTATATTTTGCGCCATTTACAAGAACCTGCCAACAGTCGTAAAATGTCCAAACGGACAAAATCAAGAGTGTGGCTTTGTAGCCGATTTCTTCCGAACGCAACTGAATGTTTCTGTCCATTTCATCTAATTTTTTCATATGGATTTACCTCCCGATGTACTGTTAAAGAACCTCTGAAATGTTAAAAGGTCTTTACATTTTTTGTTATACTCACGGAAACCAAAATGTCAAGATCTTTTAACATTTATTATGCGGAATAGTGTGGGGCTGGCGGTCTATCTCTTATTTTGGGTTTCTGCTTCTTTACCGCACATGAGCATTGAGGACAGGTGTATTTTACTTTTTGCTGTTCCATGAAAAGTTCTAAACCGTACATTTGAACAAAGCGGCTATTTTCCATAAGGCTTTCCTGATACCGCTTGTTATAGCTTCTTTCAAAGTTCGGCTTTTCCAGTTCATAAAACAGAAAGTTATCATGATAGTGGGACGCAGAGAATGTCAGCCTTTTGTGTGTTTGCTGAAATATTTCTGTAAAATGGAAAGACTCTCATCTCGCAGAATTCCCTCCGTCACCTTCGGCTTCCAGAAGGAGTTGTCAAATACTATCTTAGAGCAATTGCAGCCTTTGTTGCCAAGAATATTTTCCAATTCGATATTGCTGGCGCTGTACACAAGCCGCCCCAGCTTTACCCACACCATTGCACCGCTGCACATGAAGCAAGGTTCGCAGCTAGAATAGAGCGTATACTCATGTAAATCGGTGATGGCAGTCTGTGCGCAAAACTCTCGAATCAATCCGGCTTCACCGTGAAAAGTGGGATCATGCTTGGTATAAATCTGGTTTTCATTACTGAATACGATTTTATTTTCCTTTACCAGCACTGCCCCAAACGGCTCGTTCCCATGCTCCACGGCAAGTTTGGAAAGGCGGATGGCTTCGCGCATAAAAGTTTCATCCTCTGGTGTTGTATCGTCGGCCAAAGCGGACTCCACATCCGCGGTTGTTATAAGTGCGTCTCGCTGCAAATATTGGATGGCCTGCAGCGCAGCTTCATGCGCTTTTTCATTGGAGCCTGCTGCCGCATCTGTGACAACACGGATATGATAGTCGTTCTGATGGGCATCTACCGCTGTGTAATGAATACACACATCCGTCAGTCCGCCAATCAGGTAGAGCGTGTCAACGCCTAAACCTTTGAGCAGAATTTCCAGATCTGTGGCGAAAAACGCGCTGTACCGGCGTTTTGTGATTCGGTACTCGCCCTCGAGAGGATAGGTCAGATTAGCGTAGTCATTTTCCGGGCGGTTCTCGATGCAGTGAATACCTTCAGAACCGTCCAGTTCCCGGCCAAAGTCCACCATGTCGGGGCGATGACACTCTTTAATATGAATGACTGGCAGTTTCTTTGCCCGGAACACGTCCAGCACACGCTTACCGTTGCGGATACATGTCCATCTCGGATCATCCATATTACTTTCGTTCATTTCCGTGAAATCCTCCTGCTGAATGTCAATAACCAACAGGGCGCAGCTTTTATCTAATTTCATTACCGAATACCTCCATGATTTTATGACTGGATGATTTGCCTCCCAGACATGGAACGATTATACCACGGATTTGTGAAAAATCCCACGTGCATTTTGAAGCGATTTATCTACTTTCAGAAGCCAAATTATATGCATGACCGTAATTTTTCCAGCACATCATAAGGAATGACCAGTTTTCCCATGCCTTTTCCAATCTGTATATGGGGTTTGACGCTCCCATGAAAATCCGAGCCGCCGGAGTAAAGAAGGTGATGGCGGTCGGCCAGCCGTTTCATATCCCTTTCATCCGCCGGGGAATAGGTGCTGTAATAGGTTTCGATACCCTGAAGTCCGCAGCGTTTTAAACGCTCGATGCAAATGTCCAGTTGGGACGGGGTAAAGCCATAGAGCAGCGGATGGGCCAGAATGGCGACACCGCCGCCGTCGCAGATGGCGCGAACGGCATCCTCCGGGGTTATTCCGGTTTTTGGCACATAAAAAGGCAGACCGGGAGACAGGTATTTATCAAAAACTTCTTTAATCGAGGATGCATAGCCGATATGGACAAGGTATCGGGCCAGATTGGCACGGGTAATGACCGCATCGCCTTCCAGTGCCCGGACTTTTTCCATAGTGATATCTACTCCGGCAGACTGCATTTTTTCAATCATCCGGAGATTTCTCTGTTCGCGGATGCGCTGAAAATCGGCCAGGCGTTCAGCCAGCAGGGAATCCCGAAAATCAAGAAACAGTCCGACAATATGAACTTCCCGGTCGCCATAAACCGCCGAGAGTTCAATGCCCGGAATACATTCGATATTTAATTTTTCGGCGGCTTCCATGGCTTCAGATACGCCGCCCATTGTATCGTGATCTGTCAGCGCGACTGCGGCGAGGCCGGCGGCAGCGGCGGCTTCCATAACCTCTGTCGGCGAACAGCTCCCGTCAGAAGCATTTGAGTGTGTATGTAAATCAATTCGTTTCATAGATAAACAGTCCTTTCTATTTGTTTAGTATAGCATTTTTATAAGAAAAAAAACATATAGTTAAAAAAAGGTTTATGGACGGGATATGTTTTGAGAAACTATGTAATTTCTATATTGAAGGCGTTGATCATCAGTTATGTCATTTCCGCCGCCGCCCTGCTGGTGCTGGCAGGACTTTTATATTGGCTGGATATTGCGGCATCCCAGCTTCAGGTTGGCGTGATAGCGACCTATATTGGCTCTTGCCTGATTGGCGGATTTTACATCGGCAGAAAAATGAAAAAAAGGGAATTTTTGTGGGGACTGATTATCGGCGTCCTTTATTACAGTATTCATATAGCGGCAGTCATTGCCATGGAAGGAGTGCAGCCGGAAAACATTGTGCCGGGGACAGCGTTGGCCCTGCTCTGTATGGGAAGCGGCATGCTGGGCGGTATGCTGAGTTAAAAATAGAGTTGGGGTGAAATGTAAAAAAATATCTTTTAAAATAAAAACAAGTATGGTATACTGTCTGTATTGCGAATAAAATGATAAAAGGAGGCCTTCCCATGAAACATATTAAGTCTTTAAATACTCGTTCTTTAAAGAATTCTATGGTTAAGGGCGGATGCGGTGAATGTCAGACATCCTGCCAGTCAGCCTGCAAAACTTCCTGTACTGTAGGAAATCAGAGCTGTGAAAATAACAAATAATACATAAGCAGCGGCTTAACAGGTTAGGCCGCTGCTTATTAAATGTAAGGAGCATTAACGTGGTTCATCAATATAAAAATAATGGTTACAATATTGTTCTTGATGTAAACAGCGGGTCAGTTCATGTGGTGGATGACCTGGTATACGATATTATCGCTTTATATGAGACGAATTCAAAGGAAGAAATCGTAGAAAAGCTTTCAGAGGCTTATTCCCCGGAGGACATTCGGGAGGCTTATTCGGAAATCGAAGAGCTTGTCAAAGCCGAGTGCCTTTTTACCGAGGATATTTATAAGGATTATATTTTTGATTTTAAGAAGCGGCCGACAGTCGTCAAAGCTTTATGCCTTCATATTGCCCATGACTGTAATCTGGCCTGCAAATATTGTTTTGCCGAAGAGGGCGAATATCATGGGCGCCGGGCGCTGATGAGTTTTGAAGTCGGAAAAAAGGCGCTGGATTTTCTTATTGCCAATTCAGGTTCCCGGAGAAATCTGGAAGTGGATTTCTTTGGCGGAGAGCCGTTAATGAATTTTGATGTGGTCAAACAGCTGGTGGCCTATGGCCGTGAGCAGGAGAAGCTGCATGATAAGAAATTCCGGTTTACGCTGACAACCAATGGCGTGCTTTTAAATAAAGAGGTTCAGGAATTTGCCAATAAAGAGATGGCGAATGTGGTTTTGAGTGTGGATGGGCGAAAAGAGGTTCATGATTTTATGCGTCCGTTCCGCGGCGGCCAGGGAAGCTATGATTATATCATTCCGAAATTCAAGGAGATGGCCGAGAGCCGGAATCAGACAAATTATTATGTCCGGGGAACTTTTACCCACTATAATACGGATTTTGCCGCGGATGTGCTGAATCTGGCGGATGAAGGGTTTAAACAGATTTCTGTGGAGCCGGTAGTGGCGCCGGAGAGTGAGGATTATGCGATTAAAGCTTCGGATCTGCCGAAGATTATGGAGGAATATGACCGCCTGGCACAGGAAATGTTAAAGCGGGAGAAAGAAGGCCGCGGCTTTAATTTCTTCCATTTTATGATTGACCTTTCCGGAGGCCCGTGCGTTGCAAAACGTCTTTCCGGCTGCGGCTCGGGGACAGAGTATCTGGCAGTCACTCCGTGGGGAGATTTTTATCCGTGCCACCAGTTTGTCGGGCAGGAAGAATTTCTGATGGGAAATGTGGACGACGGTATTGTGCACACGGATATTCAGGAAGAGTTTAAGTGCTGCAATGTTTATGCCCGGGAAAAATGTCAGGAGTGTTTCGCAAAATTTTATTGCAGCGGCGGTTGTGCTGCAAATGCATACAATTTTACGGGTAAAATTACAGATACATATGATATTGGCTGTGAGATGATGCGCAAGCGCGTGGAATGTGCCATTATGCTGAAGGCAGCCAGAGAAGGAGAGTTGAAAAATGAAGAACAATAAAGGAAAGAATCTGATCGGCCTGATTCTTATTCTGGTTATCATTGCCGCCTGCGGTTTTGTATCCTGGAAGGGCGTGGATGAGAGCGGCCAGGGAAGCGCCAAAAATATTAAGCTTGGCCTGGATTTGGCCGGCGGTGTCAGCATTACTTATGAGGCTGCTGAAGAAAATCCTTCGACAGAGGATATGAATGATACCGTTTATAAGCTTCAGAAACGTGTGGAAAGTTACAGCACGGAAGCAGAGGTTTATCAGGAAGGTACGAACCGGATTAATGTGGAGATTCCGGGCGTTTATGATGCGGAAAAGATTCTGGAGGAGCTTGGCAATCCGGGAACGGTTCAGTTTTATGAAGTGACGGATGCTTCAGCGGCGGATATGTCTGATGAGGAAAAGGCAGAGGCAAAGAAGGCGGCGGAAGCGGCCGGCTTGTCGGAAAATTCCACATTTAACCTGGTTATGGACGGCAATGACCTTATCGACGCCCAGGTTATGACCCAGAAGGACAGCTACGGCAATGCCCAGTATGTGGTTGAGCTGACGATGAATACAGAGGGCACGGAAAAGTTTAAAGAGGCCACTGCACGGAATATCGGAAAACCGATTTATATTATTTATGATAACGAAGTTATCAGCTATCCGAAGGTAAATACAACCATTGAAAACGGACAGGCGGTTATTGAAGGCAGTTTCACTTATGAATCGGCCAACTCTCTGGCAACCTACATTCGCCTGGGCGCTTTGAAGCTGAATCTGAATGAAATCCGTTCCAATGTGGTTGGGGCAAAACTGGGTGAAGAAGCCCTTGCGACCAGCTTAAAGGCCGGAGCCATCGGTTTGGTAATTATCATTGTCTTTATGATTGTTATGTATATGATTCCGGGCGTTGCAGCCGGCCTTGCGTTACTGCTTTATGTGGCGGCGATGCTCTGTCTCTTAAACGGACTGGATGTGACCTTAACTCTGCCGGGTATTGCGGGTATCATTTTGTCCATCGGTATGGCGGTAGACGCCAACGTCATTATTTTCACCCGTATCCGGGAGGAAATTGCCGCAGGCCAGAATGTGCGAAATGGGATTCAGACAGGTTTTAAAAAGGCCCGCTCTGCCATCCTGGATGGTAATATCACAACATTGATTGCGGCGGCTGTCCTTTATATTAAAGGCTCAGGAACAATTAAGGGCTTTTCCATTACACTGGCATTAGGTATCGTCCTCTCCATGTTTACAGCCCTCGTGATAACCCATTTTATTGTCAACAGACTTTATGGCTTGGGCTTTACCAGTGAAAAATATTACGGAAAACAGAAAGAAAAGAAGCCATTTCAGTTTGTGCAGAAGGCAAAAATCTTTTATATTATTTCCGCGGCGGTCATTATTGCGGGCTTTGTCGGCATGGGATTGAACAGTTCAAAGGGTAAAGGCGCAATGAATTACAGCCTGGATTTCACCGGCGGTACATCCATGACTGTGCCGTTTAATGAAAATATCGATATCACCGGAGAAAAGGGCGCAGAACTGTTAAAGTCGATTACCGAAACTATCGGCACCGGCGATGTGCAGCTTCAGAATGTTCAGGGCTCCAATGATATTGTTGTGAAAACCCAGGTACTGGATAAGGAAACCCGGGCAGCCTTGAAAGACACTTTTGTTGAAAAATACGGTGTGGATGAAAAAGCCATTGAAGAGCAGAGTATCAGTGCGGTTGTCAGCGATGAAATGCAGAAAGACGCTGTCATTGCTGTTGTGATTGCCGGTATCTGCATGCTCATTTATATCTGGTTCCGCTTTAAGGATATTAAATTCGGAGCAAGCGCGGTACTTGCCCTGCTGCATGACATACTTTGCGTGCTGACAGTGTATGCGCTGGTTCGTATTCCGGTGGGCAATACCTTTATCGCATGCATGTTGACGATTGTCGGTTATTCCATTAATGCGACGATTGTCATTTTTGACCGTATTCGAGAGAATCGGCAGATTATGTACAGGGCGCCTCTGGAGGATATTGTCAATTCGAGTATCACTCAGACATTGTCAAGAAGCATTAATACTTCGCTGACAACCTTCATCAGCGTGTTTGTTCTGTACATTTTGGGCGTTGCATCGATTCGTGAATTTGCCATGCCGCTGATGGCCGGTATTATCGCCGGAGCATGGTCATCCATCTTTATTACGGGTACACTCTGGTATTTGATGAAAAAAATTGGCAAGAAGAATTAAGTAATATAAGACAGAGACTCTGCCGGAGAAGTAATTTTCCTGTGGAGTTTCTGCATTTTCGGAGGAATTATGGAAAAATGGATGGTTGCTGCAAAAAAAGCAGACTTTAACCGTTTGTCGGAAACCTTTTCCATCAGCCCGGTGCTGGCCCGGATCATGGTGAACCGGGGGTTAAAAACCGATGAGGAATTCGAACGGTTTTTATATGGAAATTTAGATTCACTTCATCGGCCGGAAAAGATGAAGGATATGGATTTGGGACTGGCCTGTATCCGGAGGGCGATTGACGGCGGAGAACTGATCTGCATTGCCAGCGATTTTGATGTGGACGGCGTTTTTTCGGGATATATCCTCTGGCGGGGTATCCGGCGTGTTGGCGGAAGGGCTTATGTCGTGGCCCCGGACCGGATACAGGAGGGCTATGGTTTAAATACCCGGATTGTGCGGGAGGCTTATGGGAAGGGCGCCGGATGTATTTTGACCTGCGATAACGGTATTGCGGCGGCAGAAGCTGTGGAAGCAGCAAAGAGTCTGGGGCTGAATGTGATCATCACGGATCACCATGAAGTTCTTCAGCTTCCTCCGGCGGATGCGGTGATTGACCCGAAACGGGAAGACTGTGAATATCCCTTTAAGGGCCTCTGCGGCGCCGGGGTGGCATGGAAGTTTATCGAATTGCTCTATGAGGCTTATGGCGTGCCAAAGCAGGAGTTTTATGAGCTGCTTCCCTTTGCGGCCATAGCGACGGTGGCGGACGTGATGGATTTGGTGGATGAAAACCGGATTATTGTTAAATACGGGCTTCATGCCCTGGCAAAGATAAATCATCCGGGGCTTCAGGCGGTTATCCGTCACAGCGGTTTAAACAGCCGTCACATTTCGGCCCATGATGTGGGATTTAAAATCGGGCCATGCTTTAATGCGGCCGGCCGCTTGGACTCGGCGGATATGGCGATTCGGCTGCTGCAGACCGAGGACTGGCAGGAGGCGGAGAAAATGGCGGCGGAGCTGGTTGAATTGAATCAGAGCCGCAAGGAGATGACCCTTCTTGGCGCTGAGAGGGCGGCGGCCCAGGTGGAACGGGAGAGGCTCCATAAAGACAAAATCATTGTTCTGTGCCTGGAGAACTGCCACGAAAGTCTGGCAGGGATTATCGCGGGAAGGCTGAAGGAAAAATTTCACCGTCCGGCGATTGTGGGAACTGAGAGTGACGGGGTCATCAAGGCTTCCGGGCGCTCGATTGAGGCTTACAACATGTTTGAAGAATTAAGCGCCTGCAGAGATTTATTTCTGCGTTTCGGGGGCCACGCCATGGCTGCCGGCATGAGTTTTAAAAAAGAAAATCTTCCGGTGCTGAGAGAACGGTTAAATCAGAGCTGCACTTTGTCGGAGGAAGATTTTATCCCTGTGATACATATTGATGTGCCGATGCCTCTGGGGTATATCAGCGAAGGCTTTATTCAGGAACTGGATTTGCTGGAACCCTTCGGCAAGGGCAACAGAAAACCGGTGTTTGCTGAAAAACATTTGAGCGTGCTTCGGGCATCTATCATCGGCAAAAACAAAAATGTCCTTAAAATGCGGGTCCGCAATGACAGCGGCGTGAGCATGGACGCCCTGTATTATGAAGATATTGAGGCCTTTGACGCCTGTGTGGAAAAGGCCTATGGGAAGGATGGGAAAAACCGCATGTATGCGGGACTTTCCAACCCGGTAGATTTGGCCTTTACCTATTATCCATCCTTAAATGAATACGGGGGACGGCGGACTTTGCAGATTGTTATACAGAATTTCCAGAGAATTCCCCGTTAAATGTTGTTTTTTTAGAGTAACCTGTGGTAAAATGATTGGTATCGATTATTCCAGAAGAGAGGGAGAAAAGTATGAAGAAATTAGAGGATTATGTAGTGAGTATACCAGATTTCCCGGAACCGGGAATTATTTTCAGAGATGTGACGAGTATTTTGCAGGATGCCGATGGACTAAAATTGTCTATCGATTCATTAATGGAAAGATTGGAAGGTCTGGAGTTTGATGTGATTGCCGGTTCGGAATCCAGAGGGTTTATCTTTGGAATGCCGTTGGCCTATAATCTGCATAAGCCCTTCGTACTTATACGCAAAAAGGGAAAGCTGCCGCGGGAAACAGTGTCGGCTTCCTATGAACTGGAATATGGAACAGCGGAAATAGAAATTCATAAAGACGCTATTTTGCCGGGACAGAAAGTTGTTCTTATTGATGATCTGATTGCAACGGGCGGAACTTCCAAAGCTATGATTGAACTGGTGGAAAGCCTTGGCGGTATTGTTGTGAAAAATCTGTTCCTTATGGAGCTGGCCGGGCTGAACGGGCGGTCAAAGCTTGAGGGGTATGACGTGGATTCTGTCATTGTATATGAAGGAAAGTAGGGGATTCGATGGACAAAGTCATTGATGTGGATATTATTGAGGATGACCGGGACAAGTCCGAGAAAAAAGATTTTATCCCCCCGGAGATTCTCTATGATGAACTCATTGAAAAAGTAAAGAAATACCATCCATCAGCGGATGTGACCCAGATAAAAAAAGCTTATCAGATTGCCTTCAATGCGCATAATGGGCAGGTACGAAAGTCGGGGGAACCATATATCATTCATCCAATCTGCGTGGCCATGATTCTGGCTGATCTGGAGCTGGATAAGGAGACGATTGTCGGCGGACTTCTCCACGATGTGGTGGAAGATACGGTAATGACCCGGGAAGATATTGAAGCCGAATTTGGCTCTGAGGTTGCCCTGATTGTCGACGGAGTTACCAAACTGGGACAGTTGTCCTATTCTTCGGATAAAGTGGAAGTCCAGGCGGAAAATCTTCGAAAGATGTTTTTGGCTATGGCGAAGGATATCCGGGTCATTCTTATTAAACTGGCGGACCGTCTGCATAATATGAGGACTTTGAAATATATGAAGCCGGAAAAGCAGAAGGAAAAAGCCAGAGAGACGATGGATATCTATGCGCCGATTGCGCAGCGTCTCGGCATTTCAAAGATTAAGATTGAGCTGGATGATCTGGCCCTCAGATATCTGGAGCCGGACGTCTACTATAATCTGGCGAAAAATATCGCCTCAAAAAAGAGCGAGCGGGAAGCCTTTGTCCGTGACATTGTGGATGAAGTCAGCCAGCATATGATAAACGGCGGCATCAAGGCGGAAGTCAGCGGCCGCGTCAAACATTTCTTCAGCATTTACCGCAAGATGGTCAATCAGGATAAGACGCTGGACCAGATTTATGATTTATTCGCGGTGCGTATTATTGTGGATTCAGTGAAGGACTGCTATGCGGCTCTCGGCCTGATTCATGAGATGTATAAACCGATTCCGGGGCGCTTTAAAGATTATATCGCCATGCCGAAGCCGAATATGTATCAGTCGCTGCATACTACGCTGATTGGCCCGTCGGGACAGCCTTTTGAGATTCAGATAAGAACTTTTGAAATGCATAAAACGGCGGAATACGGTATTGCGGCTCATTGGAAGTATAAAGAGGACCCGAATGGAAAGAATATCGAGAATAATGAAGAGGCCAAGCTGACATGGCTGCGCCAGATTTTGGAATGGCAGAAGGATATGTCCGATAATAAGGAATTTATGAGCCTTCTGAAAAATGATTTGGATTTATTCTCAGAGAGTGTTTATTGCTTCACACCGGCAGGAGATGTAAAAAATCTTCCAAATGGTTCGACGCCAATCGATTTTGCCTACAGTATTCACAGTGCGGTCGGCAATAAGATGGTCGGGGCCAGGGTTAACGGCAAGCTGGTAACGATTGATTATCAGATTCAGAATGGAGACCGTATTGAGGTTATCACCTCCCAGAATTCCAAGGGGCCAAGCCGGGACTGGCTCAATATCGTTAAGAGTACCCAGGCAAAGAATAAAATCAATCAGTGGTTTAAGAACCAGTATAAGGAGGACAATATTCTCCGTGGTAAAGAGCAGCTGGATAAATACTGCAAGACAAAGAGTATTGTTCTGAGTGAGATTCTCAAACCGGAATATATGGACAAGGTCATTCACAAATATGGTTTCCGGGATTGGGATGCGGTACTGGCGGCGGTCGGACACGGCGGCTTAAAGGAAGGCCAGGTCGTCAACAAGCTGGTTGAGGAAGATAATAAAAAGAAGAAAAAAGAAGTCACAGACACCCAGGTACTTAAAAATATTTCTGAAATCAGTAAAAAACCGGCGGATGACCGGCATACGAAAAAGGGCAAGAGCGGCATTATCGTCAAAGGACTGGATGATGTGGCCGTGCGGTTTTCGAAATGCTGTAATCCGGTGCCGGGGGACGAGATTGTCGGTTTTGTTACCCGGGGCCGCGGCGTATCGATTCATCGGACGGACTGTGTAAATATGATTCATATTTCCGAGGAAGACCGGGCGCGGATTCTGGAAGCCGAGTGGTCGGCTGCGCCGGATGAAGTGACCGGAAAAGCATATAAGGCAGATATCAATATTTATGTGGAGGACCGTGTCGGTGTGCTTGTCGAGGTTGCCAGAGTATTTACCGAAAATGAAATCAATGTGACGGCCATGTCCAGCCGCTCCGGCAAAAATAATACGGCGACAATCAATGCGGCTTTTGACATTCACAGTGTCGCTCAGCTGAACAAGGTCATTGACAAGCTGAGAAATCTGGAATGTGTTTATGATATCGAACGAACAACAGGAGGCTGATTCCCATGAATCTTGCAATACGTATGATGGTCCTTGGACCGGTTCAGACAAACTGCTATTTTTTAATAAATGAAGATACAAAAGAAGTGTTAATCGTCGACCCGGCGGACCGGGCGCAGAAGATTATCGAGTGGATAAACAGCGAGGGACTCAAACCGACAGCCATCCTTTTAACCCACGGTCATTTTGACCATATTATGGGTGTGGCCGGTGTGAAGAAAGAATATAATATTCCGATTTATGCCAGCAAGGATGAGGTGGAAGTTCTCGCCAACCCGCAGATTAACGTTTCCACAATGATGGGGGCTTATCTGTCCATGAAGGCGGACAAACTGTTTTCCGACGGCGATGTGCTGGAACTGGCGGGGATGAAACTGAAAGTGATTTCCACTCCGGGGCATACGATTGGAAGCGTATGTTTTTATATGGAAGAGGAAAAGGTTCTTATCAGCGGCGATACCCTGTTTGAAGCCTCTGTGGGACGGTCAGATTTCCCTACGGGAAGCAGCCGCCAGTTAATCGAATCCATTAAGACCCGGCTTTTTGCGCTCCCGGATGACACGGATGTCTTCCCGGGACACGGCGGAACAACAAGTATTGCTTATGAAAAAGCACATAATCCATTTATTTATTAAAAGAAACGATGATAGATTTAATTTTAAACGAAGAAAGATATGAAAATGATATCCGGGCTCTCCTCATGGCATTTTACCATGGGGAGAAAATTTTCGCCCGGAAAACAGAAAATACTGCGGAAGCCGGAAAGGGAACGGCGCCGGAGAAGGCGGGCCGGACCCTGGAAGCGATTTATGCCGGAAACAGCCTGCGGCTGACTTTGAAGGATGAAATGGACCGGGTGCTCGGGGAAAGACTTATTGAAGATTTCCCGGAGGAACGTAAGGCGGGGAAGAACTGTCTGAAAACAGGGCTTTATGAGTTGCTCTGCGAGGTTACGGGCCGGACGCTGCCCTGGGGAACTTTGACGGGAATTCGCCCGACAAAGATTCCGATGTCCTTTTATGATGCGGGCCATTCCAGGGAAGAAGCGGCGGAGCATTTGAGGCAGACTTATAAGGTGTCGGAAGAAAAAATCCGTCTCTGCACCCAGGTGGCGGCCAATGAAAAACGGATTTTGGCGGGCATTGACGGGGAACATTCCTTCAGCCTCTATGTGGGTATTCCTTTTTGTCCGACAATCTGTCTTTACTGTTCATTTTCTTCCTATCCATTGGGCGTATGGACGAACCGGGTGGATGATTATCTGGAAGCCTTATTCAAGGAAATCCGCCGGGTAAGCCGGATGGTGGATAAAAGCTGTCTGACAACGGTCTATATGGGCGGAGGAACGCCGACATCCCTGACCGGGGAGCAGATGGACCGGCTGCTGTGTACGCTGGAAGAAAATTTTGATTTGAATGTGGCCCGGGAGTTTACGATTGAGGCGGGCCGGCCCGACAGCATTAATGAAAGTAAGCTGAAAGTGATGAAGGCCCATGGTATTCAGCGGATTTCCATTAATCCTCAGACATTGAATCAGAAAACTCTGGATGTTATCGGGCGGCGGCACACGGTGGAGGATGTGGAGCGGGCCTTTCAGATGGCGCGGAAGGCGGGCTTTTCCAATATCAATATGGATTTGATTCTGGGGCTTCCGGGAGAAAACTCCGGGGATGTGGAAAAAACGCTGGAAGGAATTCGCCGAATGGCCCCGGACAGCCTGACGGTACATTCGCTGGCCGTGAAGCGGGCATCCCGCCTGAATCAGAATCTGGAGCTTTATCCGCCCGCACCTCAGGAAGAGGTCAATCGGATGATTGACATGGCATGGCATGAGGCCGAAGCCATGGGGATGGAGCCTTATTATCTCTATCGCCAGAAAAACATGGCGGGAAATCTGGAAAATGTGGGCTATGCCAAACCGGGAAAAGAATGTCTTTACAACATTCTTATTATGGAAGAAAAGCAGAACATTATTGCCGTCGGCGCCGGCGGCTCGTCAAAAATTCTCTATCCGGCGGAAAATCGCCTGGAACGGGTGGAGAATGTAAAGAGTGTCAAAGATTATATTGAGCGCATCGATGAAATGATTGAGAGAAAAGAGCGGAACTTTCCAAATTCCGGAATATTCGAAAAAAGGGCTTGAAAAAATGAAATGGGTGTGCTAATCTACATTAAGACAAGGAAGTCGAGAGTGGCTATCCTTGTCTTTTTTTATACCATAGGAAAAATAAGCTGAAATAATTTCCAAATGATGTAAGAACTGGAAATTTATTCAGTACATGAAAAGAATACATGTAAGAAATATGTGTAAGAAAGGAATGGTAAGAGATGAGCAAAGAGAATACAGGAAGACCTGTCCAGCCGCCTTTGTACAGACCTGAATTTGAACATGATAACTGCGGGATTGGCGCAGTTGTGAATATTAAAGGAATTAAAACCCATGGGACGGTGGAGCAGGCCCTCACCATTGTTGAGACGCTGGAACACCGGGCCGGAAAGGATGCCGAGGGAAAGACCGGCGACGGCGTTGGTATTCTGCTTCAGATATCCCATCGTTTTTTCAGCAAAGTGACAAAGGAACTGGGCTTTGACATCGGCGGAGAAAGAGAGTATGGAATTGGCATGTTTTTCTTCCCTCAGGATGAGCTCGAGAGAAATCAGGCAAAAAAAATGCTGGAAATTGTTGTGGAAAAGGAGGGACTGGAATTTTTGGGATGGCGTGCTGTGCCGATTGTTCCGGAAGTCCTTGGAAATAAAGCGCTGGACTGTATGCCATATATCATGCAGGGCTTTATTAAGAAGCCGGAGAAGGTGAATAAAGGGATTGATTTTGACCGGAAGCTCTACATAGCGCGGCGTATATTTGAACAATCCAATGAAAATACTTACGTGGTTTCCATGTCCAGCCGCACCATTGTTTATAAAGGGATGTTTCTTGTCGGACAGCTTCGGCAGTTCTTTACTGATTTGCAGGATGAGGATTATGAATCTGCCATTGCCACCGTCCATTCCCGTTTCAGCACCAATACAACGCCGAGCTGGATGCGCGCCCATCCGAACCGCTTTATCGTCCATAACGGTGAAATTAATACGATTCAGGGAAATGCGGACCGTATGCTGGCCCGGGAAGAGACGATGAGTTCCCAGATTATGAATTCGGAAGATATGGGCAAGGTGCTCCCGGTCATCAACAGTTCCGGCTCCGACTCCGCCATGCTGGATAATACGCTGGAATTCCTTGTTATGAATGGGCTGGAGCTGCCGCTGGCGGTTATGGTCCTCATTCCCGAACCGTGGATTAACAACCGGAATATGAGTCAGGCAAAGAAAGATTTTTATCAATATTATGCGACCATGATGGAGCCATGGGATGGACCGGCTTCTATTGTTTTCTCTGATGGCGATTTAATGGGCGCTATTCTGGACAGAAATGGCCTTCGTCCTTCCAGATATTATGTGACGGATGATGATACCCTGATTCTCTCCTCCGAAGTGGGCGCACTGGAGATTCCGCCGGAGAAGGTTGTCTTAAAGGAACGCCTCCATCCGGGTAAAATGCTTCTTGTGGATACGGTCAAAGGCAAATTGATTGACGATAATGAGTTAAAAGAATATTATGCGGCACGGAAGCCTTACGGAGAATGGGTGGATAAGAATCTGGTTGAACTGTCAAGCCTGAAAATTCCGAACAAGCGGGTGGAAAGTTATACAAAGGAAGAGCGGACACGCCTGCAGAAGGCTTTCGGCTATACATATGAGGAGTTAAAAACTTCGATTTTGCCGATGGCCCAGACGGGAACAGAACCGATTGCCGCCATGGGTATTGACAGTCCCCTGCCTGTTTTGTCGGAAAAGCATCAGCCTTTATTTAAATATTTTAAACAGCGGTTTGCCCAGGTGACAAATCCGCCGATTGATGCGATTCGTGAGGAGGTTGTCACTTCTACATCGGTGTATATCGGACCGGAGGGAAATCTTCTGGAAGCAAAGGAAGAAAACTGTAAGGTTATTAAAATCAGGAATCCGATTTTGACAAATACAGATTTGATGAAAATTAAAAACATGAATGTGGAAGGCTTTAAAGTTCAGACCATTCCGATTATTTACTATAAAAATACATCCCTGGAGAAAGCCATTGACCATATGTTTGTGGAAGCAGACCGGGCTTACCGGGATGGCGCGAATATGCTGATTCTCTCCGACAGGGGAGTGGATGAAAACCATGTGGCGATTCCGTCTCTGCTGGCGGTTTCCGCGCTGGAGCACTATCTGGTCCGAACGAAAAAGCGGACGGCTCTGGCGATGATTCTTGAGAGTGCGGAGCCGAGGGAGGTTCACCACTTTGCCACCCTGCTCGGCTATGGCGCTTCGGCCATCAACCCATATCTGGCCCAGGAATCGATTAAAGAGCTGATTGATTCCAATATGCTGGATAAGGACTATTATGCGGCGGTGGACGACTATAATAACGCGGTGCTTCATGGCATTGTAAAAATTGCCTCTAAGATGGGCGTATCCACGATTCAGTCCTATCAGGGCTCCCAGATTTTTGAGGCCATTGGTATCAATAAAGACGTGATAGATAAATACTTTACAAATACAGTCAGCCGCATCGGCGGTATTGGCCTGGATGACATTGCGAGGGAAGTGAATTTCCTCCATTCCCAGGCTTTTGACCCGCTGGATTTGGGGATTGATTTATCCCTGGACAGCTCAGGCAGCCATAAATTCCGCAGCGGCAAGGAAGAACATCTTTATGACCCGAATACGATTCATCTTCTTCAGGAATCCACCCGCCGCGGAGATTACAATTTATTTAAAGAATACAGCGCGGCGATTAATGACGAGTCCCGCACGATGAATCTGCGCGGATTGATGGACTTTAACTACCCTGAAAAGGGTATTCCGATGGAAGAGGTCGAGAGTGTGGATTCCATTGTTCAGCGTTTTAAGACAGGGGCCATGTCCTACGGTTCAATTTCTCAGGAAGCCCATGAAACTCTGGCGATTGCCATGAATAAGATTCATGGAAAATCCAACAGCGGCGAGGGCGGCGAGAGCCTGGAGCGTCTGACTGTCGGTAAGGATGGGGTAAATAAATGTTCGGCCATTAAGCAGGTGGCTTCCGGGCGTTTTGGCGTGACGAGCCGCTATCTTGTCAGCGCCAATGAGATTCAGATTAAGATGGCGCAGGGCGCAAAACCGGGGGAGGGCGGTCACCTTCCCGGCGGAAAGGTATATCCCTGGGTTGCAAAAACAAGACATTCCACACCGGGTGTCTCCCTGATTTCACCGCCGCCCCACCATGATATCTATTCGATTGAGGATTTGGCCCAGTTGATTTATGACCTTAAAAATGCCAACAGGGAGGCACGAATCTCTGTCAAACTGGTATCTGAGGCCGGAGTCGGCACGGTAGCTGCCGGTGTGGCAAAGGCCGGCGCCCAGGTCATTCTCATTTCCGGTTATGACGGCGGTACGGGGGCTGCCCCGAGAACTTCGATTCACAATGCAGGTCTTCCATGGGAGCTTGGGCTGGCTGAAACCCATCAGACATTGATTATGAATGACTTGCGTTCCAAAGTCCGGCTGGAAACCGACGGCAAGCTGATGACCGGCCGGGATGTAGCCATTGCGGCCATGCTCGGCGCAGAAGAATTCGGTTTTGCCACAGCGCCGCTGGTAACTATGGGCTGCGTTATGATGCGTGTATGTAATCTGGACACCTGTCCGGTTGGCGTAGCCACCCAGAATCCGGAACTGCGCAAACGTTTCAGGGGCAAACCGGAATATGTCATCAACTTTATGCACTTTGTGGCCCAGGAACTCCGTGAATATATGGCAAAACTGGGTGTGCGCACAGTGGATGAACTGGTTGGCCGGAGTGATTTGCTGAAAGTGAAGGAACATGCGGCGGGAAAATGGACAGATAAGATTGATTTGTCAGCAATCATCGATAATCCGTATCTGGATACGGACAGAGGCATGAAATTCGACCCGGCCCAGGTTTACGATTTTGAACTGGAAAAAACACTGGATATGCAGGTGCTGATGAAAGAGTTCAAATCGGCCCTTCATAATAAGAAGAAAAAGAAAATTGAAATCAATGTGAAGAATACGGACCGTTCCCTTGGAACCATTTTCGGCTCAGAGATTACAAAGCGGTATCATGACACTTTAGAGGACGATACCTTTGTTGTAAAATGTAACGGCAGCGGCGGTCAGAGCTTCGGCGCTTTTATTCCAAAGGGACTGACATTGCATTTGATTGGCGACAGTAATGACTATTTTGGCAAGGGACTGTCCGGCGGCAAACTGACATTGGCTCCGCCGAAGAATATCAAGTTTAAACCCCACGAAAATATTATCGTGGGCAACGTGGCCCTCTACGGGGCAACGAGCGGTAAAGCCTTTATCAACGGTGTGGCCGGCGAGCGTTTCTGCGTTCGTAATTCGGGGGCGCTGGCGGTTGTCGAGGGCGTCGGCGACCATGGCTGCGAATATATGACCGGCGGCCGGGTTGTTATTCTCGGCGGCACGGGAAAGAACTTTGCGGCCGGTATGAGCGGTGGTATTGCCTATGTTCTGGATGAAAAGAGCGATTTTTACACAAGGGTTAATAAAGAGCTTGTTTCTCTGGAACCGGTAACCTCCAAATATGATGTTCAGGAATTAAAAGAGATGATAACGGAACACGTGGAAGCCACCGGCTCGGAGATGGGCAAAAAGGTTTTGGACAACTTTGTCGACTATCTGCCGAAGTTTAAAAAGGTTCTTCCCCACGATTACAGCAAGATGCAGACGGCGATTGCCCACATGGAAGAAAAAGGTTTGAGCATCGACCAGGCACAGATTGAAGCATTTTATGCGAATAAGAGAGGATAGGAGGTAAAACATCATGGGAAAACCAACAGGATTTATGGATTTTGAGAGACAGAACAGTACGGCCATTGCTCCTGAAGAACGGATTAAAAATTTTGATGAATTTCATATTCCTCTGAGCAGAGAGTGCCAGCAAATCCAGGGCGGCCGGTGTATGGACTGCGGCGTACCCTTTTGCCAGTACGGACAGATGATTGGGGGCATGGCTTCCGGCTGTCCGCTGAACAACCTTATTCCCGAATGGAATGATTTGATTTACAGCGGCAACTGGGAGAGGGCGTTAAAACGGCTTAAAAAGACGAATAATTTTCCGGAATTTACATCCCGGGTATGCCCGGCCCTCTGTGAAGCCGCCTGCACCTGCAACATCAACGGACTTCCGGTATCGGTGAAAGAAAATGAACATGGGATTATCGAATACGGCTATGAAAACGGCCTGATTCAGCCGGAACCGCCGAAAGTACGCACCGGAAAACGGATTGCGGTTATCGGTTCGGGCCCATCCGGCCTGGCGGCTGCGGACCAGTTAAACCACCGGGGCCACCAGGTGACAGTCTTTGAGCGGAGTGACCGAATCGGCGGCCTGCTCCGCTATGGCATCCCGAATATGAAGCTGGAGAAACAGGTGATTGACCGCCGTGTGGATATTATGAAAGCCGAGGGCGTGGAGTTTGTGACTGGCGCCAATGTGGGTATTGATGTAAAACCGGCGCGGCTCATGCGGGAATATGACGCGGTGATTCTTGCCTGCGGGGCTTCAAATCCAAGGGATATCAAGGTGCCGGGAAGAGAAAGCAAGGGCATTTACTTTGCGGTGGATTATTTAACCATGGTCACAAAAAGCCTGTTAAATTCCAATCTTCAGGATGGAAAGATTCCGGCGGTAAAGGATAAAAAAGTGATGGTTATCGGCGGCGGGGATACGGGCAATGACTGTGTCGGAACATCAATTCGGCTCGGCGCAGCTTCCGTGATTCAGCTTGAAATGATGCCGAAGGCGCCGGATACCCGGGCTGACGACAATCCATGGCCGGAGTGGCCGAAAATCTGCAAGACGGATTACGGCCAGGAAGAAAGTATCGCCCTGTTTGGCCATGACCCGCGGGTTTATCAGACAACGGTCAAAGAATTTATTGGGGATGAAAAAGGCAATGTATGCAAGGCGGTGCTTGTCCGGCTGGAATTTAAGAAGGATGAGGAGACCGGCCGGATGAATATGTGTGAAGTGCCGGGCAGCGAATATATTGAAGATGTGGATTTGGTACTTATTGCCGCCGGATTCCTCGGAAGTCAGGAGTATGTCACGAAAGCCTTTGGCGTGGATGTGGATGGACGAAGCAACGTCGCCACCGCGCCGGGAGATTATAAGACGAGCAAGGAAAAGGTTTTTGTTGCCGGGGATATGCACCGGGGCCAGTCCCTTGTCGTTTGGGCGATTCGTGAGGGACGGGATGTGTCGAAAACCGTTGATAAATACCTTATGGGGTATACAAATTTATAAAAATTGAAGAACTGTTCTCTGTCGGTTTCTTTATTTTAATGTGCGGCAGAGAACAGTTTTTTTGACGAAAGCCGTCGATGGATGATAATTGAATTTATCAGCCTGTGTGATATAATAAAAATATCTTTTATGATATATCATTTTTAGATGCTTTATTATGGACCTTCGGGCAGAGGGTACATACATTTCCAAGCGTTTCGGTTCAGAAACAGTTTCCAGAGTTTATAAGTATAAAAGTGGTGATATTTTACAATGTTGTCACACAGAAAGGAATGAATGATAACGAAAAATTTATTTATTGTACAGGCAGAAAATTATGAACGGCATAAAGATGCATTGGAAAAAGGGCCATATATCCGGCAGATGGATCTGGCTTTGAGCTGTTGTCAGCTTATTCATATGACACCCCGGGAAATGCGGACAAAACGGGTGACCTGGGATATGTTGAGACAGTGGGACATATCTCCTGAAGAACTGTTTCGCCAGGCCGGAGAAAATTCGAGAAAGCAATTGCCTCCGATGGTGGAAACCATGAGTGATGTCATCAAAGGTTTTCTGGTGGAAGAATTTCTGGAGGCCGCCAAAGAAAACATGGAGCAGGCATTGAAAAATGCCAGGGCGGAGTATCAGAAACTTTTCGGCGGGCGGAAGGATGATCTGCCTGAAATTTATATTGTCAGCAATGAGCTTCGTGTTCAGGGGGCCTCTGTCATTTTTTATTCCGATGTATTGGAACAGTTTGCGGCGGAGAAAAATTCGGATTTAATTTTGCTTCCGAGCAGTATTCACGAGTGGCTTGTGCTGCCAGAAGCATCGGCGAGAGAGATTCCGGGGCTGGAAGCCATGGTGCGGGATGCGAACACCCAGGTCGTTTTGCCGGAGGAAGTTTTGTCCCAACACGTCTATAAATACAC
>ERZ809224.140-NODE-140-length-77114-cov-19.918504_pt1 | contig 77114 bp, 71 predicted proteins | sample MGYA00520513_ERZ809224 | MGnify/ENA primary metagenome ERZ809224 (study PRJEB31576, sample SAMEA3212658) | Homo sapiens | biome: human-gut; feature: human gut; material: fecal | place: Sweden | collected 2012 ... | reverse complement strand
AACCCTTCTTCTATCATATCTTGTTAGATATCATACTTATTAAGGATTAACGCAATCGTCGTAAACCCATAATCTTTTTATCTTGTTCTTTTGTTAGATATCATACTTATTAAGGATTAACGCTTATCAATCGTGATAAACCCTTCTTCTATCATATCTTGTTAGATATCATACTTATTAAGGATTAACGCAAGTTTTAGAAGTTAACGACTTATTAGTTTCAGTATGTTAGATATCATACTTATTAAGGATTAACGCATAGTACTATCGTATGATTGGAATACCTTTCTATTACGTTAGATATCATACTTATTAAGGATTAACGCTGATACCATTTGAATTCCTTTAACATGTGCACTAAAACTGTTAGATATCATACTTATTAAGGATTAACGCTCTTCTTACAATTCCATCATTACTGATTTTATTGAATTGAGTTAGATATCATACTTATTAAGGATTAACGCGGTGTTAATGGTGTTACAGTAGTAGCAATTCCTGTAGTTAGATATCATACTTATTAAGGATTAACGCTTGATACAATTGTTAAATAGATAAGTTGCTTTTTCAGTTAGATATCATACTTATTAAGGCTTATTTTTATTTCTATCTAATAATGAAAAAAATATATTTTATGTTCTTCTTTTAGTACAATAGAATATATACAAAGGAGAGCGTTATGAGTAAAATTGTATTTTTAGATGTTGATGGAACATTAATTGATTATGAAACTAAACTTCCTGATTCAGCAAGAAAAGCCCTCGATCAAGCCAGAGCTAATGGACATAAAGTCTATATTTGTACAGGTTGTTCTAAAGATGAAATCTTACAAAGAAATCTATGTGAGTTAGATGGGATGATTTTAGGAAATGGAACTTATGTAGAAGATCATGCGCATGTTATTATGCATCAAGCCATGCCTTTAGAAGAAGTAAAAAAGGTGGTTCATTGGTGTCAAGAAAGAAATCTTGCTTTTTACTTAGAAACAAATAGTGGGGTTTATTGTAATGATCAAATGATTAAAGATGGACCAGCTGTAATGATTAAATACGGTCAAGGTAAAGGTGCAGATCTTTCAAATGCAACAGAAAAGGCAAAAAGTTTTATTGATTCTTTTACATTAATTCATGGAGATGAATTTTATCGTGAAGATGTTAATAAAATAGACTTTATTATTCGTGATGATCAAGATCATTTAGATGCAATTACGGCCTTTCCTCATTTAGCACATAATACTTGGGGAGATAAAGGAGACCTTGCTTTATTTAGTGACTTAGGTCCTACAGGAATTAATAAAAAAACATGCCATTGAAGTGTTGTTGGATTATTTAAAAGTGGATAAAGAAGATACCATTTCTTTTGGTGATGCCAAAGTAGATTTGTCTATGTTTGAATGTTGTGGTTTCAATGTCGCGATGGGTAATGGCGGACCAGAAATCAAAGAAGCCGCTGATTATATTATCAATGATGTAAATGAAGACGGACTTTATAATGCTTTTAAATATTTAAAATTAATATAAAAAGGAGAAAGGTATGAGTAAAATTGTATTTTTAGATGTCGATGGAACATTAATTGATTATGAAGCAAAATTACCTGCTTCAGCCGCAAAAGCTGTTGATCAAGCTAGAGCTAATGGCCATAAAGTTTATATTTGTACAGGATGTTCAAAAGCAGAAATCTTACAAAGAAATTTATGTGATTTAGATGGAATGATTGGTGGAAATGGTGCTTATGTTGAAGATAATAATCATGTTGTAATGCATCAAGGTTTGTCTAAAGAAGATGTAAAAAATATTGTTGATTGGTGTAATGAAAGACATATTGGTTTTTATTTAGAAGCTAATAGTGGTATGTATTGTAATGATTATATGTTAGAACAAGGACCTGAAACCATGGTAAAATACGCTAAAGGCAAAGGGGCAAGCTTAGAGAATGCCAAAAGTTCTGCTCAACATTTTATTGATGGTTTCATTCATTTACAAGGGGATGAGTTATACCGTGACGATGTTAATAAAATCAGTTTCATTTTAAGAACATATCAAGATCATTTAGATTCTAAAGTAGACTTCCCTCATTTAGTTGCGAATACTTGGGGAGGTAAAGGAGAAGTTGCATTATTTGGTGATTTAGGACCTACAGGTATTACTAAAAGACATGCTATTGAAGTCCTATTAGATTATTTACATGCTGATCCTAAAGATACGATTTCTTTTGGTGATGCTAAAATTGACTTGTCGATGTTTGAATGTTGCGCTTATAATGTTGCGATGGGTAATGGTGGTTCTGAAATTAAAGAAGCTGCTGATTATATTACTGATGATGTAAATGAAGATGGTTTATACAATGCCTTTAAATATTTAAAATTAATTTAAAGTTGCTTAAATAAATATTATTTGATAGAATAAATTTCATAAAAGGGAGTAGCTTGCCAAGCACTTGGTTCACTTCTTCGTCAGTACAGTTATAAAATTTATAACTCGGAAAGTGATTGAATAGCGAGACTTTTACTGCAATGCAGTAGGAGTCCGCTTTTTTTTATACCTACTGCAAAATAAAAAGAAGGAGTAATCGTTATGATTCAACAAATTATTATTTTATTAGTAGGTTTTATTTTTCTAGTAAAAGGAGCTGATTGGTTTGTAGAAGGGGCGGCAAGCATTGCTAGAAAAATGGGGATTCCCCAACTAATCATTGGTCTTACAATTGTTGCTATGGGAACAAGTATGCCTGAAGCTGCTGTAAGTATTACGGCTGCCATGCAACAAAATGCAGGGATTACTATTGGAAATGTGGTAGGTAGTAATATCTTAAATATTTTTATTATTTTAGGTATTACAGCCTTGATCACCAATGTAAAAATACAAAAATCAACCATCCGTTATGAAATTCCCTTTATGATTTTTATAACAATCATCCTCATGATCTTTGGTATGACAGATATGAAAATTAATTTTATTGAAGGTGTTTTCCTTTGGATTCTTTTTATTGCTTATCTTGTTTATCTATTTATCATGGCAAAAAATAGTGAAACTCAAGAAGAAGAAAAAGATATTCCCGTTTGGAAATGTCTTCTCTTTATTCTCATTGGAGGAATCCTTGTTGTTAAAGGAAGTGACTTTGCGGTAAGTGGGGCCAGTGCCATTGCTCGTTATTTTGGTATGAGTGAACGATTTATTGGTTTAACAATTGTTGCTTTTGGAACATCACTTCCTGAACTCGTCACTTCAGTAACAGCTGCAAAACGTGGTAATGCAGGAATTGCGATAGGCAATATTGTAGGAAGCAATATTTTTAATATTCTTTTTGTTATTGGAACAACATCTCTTATTTGTAGTGTTCCTTTTGAAAGTAAGTTTATGATCGATTCTATGATTGCAGTAATAGCTGGATTAGTTCTCTGGTTTGGTACAATGAAACATCAAGAATTAAGGAAACCTTGTGGAATCATTATGCTTTTATGTTATGGACTTTATTTTATGTATTTGTGTTTGATGTAAATTCTATTTACAAAAAAATTAAATAATAAATTAGAAAATGTAAATGTCTCTCCGTTTACATTTTTTTATATTTCAAAACTTTTTAAAATCAATAAACTAATGGATGTGAGGTGAGGGTGATGAGTCAAAGAGAAGAAAAAGTAAGAGAATTACATAACCAAGGTTTCAACTGTGCTCAAGCGTTTTTATGTAGTTACCAAGATCTTTTGCTAAGTAATCTTTATCTAACTCACGCCCTTGAGCAAGCTATTTTTTAACAATATCTAACGCCTGTGCAATTTTAATCACATTTTTCCCAATATGCCAAACTCCTACAACACCTAACGTTTTACCATTAACTTCAACATGAGGGACTTGTAAATTATGAGTAAAGTTATCATGATTGCAGTATGAGCAACACGCTTTGAACTATAAGATGGAATATTACAAACAGTAATTTTCTTTTCCTTTGCCGCATCAAGATCTATATTGTTATAACCTGTTCCAGCTTCACAAATTAATTTTACAGAATCTGGAAATTGTCGTTTCATCGTATACTGTTAAATCAGATGATAGTATTGATAAATCTAATTTTCTATCAAAATTCATTTTTTTTGCATTTAATAAAACACATTTGTTGTTCATAAATAATCCCCTAAATATTAAAAGAAAGCAATTCCTTTTTTTTACACCTATAATAAATTAATCCTATTAAATCTGCAAGTGCCCATCCAATAGGAACAGACCACCAAATACCAGTAACACCAATCGCTGGAATTGCTGATAAAACATAAGCTAACACAACACGTGTTCCTAAAGAAAATATTGTAAGAACGACACTCATACCAGGTTTACCTAAAGCACGATACAAACCATACAACAAAAACAAACAACCAATTCCACAATAAAAGACACCTTCAATTTTTAAATACTTGACACCTTCCATAATAATTTCTGTTTCTTTTGCATCTATAAAAATAGTCATTAAATCTTTAGCAAAAATACATACAATAGTTGAAATAATTATGCAAAATCCCATAGAAAGACAAACTGCTGATTTTAATCCTGATTGAATACGCATTTTTTCTTTTGCACCATAGTTTTGAGCAATAAAAGTAGAAAATGCATTTCCAAAATCTTGTACTGGCATATATGCAAAAGCATCTATTTTAACAGCAGCAGCAAATGCTGCCATAACTACAGTTCCAAAACTATTCACTAACCCTTGTACCATTAAAATACCTAAATTCATTACTGATTGTTGAATACATGTAAGAACTGAAAACGAAATCACTTTATGAACCCTCTTTAAATGAAAATATTGTAATTTCATAATTGCTCGTACTTGTATATTTTTTATAAGTGAGTAAATACTGATGCCAATACCTGAAAGATATTGGGAAATCACCGTAGCAATAGCTGCACCTTCAACTCCTAATTTTAATACAATTACAAAAAATAAATCTAATCCAATATTAAGTATTGCCGAAATAGCTAGAAATATAAGTGGAATCATTGAATTACCAATAGCTCTTAAATAAGAAGCAAAATAGTTATATAAAAAAATAGCTGGTATTCCTATAAAAATAACAATAAGATAGCCTTTCATATCTCCCCACACTTCATGCGGAACATGTAAAAAAACAGAAAGCTGATTAAGAAAAATATAAGATATTACTGTTAGTATAAACGTGATGAGTGCAATAAAGAAAAATGATGCACATACATCTTCCCGTAATCCTTTTTCATCTTTTTGTCCATATCTAATTGAAAACAACGCTCCACTTCCCATACATAAACCAAGGATTATAGATGTTATAAATGTCATTAAGGTAAACGATGAGCCAACACTTGCTAGAGCATTTTTACCGAGAAATTGACCAACAATCAATGTATCAACAATGTTATAACATTGTTGAAGTAAATCACCTAAAATCATTGGAATTGAAAAAAGAAGCATTGACTTTAAAACTGAACCTTTTGTTAAATCTCTATTCATCTTTTTGTATTCCTTTCGTAATATTTATCTTACGTTTCGTAAGTATTATAATCAATTATTTATTTTCAGTCAATATCTCTAATTTTTAAAAGATTTACTTATAATACGGAGCATGATAGTATTAAATAAATGATTAACGGAGGAATGATTATGTATTTAAATGGACTTGATGAATTAGATCAAAAAATTGTTCAATTATTAATAAAAAATGCACGTCTTTCTTACTCTGATATTGGAAAAGAGGTAGGGATTTCTAGAGTTGCTGTAAAAGCTAGAATTCAAGCATTAGAAAAAAAAGGGGTTATTGAAGAATATACAACAATTATCAATCCTCAAAAAATCAGTGGCGCTATATCTTGCTATTTTGAAATTGAAACATTGTCAAATTCGTTTACTGATGTTATAGACATATTAAACCAAAATAATATTGTTACTCAAATTTATCGTGTTACAGGAAAAAACAAATTACATGTACATGCTGTTGCTGCTTCTAATAGTGAAATGGAACATTTCTTACATACTACTATTGATACATTACCAGGGGTTACTAGTTGTAGTTGTAATATTATTCTCTCACGTATTAAAGATATTAAAGGATTACGTTTATAATAAAATGGACATGGGGTCCACTTTTGTTTCATTTTCATCCTTATTTAAAATAACAAAGAATTATTAAAAAGAAGGGAAGAAAATTCTTAATATTTTTTAAAGAATATATTCGCCAGATTCACCTATTTTGTAAAGTTTTGCGATTTCAAACCGCAGAACTTTTTATTTTCTTATACTTTTGCGATTAAAAATACAAAAAAGCGATAGAAAAACTACCACTTTTAAATTATTCTTCAAAATATTCTTTTTCTATTTTTAGCTGTTTATTTTATTTTGTTACAGCCTCTTCTATTTTTCCTTCTTTAATTCTTAAAGATACATCACACATCTTTGCTAGAGTAGGTGAATGGGTTACCAAAATAACACATTTATGATGAATATGTGCTAAATCTAAGAAAGTATTCATGATCTCTATTGAATTCTTTTCATCAAGGTTACCTGTGGGTTCATCACAGAGGATCAAATCGACTTTTCTTGCAATAGCACGTGCAATCGCAACTCTTTGCTGTTGTCCTCCAGATAGTTGTCGAATATCTCTTTTACATTCATCTTTGGAAAGTCCAAGTTGTTCAAGAATAGATAAACAATATTCTTTTTTATCTTTTCTTTTGATCCCTGCAATTTCTAAAGCAGACATAACATTTTCTAAAGCATTCATATAGTAAATGAGGTTATATGATTGAAAAACAATAGAGATATCTTCTCGACGATATTTATTTAAACCTATTTCTTGAATATCTTTTCCTTTGAATAAGACTTTTCCCTCATCTGGTTTATCTAAACCAGATGAAAGGGAAAGAGTTGTTGTTTTCCCACTTCCACTCACACCAACAACAGCATATATTTTACCTTTTTCAAATGAATAAGAAACATGTTCTAAAATTTTATTTTTTTCTTTACCATCTTGATAACTATAGCTTACATTTTCTAATTCTAATAACTTTTCCATCTTAACCTTCCTTTCTAGATAAGATTTGTCTAGGTGTAAGTCTTAATACATAGGCTGCAGGTACTGCAATAGAAACAATACAGATTGCTGCTGTAACACCGGCAAGTTGAACGACATTTTCACCTGTAATTGAAACATCTAATTCTTGATTTGATGGTCCTTGCATCATATTTCCTAGGAAATTTTCTTTTGTTTGTGTATTAGTTTTTTGTTGATTATCATTTGGTTGATCACCTTTTTGATCCATTTGCATGACATTTGAAGAAGAACCACTTTCTAACATATTACCCATATAATGAGATGTTAATTGTCCTGTACCTAAAGAAATCACAAAAGCAACTACTGCAATTAACCCTATTTCAATAAGTTGTTGAGCAACAATTTTAACTTTACTTTGTCCAAGTGATAAAAGAACACCAATTTCATAATATCTATTTCTAATTGTTAGAGCTAAAATTAAACAAAGAATTGCACTACCAGCAATCACTACGATCCATACAAACATCTTTGCGAATGATTGCATACTTTCAAGAGAAGAAGCATTTTGTTGATAAAGACGATCATTGGCATCTAATGAGAATGTATCAAAATCAATATCACTTTTCTTTTTCGCAAGTTCTACAAAAGCTTCTGCATTTTCTGGATCATCTAAATAATAAATTGCTGATGTAATGTTTTCACTACTTCCAGTAAGTGTTTGCCCAACTGATAAATCAGTATAAATCGTGTTTACTGGATTATTGAAATGGGCAGCACCAATTTCATTTGTTGATTGAATTTCATAAATACCTACAATTGTAAGTTCTTGAATAATTGTTTCATCATTAACTGTGGTTGTAATAGTAAAAGTATCACCAACACTTAAATCATTATCACTTGCAAGATTGGTTTCAATGACACAGTTATTTGTATTTGCATCATCACTTGTAAGCAAACGACCATCTGTTAAGGTATAATTACTGTTTGTAAATGAATCTAAATATTCCATTGTAGTATTAGCTCTGATCGTAAAATCACCTTGATTTGAAGCTTGTTCTGATTGATCATTTGGTTTCTTTGTATCTTGCTGATTATTACTATTATCCGATTTATTTTCTACTGCTGAAATAGAATCACTATCAGCTGATGTAGATATTTGATAATTATAACTTTCTACATGCTTTAAATTTTTTAAACTATCTGCCATGGTTGTTGTTAATGATGTCTCATTACTTACGGCTGCACCTGGTTCTCTATTTTTCATCATGTTTCTAAAATCAACAGAAAGAGTTACATCGTTTCCTAAACTACTACGAATTTGATCCATTGATTTTTGTGTTGCTGATTGAATGGATAAACCAGCAATGACGAGATTGGTAATAACAACAATTATTACAAATAATAAAATCGTTTTTCCTATGTTTTTCTTTAAACTTAAAAGTGCGTTTTTTATCATACTTTCTACCTCCATCTTCAATATAAAGAAAAAGTAAATCTATAAAATGGAATAATTATGTAAAAAAAAGGGGTATACATTATATATTTTATTGCTTTTCTTATTATTTAAAGTTACCCTTATAAAGAAAGAGAAGGGATAAAATATGAAATTAGATAATTTGGCTATAGGAAAAAGTGCTGTAATTGTCTCTGTAGGAGGAACAGGAGCATTAAGACAACACTTTTTAGATATGGGACTTATCCAAGGTGTAGAAGTAACTATGGTAAAATATGCACCAATGGGGGATCCTATTGAAATTAAAATACATGATTTTGAGCTTACTTTAAGGAAAGAAGATGCTCAAAAAATAGAAGTTAAAGAAATTACTAAAAAAGAAGAGTTAAAAAATGAAAACATTATTTTTAAAAATAAAAACCATCCAGGGTATGGTGAATCAAGTTACGATAAAATCAATAATCACCAAATCTATCATGAAAGTGATCTACTTACTTTTGCCTTAGTTGGTAATCAAAACTGTGGTAAAACAACTTTATTTAATCAACTAACTGGTTCTAATCAACATGTTGGTAATTTTCCAGGAGTCACTGTTGATCGTAAAGATGGTGTAATTAAAGGCTATAAAAATACCCTTATAACGGATCTACCAGGAATTTATTCAATGTCACCTTATAGTAGTGAAGAAATCGTGACTAGAAATTTCTTATTAAAAGAAAAACCAAAAGCAATCATTAATATTGTTGATGCAACAAATATTGAAAGAAATCTTTATTTAACAATGCAACTATTAGAACTCAATATGCCTATGGTTGTTGCTTTAAATATGATGGATGAAATGTCAGGAAATGGGGGAACCGTTCTTATTAATGAATTAGAAGCACATTTAGGAGTTCCTGTCGTTCCTATTTCAGCCGCTAAAGGAGAAGGTATTGATGAATTAGTCAGTCATGTTTTACATGTTGCTTATTATCAAGAAAAACCTCAATTTTTACAACATTTTGATAATCAAGCTCTTGATCGTTGTATTAATGCAATTGAACATCTTATTGAAGATCATGCAAAAAAAGCAAGAATTCCTTTACGTTTTGCAGCAAGTAAACTTGCAGAAAATGATTCTCTTTTATTAGAACAACTTGATTTAAGTCAAAATGAAAAGGAAATTTTAGAACACATTCGTAAACAACTTGAAGAAGAAAGTAGTTTTGATTGTTCAGCTGCTATTGCCAGTGATCGTTTTCATTCAATCATTAATATTTGTAGACAAACTGTGAAGAAACCTCATGAAAGTAAAGAAAGATTAAGAAGTCAGAAAATTGATCAATTTTTAACTGGAAAATATACAGGTATTCCCGCATTTATTGGAATTATGGGTATCGTTTTCTTTTTGACCTTTAATGTTATTGGTTCTTTTTTACAAGGCATCTTAGAAAATGGTGTATCTATTGTAACAAATTATGTTGATACTCTTCTAACCCAAGCACAAATCAATGTAGCTTTACATTCTTTGATTATTGATGGGATTTTTAATGGGGTAGGAACTGTTTTAAGCTTCTTACCAATTATTGTTACTTTATTTTTCTTCTTATCTATTTTAGAAGATAGTGGTTATATGGCTCGTGTTGCTTTTATTATGGATAAACTCCTTAGAAAAATTGGTCTTTCAGGAAGAAGTATTGTTCCAATGTTGATTGGTTTTGGTTGTACTGTTCCTGGTGTTATGGCTAGTCGAACTCTTTCATCAAGAAGAGATCGACAAATGACAATTATTCTTACACCATTTATGTCATGTTCAGCAAAACTACCAATTTATGCTTTCTTTACCTCTGTCTTTTTTCCAGGCAAAGGTGCTTTGGTAATGATTTTCTTATATGTTTTTGGTATTTTAACAGGTATTATCTTTGCTTTGATTTTAAAAGGATCCCTTTTTAAAGGTGAACCTGTTCCTTTTGTCATGGAACTTCCAAACTACCGTATGCCAGGTGCTAAAAACGTCTGTCAATTATTATGGGAAAAAGCTAAAGATTTCTTACAACGCGCTTTTACTGTCATCTTTGTCGCAACCATCGTTATTTGGTTCTTACAAACATTTGATTTAAGATTTAATATTGTAACTGAATCTAAAGATAGTATTCTTGCTATTCTTGCAGGATATATTGCTCCAATCTTTAATCCATTAGGATTTGGTGACTGGCGCATTTCAACAGCCCTTATTTCAGGATTTATGGCAAAGGAAAGTGTTGTTTCGACATTATCTATTCTTTATGGTTCAACCCAATCATTGTTGATGTCACTTACAACACCAGCTGCTTTATCTTTACTTATTTTCTGTTTACTTTATACACCTTGTATTGCAGCGATTGCTGCAATCAAAAGAGAACTTAATGGTAAATGGGCATTGATTGTTGTCTTTGGACAATGCCTTATTGCTTGGCTTGCCTCTTTTGTTGTGTATCATTTGATTTTATTGGTATTTTAATATTGTAACATCAGTTTTTGCATTGTAACAATTAGATTGTTACAATGCAATTTTTATTGTTACAACAAAAAAACAGATCCAAGGGAAGGGAAAAGATCTGCTTTTTACTATTATCTATTATTATTTTTTAAAAAGGGAAATTGATAATTAAGTTTTGAGTTTAAGTAAGTTCTTGTTCCTCCTTTCGTGTATTATCATAGATAAGTTTTATGAATTTTATTTAACTTTTTCATGTTTCTTTCTTGTTTGTTTTGTCAAAAATTATGGGATTTAAAAATGCAACGTTAAATAACATTGCATTTTTAAATTGCTTTAATATTTTGGTGTTAATTCTACATACATATCTTTGTATTGTTTTGCACTTTGTTGCCAAGAGACATCTTTATTCATATCGCGAACAACCATTTCATCCCAAGATTTTCTATTTTCAAAATAAAGTGTTTTAGCACGATTAATTGCATCATAAAGAAGTCCACTTTCATAACGATCAAAGGTAAAGCCATTACCTGTATTATCAAATAGATTATAAGGTTGAACAGTATCTTTAAGTCCACCTGTTTCTCTTACAATTGGGATAGAACCATATCTCATACTAATAAGTTGTGTAAGTCCACAAGGTTCAAATCTTGATGGTACTAATAATGCATCGCATCCTGCATAAATATTGTGAGCGACATTTTCATTGTAGGCAATATATGCACAGAAGTTTCCTTTATATTTATTTTCATAATAACGGAAAGCATCTTCATACATCGCATCCCCTGTACCTAAAACAACAACTTGTGTATGTTCATCCATAATACTTGGAATAACATCATTAACAAGATCAAGGCCTTTTTGATTTGTAAGACGCGAAATAAGTCCAATAACAATTTTATGATCATCAACTTCTAATCCTAAGGATTCTTGAAGTGCTTTTTTATTCGCTTTTTTATTCTTGATAACAGATTGGCTATCATATTGAGCAGCTAAAAGTTTATCTGTTGCTGGATTCCAAATATCTGTGTCAATACCATTAACAATTCCTAAAATCTTACTACTATGATATCTTAAATGTTCTTCAAGACCTTCACCATACTCTTCTGTTTGAATTTCTCCAGCATACGTATTACTTACTGTTGTTAATTTATTACAATAAGTGATACCACCTTTTAACATATTCGCATCTAACCAATTTTGTGTCATACAATCTTTATTGAAGACATAATCAGGAAGAGCTGACCAATATTGAATTGTTTTTCGATCATAGATACCTTGGAATCTTAAGTTATGAATTGTAAGAACAGCACCTGCACGTCCTACATTTGTATCTTTAAAGCTTGTTCTTAAATAAAGAGGAACTAAAGCTGCTTGCCAATCATGACAATGTACAATATCTGGTGTCCAATTTAAATAATTAAGTGCCGCAAGAGCTGCTTTACTAAAATAACAGAACTTAGGAATATCATCGATTAGATTCGTATATGGATTTCCCCATGAGAAGAATTCATCATTATCGATAAAATCATAAACAACACCATCTTCTTGATATTCCATAATACCTACATAATATTGTTTTCCATCTGCACATAGATCCATATAAAATGATCCTTTATATTCCATTTTTTCTTGGAACTTTTGAGGGATACATTTATATCTAGGAATAATAACTTTAACATCCATATTTAATTTAGCTAAACTCTTTGGAAGAGCTGACATAACATCCCCTAATCCACCCGTTTTTACAAATGGATAACATTCTGAACCAATAAAAGCAACACTTCTACGAGGTCCTAAATCAATTGGTTGTGATTTTTCAACAGGAACTTCTTGAATAACTTCTGTTGGTTTAGGCTCAACAGGTGTTTCACTTTTTACAGATTTTGGTTTAGCAGTAGTTGTTTTTTTTCTTGTAGCTGTTGTTGATTTAGCAGTTGTTGTCTTTTTAGTAGTTGCTTTCTTAGTAGAAGCTGTTTTTTTAGTTGATGTTGTTTTGGCAGCAACTTTTTCAGTTGTGGTTTCTGATTTTGCAGTAGCTGTCTTTTTACTTGTAGCTGTTGTTGATTTAGCAGCTGTAGCCTTTTTAGTAGTCGCTTTCTTAGCAGGCGCTGTTTTTACAGCTGGTGCTGATTCAGCAGCAACAACTTTTTCACTTGTTTCTTTTGGTTGAACAGTTGTCTTTGGTGTTGATTCAACAGTATCAACTTTTTTTGGTACTTCTACTGGTTTGACTTCAGTTACCTTTTCACTGGTAACTGGTGCCGATTTAACAACCGTATTGGCCTTTACACCCGTTGTTCTTTTTTTATTGGCTCTTGTTGTTCTTTTCTTACTTTTTTGAACTGTTTTTTTACTCATACTTTCTTCTCCCATCTTTAAAATAATATCGTATTTAAAACTCTAACTTCATCATTTTTTCTTATTAACATCTCCTATTATAGTCATTAGAATTTGCGATTTTTGTATCTTTTTAAAACTTTATTCATACAAAAATTATTTCATTTTAATTTACTTTTATATTCAAAATGTTCTTTTATTTATTGTACCATAATCAATGAATGTTGTTTATATATTCTGCACAAAAAAACAGATTCAAAAGGGAGGGGGAGAATCTGTTTTTTAATCTATTATTATCTTTTTTAAAAAGGGAAGTTGATAATTAAGTTTTGTTTAAGTAAGTTCTTGTTCCTCCTTTCGTGTATTATCATAAAGAAGAAATATGAACTTTATTTTACTTTTTCATGTTTTCTCTTTGGTTGTTTTGTCAAAAATTATGGGATTAAAAAAGAAGTTCATTACAAACTTCTTATTATGTCTAAAATATCTTCTCCATACCAATCACATTTCTTTGGTCCAAATCCTTTTATTGCAAGGAGTTCTTCTATTGTTGTTGGTTTATAAGCAATGATTTCATTTAAAGTAATATCATTAAATATATAATAAGGTGGTAAATTCTTTTCTTGAGCTTTATTCATACGATATTTTTTTAAAGACTCAATTAATTGATCATCATTATTAGCTTCTATACTTTCAAATATATTTTCTTCTTGAATTGGTGGTATTTCTTGTTTTTGATGATACGATAAAAGTCCATCTGCCATAGCAATCATGTCTTTTTGATTTCTAAAAGCACTTTGTTCATGTTTCTTTATATAATCTATAAGCTGGTCTGCTTTAATGACTTTTTCATTTATTTCTTTAGGAGCATAACGGCTTTTTAAGATAGACTTTGGATTTGCAAGGACAACAAGTGATTTAAAACCACTTGAAAAGGTCTTATCATAAAGAAATTTCATTACTGATCCTTTATCCTTTTCACGTAACATTTTATATAACTCTAAATGTCTTTGATTTTGTGTTATGGGTGAATAAATACCTTCTTTAATTATTTTTCCATTATAAGTGTACTCTCTTGTAAAATTTCCCATAGAATCGATCATGATTGTCCCTATAAGATTTTTACATTCAATAAAATAAACCATTGATGGCGTAATAATAATGTAATCAATTTGTGCACTTAAATCATGATCTACCATATAAATATCATGTAAAACATACATTGGAAAATGACTATTCTTTAATTCAAATAAAATATTTTCTTCTCCTTCAATCCCATATTGAATAAGTCTTGCTTTCTTTTCTAATTCTTTACTTGTATGTGTTTTTAAATATTCTTGTATTTGATTTAATTCTTCTGTGGCCTTATTACTTCCTTTATAAATAACAGGTTCTTTTAATTTATCATTAAATAACATAGATTTATACCTCTCTCTATCTACCTTATCATTTTCATTATATAGAAACAACAAAAAACAGATTCAAAAGGGAGGGGGAGAATCTGTTTTTTAATCTATTATTATCTTTTTTTAAAAAGGGAAATTTATAATTAAGTTTTGTTTAAGTAAGTTCTTGTTCCCCTTTCGTCTATATCATAAAGAAGAAGTATGAACTTTATTTAACTTTTTCATGTTTCTTCTTTGGTTGTTTTGTCAAAAATTATGTGATACCATTATTCCAAGTGATGCACCTTTGGGTGTTTTTATTATAGGAGGGGAATCTATGAATAAAACACAAGATTTTACTAAGGGAGTTATTTGGAAACAATTACTTTTTTTCTTTTTTCCAATATTAATTGGAAGCTTTTTTCAACAACTATATAATACCGTTGATACCATTATTGTTGGTCAAGCTTGTGGGACAAATGCTCTTGCTGCTGTTGGTTCAACAGGGAATTTGACAAACTTAGTTGTTAACTTCTATGTTGGTTTATCAACTGGGGCTTCTGTTGTTATTGCTCAATATTATGGAGCTCATAATAAAGATAAGATACATCAAGCAGTCCATACTTCATATATGCTTGCTATTGTTAGTGGAATTATCATGATGCTTTTTGGTTTATTCTTTTCTTATCAATGTTTAGATGCAATAGGTGTTCCTCATGATATTTTAAATGATGCCAGTCTTTATATGAGACTTTACTTTTTAGGGATGATTCCTGGAGCTATTTATAATATTGGTTCAGGAATTTTAAGAGCTGTAGGAGATAGTAAAAGACCACTTTATTATTTAATTATTTGTAGTATTGTTAATGTTGTTTTTGATTTTGTTTTAGTTGTTATTTTACATAAAGGTATTGCTGGGGCAGCGATTGCGACTTTTATTGCTCAAACAGTATGTGCTATTTTAGTCACAATTCAACTAATGTTTTCTAAAGATGTTTATCAACTTACATTATCAAAAATTAAATTTCATTTACCTGTATTAAAGAAAATTGTCCAAATTGGAGCTCCTGCTGGAATTCAATCAACAATGTATAGTATCGCCAATATCGTCTTACAAACACATATTAATGCCTTTGGAACTCAAACCATTGCTTCATGGTCAGTCTATGTAAAGATTGATGCTTTATTTTGGATGGCTATGGCAGCCATTGGTGCCGCAATTACAACTTTTGTAGGACAAAACTATGGTGCTCATCTTTATGATCGTATTCAAAAAGGAGCGAAAACTGCTTTAGCGATTGCCTTAACAATGGCAGTTTCTTTAAGTGTGATCTTATGTTTTGGGGGAAGTTATATTACAAAACTCTTTTCATCTGATCCAGCCATCATTAATCAATGTCAAAGTTTAATACTCTTTTTAATGCCTTTCTATTTTTCTTACTGTTGTGTAGAAATTTTTTCTGGAACAATGAGAGGTTGTGGGGAATCTTTTAAACCAATGCTTCTTGTCTGTATTGGTATTTGTGTTTTGCGTGTTGCTTGGGTAACCTTTATTTCTCCTCATTATCCAACATTAAAAGGTGTTGTTATTTCTTATCCAATCACTTGGTTTACAACTTCCTTTCTCTTTATTATTTATTATAAACATTTTAAAAAAGATCATTTTGGAGCATAGTTATGCGACGAACAGAACGAGAAATTACAGATTTAAATAAAAGAAATCATTGAAAATAATTAATGTTGCCGTTTAGGTTTTATAGATCAAGGCAGTGTTTTGTTCATTTAAATTATTGTTATACTTATAATAATAAACATTCATGTTGCAAAAGTAGGAAAGAAACTCGATTTAATATATTTTGTTGAAAGAAGAACATCTTGTCAATATTCTATGAAATATCAAAATATTATGGGAAAAGGGCATATTGAATTGATAGAAGATAAGGAAAAAAGAAGTTAGAATTACAATTAATCATGAAAAATGCAGCGGATAAAGAAGTCGTATTTAATGATCAAAAGGTAAGTAATGTTGCTATTATGAAATTAATTGTAGATACACTAACTTGTATTCTGCTCTAGGAAGGGTAATGGCATACCCCTATCTTGCACTACAACCTATCAAAAATGAACTGGTCTGCCAACATTGTTGGCAGGTAACAATAATCCCCTGTCTTTAGACATGAGGAGAACATTCATACAATGATTAAAAAACAAATCAATTAAAAACCGCACATTGTGCGGTTTCACATATTATAAATCTACTCCATAATCACTTACAACAACTTGTCCTGTAAGTGGTGCTGCATCATCACTTGCTAAGAAAAGCGCTACTTTTGCAACATCTAAAGGACTACAAGGTTGAAGTGTTAAATCACTATGAGCTGACATAGCACCCATCATTTTCATATCCATTGTATCAGGTGTTAATCCTGCTGCCATATCTGTTGTAATACTTCCTGGACAGATAACATTACATCTAATTTTTTCTTTAGCAAAACGCATTGCTGCATGTTTTGTTACCCCAATAATTGCTGCTTTAGTAGATACATAAACAGCACCACCAGCACCATATTGTCCAGCAACACTTGAGATATTAACAATAGAAGCTCCACTTTTCATCACTTTTAAAGCTTCTGACATACAATACATTGTTCCTTTTTGATTAATATCAATAACTCTATTTAAATCATCATAATCAATTTGATCAATCGCATTTAATCCTTTATCTAAAACACCTGCATTATTAATTAAAATATCTAATTGACCAAAAGTTTCAACTGTTTTACTTACTAAGTTTTTAACATCATCCACTTTAGAAATATCAGTAGGAACACATAAAACAGTTCCTCCTGCTGCTTCAATTTCTTTTGCTGCTTCTTCCAAGACTTGTTGACGTCTTGCTGAAATAACAACTTTTGCTCCTTCACTTGCAAACAATTTAGCGATTTCTTTACCTACGCCAGCATTTCCTCCTGTAATAATTGCCACTTTATTATCCAATTTTCCCATAAAAAATCCTCCTAGATATATAGTAACACATGTAAGCGCTTAACTCTATCTTTTTCATATCCCAAAATTGTATGTGAGTATACCATATTTTTACAATTAAATCAGTTAATTGATCCACTGTATGTCCATCAATAACGTTATTCCTTTTCAAATAAATTCCTAATACAATTAAAATAAAAATTTCACTCAATAAATCTACTGCAATCATCTTTTTTCTCCTATCATTTTGTATAAAAAAAGTATATACTTTTACTGATATTTATATAAGTACGCACTTTGAAGTGATATAGTTTCTTCAAAGAAACCATGGGAAAGGAAATATATGAGAAAAAAAGTCTTTGGTGTTTTGCAAAGAATAGGGCGTAGTTTTATGTTACCTATTGCTGTTCTTCCAATTGCAGGGATGTTTTTAGGAATTGGAAGTTCACTTACAAATGAAGCAACGATTGCTTCACTTGGTATGGAAAGTATTTTGGGATATGGAACAATTTTAAATCAAATATTAACGTTATTAATGGCTGTTGGACAAACTATTTTTGATAATCTACCGTTAATTTTTGCCGCTTCTGTTGCTTCAGGAATGGCTAAGAAATCAAAAGAAGTCGCTGTTTTATCTTCGATTATTGCTTTTTTTGTGATGCATTCAACAATTCATAGTTTACTTACTTTTAATGGTGTTATTAATGGTAATAAAGTTTTAGTTGATGCCGTAGATGGAACATTGATAAATGTATATGGACAAATGTCACTACAAATGGGAGTCTTTGGTGGGATTATTGTTGGTTTAGGTGTAAGTTATTTACATAACCATTTCTATCAAATTCAATTACCTAATTTTTTGTCTTTCTTTGAAGGGGAAAGATTTGTCCCAATTATTTCAACAATTGTTTATATTTTTATTGGTTTTTTAATGTTTTATATTTGGCCTAGTATTCAATCAAGTATCTTTAAGATTGGACAATTGATTGCCAGTAGTGGTTATGGAGGTACTTTCGTTTATGGAATTGTTAAACGAGCTCTTGTTCCTTTTGGTTTACACCATGTTTTCTATACGCCTTTTTATCAAACAGCTATTGGGGGATCAATGGAAGTTAATGGGGTCTTAGTTCATGGTGCTCAAAATATTTTCTTTGCTCAATTAGCTGATCCAAACCTAAAACATTTCAGTGTTGAAGCAACAAAATATTTCTCTGGTGAATTTATGATTATGATTTTCGGTTTACCAGGTGCTGCTTTAGCGATGTATCAATGTGCTAAAGATGAATCAAAAAAAGTTGTAAGAAGTCTCTTTTTATCAGCGGCTCTTACCAGTATATTGACTGGAATTACTGAACCGATTGAATTCACTTTTATCTTTGTAGCACCTATGTTATTTGTAGTGGATGTCTTTTTAGCGGGTACGGCTTTTGTTTTAGCACAAGCTTTAAGAGTGACAATTGGCTTTACTTTTTCTTGTGGTTTGATTGATTTTCTTGTTTTTGGGGTATTACAAGGCAATAGTAAAACTCATTGGATTTTTATTGTAATCTTTGGGCTTATTTATTTCTTCCTATATTATTTTTCATTCCGTTTTTTAATTAAGAAATTTGATTTAAAAACACCAGGAAGAGAAGATGATAACAAATTAACGATTTTTAATAAAAAGAAAATGGATTATTCTTTTGATCAATCCTTAATTGATCCTCAAGTTCAAATGATTCTTAAAGGATTAGGTGGTCGCCATAACTTTACAGATCTAGATTGTTGTATTACACGATTACGTGCAACCTTACAAGAACCTGAATTAGTAAGTGAAGCTTCTTTAAAACAAGCAGGGGCTGCAGCTGTATTATTACAAGGAAATGCAATTCAAATTATTTTTGGTCCTAAAGCTTCTTCTTTAAAAACAAAGATTGATGATTATCTTGAAAACGTCCCTGAAGCTTATGATGAAGAAAAAACAATTGTTTATCATACAACAGATTTAGAAATTGGGAATATTGTTGATGGCGAAGTTTTACCAATTGAAGATTGTAGTGATGATATCTTTGCCCATAAACTTCTAGGGGATGGTTTAATGATTCGCCCTCTTCATGGTGTAGTGGTTTCTCCTTGTGATGGAACGATTTCCATGCTTTATCCTACAAAACATGCTATTGGTATAGAATTAGATAATGGAATGGAATTATTGATTCATTTTGGTATTAATACCGTAAAATTAAATGGACAAGGGTTTGAACTTCTTGTTAAAATAAATCAAAGGGTCAAAAAAGGAGATCTTTTATGGAATGCAGATTTGCATTATATTAAAGAAAATGCGGTAGATGATTGTCTTTTAATGATCGTAACCAAAGGACAAGGGTCTCTTGAAAAGATTTATGGAAATAAAAAAAGTGGCGAAACAGTTTTAAAAATAAGAGAGTAGGTGAACAAAATGTATCAAGTCTTAAAAATATTAAATAATAATACCATTCTTGCTAAAGAAGGTAATAATGAAATTATTATTTTGGCTAAAGGAATTGGTTTTGGTAAAAAAGTAAATGATCATTTTGAAATTCCACCTCAAGCTAAAAAATATATGATGCAAAAAAACTATCAAGCCAAAGATAAGTTAAAGAAAGTTATTGATTATATTAATCCAGTTTATTTAGAAATTGCGGCTGAAATCATCAAAGAAGCAACTAATAAATTTCAAAAAGTAAATCATGATATTCTTATTCCACTTGCTGATCATATTCATTTTACAATCAAACGTATGGATGAAAATATCATGCCTAGTAATCCATTTACTTATGATATACGACTTCTTTTCCCTGATGAATATGAAGTTGCTTTAAAATCAAAAGAAATAATTAAATCTTTTATTAATAAAGAAATCAACAATGATGAAGTAAGTTTCATTACTTTACATATTCACTCGGCAATTTCTTCTAATAAAGTAGGAGAATCCATGGAAGCTGCTCGTATTGTTCATGAAAGTATTATTAAATTACAAACGGATTTAAATGTAAAAATTGATATTGAATCTATTTCTTATGCTCGTTTAATGAATCATATTAAATTCCTAATCATTCGTTTAAATACTAATGAACAATTACAAATGGATATTAGTGAATTTACAAAAAATAAATTTCCTTTTGCTTATGAACAAGCAATAAGAATGTGTGATAATTTATCAAAGGTACTTCATAAAGAATTACCAGCATCAGAAGTTGGTTATCTTGCTTTACATTTGGAAAGAATTTTATCAAGTGCATTTCAAAATTAGGGGTCACTCCTTTTTTTATTTATTGATAAATTGTGATTGTTTTATATTATATTTTATTCTTTTCATTATTTTTTGTATGATAAAAAATAATGAACGAACATAAAAATGCAAAAAAATGATTGACGCTTACATTTTTTGGTGTTAGTATACCACTGTAATTAAATTGAATATTCAATAGTGTGTAACTTTAAGTAGGCATTAACTATTTTAAAAAAGAGCAATAGCTTTATTGTATCTTCTTTTAAATAGTTGGCCTACTTTTTTGTTATTCAATGTTAATTAAAGAGAGGGAGGAAAAATATGGTAGGAATTATTCTTGCAAGTCATGGTGAATTCGCTAATGGAATTTTACAATCTGGTTCTATGATTTTCGGTGAACAAAAAGATGTAAAAGCTGTGACTTTACAACCAAGTGAAGGTCCTGATGATTTAAGAGCAAAAATGGAAGAAGCTATTTCCACTTTTGAAAATCAAGACGAAGTTCTTTTCTTAGTTGATTTATGGAGTGGTACTCCTTTCAACCAAGCAAACTTATTACTTAACGGTCATGAAGATCATTGGGCAATCGTTACTGGGTTAAATTTACCAATGCTTATTGAAGCATATGCAATGCGTATGTCTACTGACAGCGCACATGAAATCGCAACTCATATCTGTGAAGTTGCTAGAGACGGAGTTAACATTCGTCCAGAAGAATTAGAACCTAAAAAGGAAGAAGCAGTAAAAGATGAACAACCAGCACCTGCTGGGGCTATTCCTGAAGGAACTGTTCTTGGAGATGGACATATTAAATATGTCTTAGCTCGTGTTGATACACGTTTATTACATGGTCAAGTAGCTACTACTTGGACAAAATCAACTCAACCAACTCGTATCATTGTTGTATCTGATGCAGTATCTCAAGATGCATTACGTAAACAAATGATTGAACAAGCTGCACCACCAGGTGTTAAAGCAAACGTTGTACCAGTCAAAAAGATGATTGAAGTCGCTAAAGATCCTCGTTTTGGTGCTACTAAAGCTTTATTGTTATTTGAAACTCCTCAAGATGCTTTAAGAGCTATTGAAGGTGGCGTTGATATTAAAGAATTAAATATTGGTTCTATGGCTCACTCAGTTGGTAAAGTAGTTGTTAATAAAGCCATTGCTATGGATCAAAAAGATGTTGAAACTTTAGAAAAATTAAAAGAAATGGGTGTTACTTTCGATGTTCGTAAAGTACCTGCTGATTCTAAAGAAAATATGGACAGTCTTCTTAAAAAAGCAAAGACTGAACTTCAAAATATGAAATAGGGGGAAAATTTAATGTCTGCAATTACTATTATGTTAATTATTTTAGTAGCATTATTAGCAGGTATGGAAGGGATTTTAGATGAATTCCAATTCCATCAACCACTAGTAGCGTGTACTTTAATTGGTTTAGTTTCAGGACATCTAAGTGAAGGTATTGTCTTAGGTGGTTCTTTACAAATGATTGCCTTAGGATGGGCAAACGTTGGTGCTGCTGTTGCTCCAGATGCTGCTTTAGCTTCTGTTGCTTCTGCAATTATCATGGTTTTAGGTTTAAATGGTGGTACTGTTAATACACAAACAGCTATCTCTACTTCAATTGCTGTTGCAATTCCTTTATCAGTAGCTGGTTTATTCTTAACTATGATCTGTCGTACAATCGCTATCCCATTAGTTCACTTAATGGATGGTGCTGCTGAAAAAGGTGATTACCGTAAAATTGAAATCTATCAAATTTTAGGTATCTTATTACAAGGTGTCAGAATCGCAGTTCCTGCTGCTGCACTATGTATCGTTCCTGCTGAAGCAGTAACTAGTGTTTTAAATCAAATGCCTGCTTGGTTATCAGGTGGTATGACTGTTGGTGGTGGAATGGTTGCCGCTGTAGGTTATGCAATGGTTATTAATATGATGTCAACTAAAGAAACTTGGCCATTCTTTGCTATCGGTTTCGTATTAGCTGCATTAAGCCAATTAACATTAATCGCTTTAGGTGCTTTAGGTGTTGCTATTGCTTTAATTTACTTAGGATTAAAAGAAAACGGTGGTTCTGGTAATGGTGGTTCTACTGGTTCTGGTGATCCATTAGGTGATATTTTAAATGACTATTAATCTTGAAGGAGGAAAGAAATATGGCAGAAAAAATTCAATTAACTAAAAAAGATCGTTTATCAGTTGCTTGGCGTCATCAGTTCCTTCAAGGATCATGGAACTATGAACGTATGCAAAATGGTGGTTGGTGTTATTCAATTATCCCAGCTATCAAAAAATTATACAAAGATCCACAAGATAGAGCAGATGCTTTAAAAAGACATCTAGAATTCTATAATACACATCCTTATGTTTCAGCCCCAGTTATGGGTGTTACATTAGCCTTAGAAGAAGAAAGAGCTAATGGTGCTGAAATCAATAATCAAGCTATTCAAGGGGTTAAGGTTGGTATGATGGGACCTCTTGCAGGGGTTGGAGATCCAGTATTCTGGTTCACTTTAAGACCAATCTTAGGTGCTTTAGGTGCTTCTCTTGCTTTAGGTGGAAGTATTGTTGGTCCATTATTATTCTTCTTTGCTTGGAATATTATCCGTATGGCATTTATTTGGTATACTCAAGAATTTGGATATAAAGTTGGTACTTCTATCGCAAAAGATTTATCTGGTGGTTTATTAGGTAAAATTACTCAAGGTGCTTCTATTTTAGGTATGTTCATTATCGGTTCTTTAGTTCAACGTTGGGTAAGTATTTCATTTACTCCTGTTGTTTCTAGAGTTACTCAATCTGAAGGTGCTTATATTGATTGGAGTCAAATCAAAGGTGGGGCTGAAGGTATTAAATCAGCTTTATCTCAATATGCTTCCCTTGGAGCTACTGGATTAGATAAAATTAAAGTTACTACTTTACAACAAAACTTAGATCAATTAATTCCTGGTCTTGCAGCATTATTACTTACATTACTTTGCTGCTGGTTATTAAAGAAAAAAGTTTCACCAATCGTTATTATCGTTGCATTATTTATCGTTGGTATCTTAGCTCGTTTAGCTGGAATTATGTAATTTAAAAAGTTCAATATTTATGGAGGGAATATATGGTACAATCATTAAATAAAAAAGTCGATTTAACAATTAATGCTACTTCTTATTTAGGAATGGCAAACTATGGTAAAGTGTTAGTCGGGGATGAAGCTTTTGAATATTACAATGATAAAAACGTCAATGATTATATTCAAATTCCTTGGTCTGAAGTAACAGAAATCATGGCAAGTGTCATGTTTAAAGGAAAATGGATTCCTCGTTTTGCAGTTGTTACGAAAAACAACGGAAACTTTATCTTTTCGACAAGAGATAATAAAAAGACATTAAGAGCTGTTAGAAATTATGTTGATCCAAATAATATGGTTCGTTCTCTTAGTTTCTTTCAAGTAATCTCTCGTGGTTTAAAATCATTATTCAAACGTAAATAAATATTGAGCAAAGGAGCTTCATTGCTCCTTTTTTTTGTTATAATGAAAGAGGTGATAATATGGATCTAAATAGAATACATTATTTCTTTAAAGCTGTTGAATATAAAAACTTTACGCAAGCAGCTAACGCTTGTCATATTGGACAAACAACCATGTCTAAATACATTGCTGTCTTAGAACAAGAACTCCAAACACAGCTATTTATAAGAGAACATAGAACATTAACTCTTACTAAACAAGGAAAACAGTTCTATGAAGGAATGAAAAACATTTATGCTTCTTATCAAACTTTATGTCAAAATATTCAACAAACGAATACTTTACATATAGGCATGAAAACAACAGATTTTACAGACTTTGAAATTCTTGAAAGCTTTGAAAAGAAATACCCACATCTTTCTATTTCTTATTCTTATCTTGAAGAAAATGAATTGATGGAAGGCCTAAAAGCGCATCAACTCGATGCGTTAATTTCTCCAAGTATGCTCTCTTTCTACAAAAACAATCCAATTGAAACAACAACCTTATCTAAAGAAAACGTTTCTCTTGTTTGTTCAAAAGAACTGATCCATAAATATCATACAATAGAAAAGGTCATTCAATCTGTTCCCTATATTACAAAAGCAACAGATCAAAACTATCATCAATTATGTAAAGATGAACTTTATAAAATTTATCATACAACTTTTAATAAAGTAGAATACGTTAAAGAATTTCCTAAACAACTTCTTTTACTTAATCTATCTAGAGGTTTTTCAATCCTTCCTACAAAAGAAGTAGAAAACAGAGATCAGTTCTATTTAGAGGATATTAGTAAATACTTTGCTGATCTTGAAAAAATAAATCTTGTTTATTTAAAACAAAATAAATCAGAGAACTTAAATCTATTATTGCAACATATCCATGAAAAAAAGTGCTAGATTAAGCATTTTTTTTCGTTTTATCTTTTAACATTTATCCTATATAATACAAAGCAAGGAGTTGATGTTATGCAAAAAGATTTAACAAAAGGCAGTGCCTTAAAAAATATTATTACTTTCTCATTACCATTTTTACTTGCTAATTTCTTACAAACATTCTATGGCATGGCTGATTTATTTATTGTCGGTCAATACAATGGAGCCGCTTCTTTATCAGGGGTTTCTATTGGAAGTCAGGTCATGCATATGATTACTGTTATGCTTGTAGGAATTGCAATGGGTTCAACGGTCATGATTGGTCGTTATGTTGGTGAAAGAAAAGAAGAAGAAAAAAGGATGACTGTAGGAAATACAATCATTATCTTTATGATTTTATCTCTGATCGTTACTTTGATTTTATTATTCTTTATTGATCCGATTGTTTCTATTATGTCTACACCTGTAGAAGCGATTCAAGAAACAACGATTTATTTAAAAATATGTTTTATCGGTATTCCTTTTATTACTGCTTACAATATTATTAGTTCTATTTTTAGAGGATTAGGGGATTCTAAAAGTCCTATGTATTTTGTGGCAGTTGCTTGTTTTTTTAATATCGTGTTAGATTTTATTTTCATTGGTTATTTCAATATGCATGCCGTTGGAGCAGCATTTGGGACAGTGATTTCACAACTTATTAGTGTAATTGTTGCTTTATTTGCAATTATTAAAAGAAAATTGATTGTCATCCATAGACACCATTTTAAATTACATAAAAAGATTATTAAAGATATCTTTAAAATTGGTTTTCCTATTTCTATGCAAGATGGTTTGATTCAAATTTCATTTATCATTATTACGATTATTGCTAATAGCCGTGGCGTTGATATTGCCGCCGCAGTTGGTGTTGTAGAAAAAATCATTAGCTTTTTATTCTTAGTACCATCAAGTATGTTATCTGCCATCTCGGCAATCTGTGCACAATGTGTTGGAACAAAACAACATCAAAGAGCAAGACAAACTTTACGCTATGGATGCTTTATTGCTTTAGGATTTGGAATTTTCTTTGCGCTTACTTGTCAATTTATTTCCAAGGAAATTCTTTCGTTATTTACAAGTGAAGCTGCAGTTATTATGTATGGTAGTCAATATTTAAAAGGATATGTTTTAGATTGTGTCTTTGCTTCTATTCATTTTTGTTTTAGTGGATTCTTTACAGCTTATGGTTATTCCATTATTTCCTTTATTCATAATGTAATTTCCATAGTCCTTATAAGAGTTCCAGGAGCTTATATTACTTCTAAACTTTTCCCTGAAACATTACTACCAATGGGACTTACACCCGCTCTTGGTTCTATTTTATCTGCTCTTATTTGTATAACTGTCTTTATTGTTATGAAGAAAAAGAATAAATTTGATTTTTAAAAAACGTCATCTTAGGATGGCGTTTTTACTTAAACTTAATTGAAAGAATACATGTATAATCATTCTTTATCTTTTTGTTTGTTTCTAACCCTTTTATAGGAAGAGATGTGACATGATTTTTTCCATAAGATAGTGCCACTAACATTTGTTTTTTACTATATTTAATAGATGTTTTTTCTTCAATTTTATCATAATCCCAAACATCATAGTTACTAATGTTTTCTAAAAATGAAATACCTTCAGCTACATAATACCCATCTTCAAAAGCATCTATAATCTTCAAAGTAGAAGCTTCATAATCAACTACTAAAGCAATATTTCCGGTATTTGTTCCTTTTGAAGGATTATTATAAAATGTACAGATTTCTTTATCAGATATCTTTTTACCTTTTTGATATTGGGTTAAATACATAGTTAATGAATCATAATTCTTTTTTGAATTATAATGAAATAACAAAATATTCCCTGGATGACTAGAAAGCATATTTGCCGTTTGCATTTCTGTGCTTTTTTCTAAATAAGGTTCTATATAGTTTTGTGGTTGTGTTAATTTTTTGTAGATAAATATGCTTGTAATAAATATGAAAACAACAAGCATAACTATTAATAATCTTATAATTTTCTTTAGATACTTTTGTTTGTTTTTATTATCTTTTGTAATCTGAATAATATTTTCTTCTGCTTTTTGTTCAATTGTTTCTTTAGGTATATCTTCGCCAGCCAGAAACTCATTAATACTTATATCTAGTATTTTACATAATTCTAGATAAACAGAGACATCCGGTAAACATATACCTCTTTCCCATTTAGAGACTGATTTATCAGACATATTTAACTTTTCAGCAAGCTGTTTTTGTGTTAAGCCTTGTTCTTTTCTTTTAAAAGCTATATATTTACCTATTTTGATAAGATCCATATGACCACTTCCTTTAATCAAATCATATCATTTTAAATAGAAAACAACACCTCTTATAAGTAGAATTAGTTTTTATATTATGAAAAAACAAACAAATATTCAATAATATCGATATAATGAATTTGATAATAAAAAATAAGGAGAAATATAATATGAAACAATTTCCAGAAGGTTTTTTATGGGGTGGAGCTACTGCCGCTAACCAATATGAAGGTGGTTGGAAAGAAGGCGGAAAAGGTATAAGTTGTAGTGATGTACAATTATTCACTGATCCTAAATCTATGAAAGATTTATTAAATACACATGGTTTATGTGATATTTCTGATGAAATGATTGAAAAAGCTTTAAGTACAGATGATGAAGTTTATTATCCTAAACGCCATGGGATTGATTTTTATCATCATTATAAAGAAGATATTGCTTTACTTGCAGGTATGGGATTTAAAGTTTATAGAATGTCTATTGCTTGGTCTCGTATTTTCCCTAGAGGGGATTAATTAGAACCAAATGAAGAAGGTTTAAAATTCTATGATGATGTCTTTGATGAATGTTTAAAATATGGGATGCAACCATTAGTTACTATGTCCCATTATGAACCACCACTAGCATTTTGTATGGATTATAATGGTTGGTATGATCGTCGTTCCATTGAATTCTTTACACGTTATGTTGATGTTATTACTAAAAGATATAAAGATAAAGTTAAATTATGGCTTACATTTAATGAAATTGATTCAATCATTAGACATCCATTTATGACCGGTGGATTAATTGAATCAAGATTCAAACCAGAAGAATTTGAAGAAGTTGAATATCAAGCAATGCATCATCAATTTGTGGCAAGTGCTTTAGCGGTAAAAATTACACATGAAAACATTCCTGACGCTAAAGTAGGTTGTATGCTTACAAAATTAACTTATTATCCATATACATGTAAACCAGAAGATGTATTAGAACAACAACAAAGAATGAGACAAATCTATTGTTATAGCGATACACAAGTTCATGGTGAATATCCTAAATATTTATTACAAATGTATAAAAATAAAGGATTCAATATTAAAATGACTGATGAAGATCTAGAAATCATGAAAAAATATCCTGTTGATTTTATTTCATTTAGTTATTATTCATCAAGTTGTGTTGCTGCGGATACTAAAGGATTAGAAATGAGTGCAGGTAATACTGTTACAGCTATTAAAAACCCTCATATTCCTAGTTCTGATTGGGGATGGCAAATTGACCCTATCGGTTTAAGAATTTCTTGTGTAGATTTATATGATCGTTATAGAAAACCATTATTTATTGTTGAAAATGGTTTAGGAGCGAAAGATACTGTAGAAGCTGATGGTTCTATTAATGATGATTATCGTATTGATTATTTAAGAGAACATATTAGACAAATGTATAAAGCTATTGAAGAAGATGGTGTTGAATTAATGGGTTATACAACTTGGGCACCAATTGATTTATTATCTAATTCAACTAATCAAATGTCTAAGAGATATGGATTTATTTATGTAGATGTTGATGATTATGGTAATGGAACTTATAAACGTTCTAAAAAGAAATCATACGATTGGTATAAAGAAGTGATTGCTACAAATGGATCTTCTATTTTAGATGATTAATTCAAAAGGAATCGCAAGATTCCTTTTTTAGTACATTTTATCTTGCGTACTTTCTTACGTATTTATCTATTTTCTTTTCTTGAAAACTATTGATTATTGCTTTGTGATATAATTAACGAAAGGAGAAATGTTATGAAACAAAAGGTATTATTTTTTGATATTGATGGAACATTAATATGGTCTTATGGTGGTATTCAAGAAATTCCTCAAGGTGTACAAAAAGAACTAAAAAGATTAAAGGAACAAGGACATAAACTCTTTATTTGTAGTGGAAGACCCAAAGCCATGTTAGATCAAAAGTGGTGGGATGGTACTTTTGATGGTTATGTTTTAAATAATGGTGGTTATGTAGAAATTGATGGAAAATCTATTTATGAAAATAGAATGGATTATGAGTTATGTTTAAAGACAGCAAATATGTTAGAAGAATTTCATTGTGATTATATGATTGCGACAGCGAATCATTTATACATTGACCCTGCTTATAAAGAACTTTATAACTTCTTTGTTCAAAATGGACATTTTAAAGATCTATTTACAACAAAGTTTGATCGTAATGAGGTATTAAAAAGAGCGATTAAAATAGAAGCAAATGTCACAAATAAAGATCGTGAAAAGATTGAAAATTATATAAAAAATGATTTTGGTTATGTTATTAATTTTGATGAACATGGTAGTGACAATGCATTTGAATTTTATTCACCCACAATTTCAAAAGCAACAGGTATTCAAAAAGTTCTTGATTATTATCATTTAGATCAAGATGACACATACGCTTTTGGTGATGGAGAAAATGATTTAGAAATGATTGATTTTTGTCGTGTAGGGGTTGCCATGGGAAATGCCTGTGATGTTTTAAAAGAAAAAGCAAATATTGTTTGTAAATCTATTGTAGATGATGGATTAGAAGATGTTTTAAAAATTTTATTTAGTGAGTAGGAGAAATTTATGATTCAATTTCATGAAGAAAGTAAAACTTTTCATTTATATAATGATCAAATCAGTTATATCTTTAAAATCTTAAAAAACAATCAATTAGGTCAACTCTATTATGGAAAAAGAATTCATGATCGAGATAACTTTAATCATCTTTTTGAAACAAGTCCTCGACCAATGTCATCTTGTAGCTATGAAGGTGATCTCACTTTTTCATTAGAACATATTAAACAAGAATATCCTGTTTATGGTTCTGGTGATTTACGTCATCCAGCAATCGATATCACCCAAGAAAATGGCAGTCATATTTTAAACTTTGAATATGTAAATCATCAAATAATTCAAGGTAAACCTCAATTAGATCATTTACCTGCAACTTATGTAGAAAAAGAAGATGAAGCACAAACATTGATCATTACCCTATATGATGATGTTATTGATACAAAATTACAGTTAAGTTATACCATTTATCATGATTTACCTGTTATTACAAGAAATGCTTTTATTATTAATGAAGGAAAACAAAAATTAAGACTTAATCAAATGATGTCTATGTCTTTAGACTTACCTGATCAAGATTATGAAATGATTGAACTTACAGGATCATGGGCAAGAGAACGTTCTATTAAAACAAGAAAACTTACTGAAGGTATTCAAAGTATTTATTCTTTAAGAGGCTGTTCTTCTCATCAATTTAATCCTTTTATTGCTTTAAAAAGAGAAAATTGTAAAGAAACAAATGGTGAAGTTTTAGGTTTTAGTTTGGTTTATAGTGGAAACTTTTTAGCACAAGTAGAAGTTGATAATTATCATGTCTCACGTGTATCTATGGGAATTCATCCTCATGGTTTTGAGTATGTTTTAAATCATTTAGATTCTTTTCAAAGTCCTGAAGTTGTAATGGTTTATAGTAATCAAGGACTGAATAAGATGTCACAAACATATCATCAACTTTATCAAAAAAGACTTTCTAGAGGAAAGTATCGAGATCAAGTAAGACCTATTTTGGTGAATAATTGGGAAGGAACTTATTTTGATTTTAATGAAGATAAGATTGTTTCAATGGCTAATACAGCAAAAGAATTAGGAATTGAGTTATTTGTGTTAGATGATGGTTGGTTTGGTAATAGAAATAATGATCATCAAGGATTAGGAGATTGGTTCCCTAATTTAGATAAACTGCCTCATGGAATTCGTGGTCTATCAAAGAGAATTCATGATTTAGGTTTAAAATTTGGATTATGGTTTGAACCAGAGATGGTCAATGAAGATTCTAACTTATATAGAAATCATCCTGAATGGATATTAAAAACTCCTCATAGAAAGAGTTGTCATGGAAGAAATCAATATATTTTAGATTTTTCTAATCATGAAGTTGTTGAATATATTGCCCAAGCAATGATGAATGTGATTGATGATTCCTATATTTCATATATTAAATGGGACATGAATCGTTGTATGTCAGAAGTCTATTCAAGCACTCATGATGTTTCATCACAAGGAAGAGTCATGCATGAATATATCCTAGGTGTTTATCATTTATACGATGTTCTAACAACTAAATACCCTGATATACTCTTTGAATCCTGTGCAAGTGGAGGAGCACGTTTTGATCCAGGAATGCTTTATTATGCCCCTCAATGTTGGACCAGTGATGATACCGATGCAATAGAAAGATTAAAGATTCAATATGGAACTTCTCTTGTTTACCCACTTTCTTCAATGGGATCACATGTTTCAGCAATTCCTAATCATCAAACATTTAGAAATACACCACTTGAAACACGTGCTAATGTAGCTTATTTTGGTACTTTTGGTTATGAATTAGATGTTAATCAATTAACCTTTGAAGAAAAAGAAATTATTAAAAAACAAATTAGTTTTATGAAACAATATCGTTCTTTATTTCAATTTGGAACATTTTATCGTTTAAAAAATCCATTTACATCAAACGAAACAGCTTGGATGGTTGTCTCTCATGATAAAACACAAGCAATTGTTGGTTACTATCGACCTTTACAAGAAGTTAATGTAGGTTATCGTCGTTTACCTTTATTAGGTTTAGATGAAGATAAGATGTATCATGTTAATGGTTTAGATTTATATGGAGATGAATTGATGAATGTGGGACTTATTATAAGTGATAGTTCTTGTGGTGAAAATAAGGATGGTAATGGAGATTATTATTCTAAATTATATATTTTAAAGGAGAGAAAAGAAAATGAGTAATGAATGGTGGAAGAAAGAGATAGCTTATCAAATTTATCCTAAGAGTTTTAAGGACTCTAATGGAGATGGAATTGGTGATTTAAGAGGGATTATTGAAAAGCTTGATTATTTAAAGGATTTAGGAGTGACTTTGTTATGGTTATGTCCTATTTATAAATCACCTATGGATGATAATGGATATGATATTTCTGATTATTATGATATTAATCCTGAATTTGGAACAATGGCTGATTTAGAAGAATTGATTGAAAAAGCTAAAAATAAAGGAATTAAGATTATTATGGATCTCGTTATCAATCATAGTTCAGATGAACATGCTTGGTTTCAAGAAGCTTTAAAAGATCCTCATAGTCCTTATCATGACTATTATATCTTTAAATCCTCTAAAGATGGTAAAGAACCAAATAACTGGAGATCAGTTTTTGGAGGTTCAGTATGGCAAAAGGTTGAAGGAAGAGATGAATATTATTTCCATGCTTTTTCTAAAAAACAACCTGATTTAAATTGGGAAAATCCAACTTTAAGACAAGAACTTTATAAAATGATTAATTGGTGGTTAGATAAAGGAATTGCAGGATTTAGAGTTGATGCAATTAACTTTATTAAAAAAGATCAAAGATATTTAGATGGTCCTGTTGATGGACAAGATGGTTTAAGTGCTTGTTTTGCTTATTCTAGAAATCAACCAGGTATTGAAGTATTCTTTGATGAATTGAAGAAAGAAACATTTGAAAAACATAATTGTATGACTGTTGCAGAAGCAGTAGGAGTTCAATATAAGGATTTAGGTATTTTTATTGGTGAACAAGGATGTTTTTCAATGATGTTTGATTTTAATTATTGTAATTTTGATATTAGTGAAGATGAAGAATGGTTTAAAAGAAATGATTGGACTGTTAAACAATTTAAAGAACTCTTATTTACAAGTCAAAGAGAAGTACAAAAACTTGGATGGATTGCTAGTTTCTTGGAAAATCATGATCAACCTAGAGCAATCGATAAATTTGTCTTAGATAAGAAAAATCATAATTATTATTCTAAAACAATGCTTGCTGGTATGTTCTTTAATTTAAGAGGAACACCATTTATCTATCAAGGTGAAGAAATCGGTATGGAAAACTTTGAAAGAGAAAGCATTGATGAATTTGATGATATTGGAAGTCATGGACAATATCAAAGAGCCTTAGAAGAAGGCTTTACTAAAGAAGAAGCGATGCATTTCCTTAACCTTAGAAGTAGAGATAATACCAGAACACCAATGCAATGGGATAGTAGTGAATATGCTGGATTCAGTAATCACAAACCTTGGTTAAAAATGACAGGTAGCCAAGATAAAATCAATGTTGAAAATCAATTCAACGATCCAAATTCAATCTATAGCTTCTATAAAAAAATGATTTCTATTAGAAAACAAGAAGATACTCTTGTTTATGGAGATTTTGAAGAAGTAAATACTGTAGATGATGTTATTGGTTATAAACGTACTTATCAAGGACAAGAAATTATTTGTTTATGTAACTTTACAAACACTGAACAACCAATTCCTGATATTCAAGGAAACATCTTGTTAGATAACTACAAAAACTACAACCCAACAATCTTAAAACCTTATCAATTTATTATGATCAAAAAATAATAACAGCCCTTTAGTGATAAACTAGAGGGCTTTTTATTGCCGCTATCGGCAAAAACTATACATTTTAACAACGTATAAATTTATGTTTTTTGCCGATAACTTCTATTATTTACTTTATTTATTCAAATACGATGTTTTTTAACATAATTTTTAACTTGTTCTTTTACTTGATAATATGTCCTTAAAGCATCTTCTCTATATTCTGGGCTATCTGGTGTATCACCAAAATAGCTTATATACCATTGATCTACTACTTTTAAAAACCACTTTGTTTGAGGTAATTGCCCTTGAGCAATTACAAAAGTATCAAAATCTTTTCTAACACCTTTATAAATACCTTTTGATACAATCTCTACTCCTCGCAATTTAAAATACTTATCTATCTTTTGATAACATTCATTTAAATCTATATTATTCTTTTTTGCTTTTTCTTTACTTAAATAGATTTCCATTAACATATATCAAATACCTCACATCATTAATCAAAAACATCTACTGGTTGAATATAACTTTTCATACTATATTCATCACTTACAATTGTTACATCAAATTCTTTAACAGAATATTTTAGCCATGTATAATTTGAAGATAATTTTTTAATTACTTGTACTACTTCAGCCATTGAAATAGGATACTTAGAAACATAACCTGAATATTGTCTATGTTTAAATCCATTATTAATAAAATACTTTTTAATATCACTCCATCCTTTTTTATAATTTTTTGAAGGGTAGTATTTTCTTAATAGAGAATCATTTAAATCAAAGTTGAGCGCTTTTTTGCTTTCTAAAGAATCCATTATTGCGTTTTTCTACTTCATAATAACATCTTAAAGCATCTTCTCTATATTCAGGACTTTCAGGTCCATCTCCAAAATAACTTATATACCATTGATCTACTATTTTTAAAAACCAATTTGTATCAGGTAATGATCCTTGTGCAATAGCAAAAGTATCAAAATCCTTTCTAACACCTTTATAAATACCTTTTGATACAATTTCTACTCCTCGTGATTTAAAATACTTATCTATCTTTTGATAACATTCATTTAAATCTATATTATTCTTTTTTGCTTTTTCTTCATTTAAATAGATTTCCATTAGCATATATATTCACCTCTTATCTTTACGTACATTAATCTATCAATAGTATATCCCTTCATTATTATATATACTAATTTTTTCTATTTTTCTTTTATTAATTTTATCTAAAAACTATCAAGCAAAATAAAAAATATAATAAGATTTTCTTTTTTTATACAATCTTATTTAAATTTAATATATAATATTATAGATTATCATTTATAAACTAGAAAAGAGGGAAAAATGTATACAACAATAGAATTATTTGCTGGTGCAGGTGGTCTTGCACTAGGAGTTGAAAAAGCTGGATTCAATACTATTGGACTTGTTGAATTCAATAAAGATGCATGTAATACGTTAAAATTAAATAGACCTAATTGGAATGTTATATGTGATGATATAGCTAATATTTCTGATAAAAATCTTGAAAAATTATTTAACATAAAAAAGGGAGATCTTGACTTACTTTCAGGCGGAGCTCCTTGTCAATCTTTTTCATATGCTGGAAAAAGATTAGGACTAGAAGATGCTAGAGGTACTTTATTCTATCACTATGCCATATTTCTTGAAAAATTACAGCCAAAAATGTTTATTTTCGAAAATGTCAAAGGATTATTAACACATGATAAGGGTAAAACTTATGATACAATATTAGCAATTTTTGAAAAAGCAGGTTATGTCATACAAAAAAAAGTGTTAAATGCTTGGGATTATGGTGTTGCTCAAAAAAGAGAACGCTTATTTACTATTGGAATTCGTAATGATCTATCTAATAAAATTAATTTTAAATTTCCAAAAAAACATGATTATAAACCTCTTTTAAAAGATGTTTTATACAATGTTCCACAAAGTGCAAGTATTCCATACGGAGAAAAAAAGAAAAAAATATTTGACTTGGTTCCTCCGGGAGGATATTGGAAAGATATTGATCCCCTTATAGCAAAAGAATATATGAAAAGTTGTTGGAATATGGAAGGTGGTAGAACAGGAATATTACGTAGAATGAGCATGAATGAACCATCATTAACTGTTTTAACATCTCCATCTCAAAAACAAACTGAACGTTGTCACCCACTAGAGTCTCGCCCATTTACAGTTAGAGAAAATGCAAGATGTCAAAGTTTTCCAGATGATTGGGAATTTTGTGGAAATGCTATGTCTCAATATAAACAAGTTGGTAATGCTGTACCTGTTAATTTAGCATATGAAATTGCTAAAGAAGTATACAATTCATTGGAGGAAATAAAGAACATGACTTGGAATATACAATTTATATCTGAAGAAAATTTTAAAAATCACGTTTCTTCAACAATAGAAAAATATGGGAAAAAATTAGAATCATATGACATAAAAAAATTTAATAAAAATATTATAGATCCTATAAAACTTATTTTTGACAAAACTGTTTATCGTTCATCTTGGCATGAAATAATAAGTAATGAAATTTTTAGACAACGTGATAAATCTAATAATAATGATATTGGATATTTTCATCAAAGGATTTTTCAATATATAAAAAATTGTCATGTCCCTGATAATGGTAAAGAAGGTGGTTGGGATGTAATTTATGAAAATAAAGATGGTATTCAATTACCTGACGGAGATATAGTTCACCGTATTTACGTAGAAATGAAAAACAAACATAATACTATGAATTCTGCATCTTCTAGTAAAACATATATAAAAATGCAAAATCAATTATTAAACGATGATGATTGTGCCTGTTTCTTAGTCGAAGCAATTGCACAAAAATCACAAAATATCAAATGGGAAACAACTGTTGATCAAAATAAAGTATCACATAAAAGAATTAGAAGAGTAAGTATAGATAATTTTTACGCTTTAGTCACTGGTGAAGATGATGCTTTTTATCAAATTTGTATAGTATTACCAGAAACTATAGAAAATGTAGTAAATAATAATTCCAATATTGAAATTCCAAATGATACAGTTTTAACAGAATTGAAAAACATATCCTTAAAACTTACTGGTAGAATAGATACATTAGCTATAGCAATATATATGCTTGGTTTTAATACATATAATGGATTTAAAGATAACTATAACGAAGAAATAAAGGATCCTATTACTTTAAAAGCGCTCTATGATTATGCGAAAAATAATTAAACATATAATATTTAAATCAGACTGTTAATAAATAAAATGTTAACAGTCCTTTATTTTAAAAATGAAAAGTATATATGATGAACATTCAGATATTTATCCAAACGAAAAAAATTCATTATGTCACACCCAATAGATATAGAACCTATAAAGATGATTCAAAAGATTGTGAAGATATCTATCCTATCAAAATGTACAAGAAGAATCATGAAAAAGCGACAACAAGACATGTATGTAGAAGAAGAAAATCATATAAAACAGAACGTCTATACAAATGGAAAAAATAAACGTGTATTTGCAGATTCCAAGGAAAACCATGGGATGAGATTTACACGTTTGAAGAGACTAGAAAGAAATCAGCATGAATCGCTGATTATTTTTAGTAACCATAATCTCAAGAAATTATGATTAAACAAAGATTTGAGTTAATATAGCCTCAATAATGCCTGATAATGAACATTTTGAATGATATATGATTACTTTAAACAAATAAAATTATTTAGGAGACAATTTAAAGACTTGATAGGGAGGTGCGGACAATTTCTTGGACCAAAAGGAACAAGGAGAAGAAAAACATGGCATATACGGAACAAGAAAAAGAACGAGCTCTCGCCCTATATGATGAATTAGGATCTATTGGGAAAGTTATCAATCAATTGGGGTATCCTACCAGACAAAATATGTATACCTGGATTAAAAATAGAAACATCTCTTTCAAGCAAAGAGCTGCTGTTGACTACTGTGATTCGCCCACACATAGAAGACATCCTACTTTGGAAATGAAATTAAATATACTTCATCGTTGCTTTGAGATTGGTGAAGATATAAAATCAGTATCAGAGGATACTGGTTATTCTAGAACCAGTATTTATTCATGGAGAAGAAAATATCTTAATGGAGGTGCTGGCGCCCTTATGAGTCAAAAGAAACATTTGCCTAGAGGCGAACTGACTGCTGAAACAGCTTCTACTGTTGATGCAAATCAAGATAACCTTATGGCCAAGGTAAAGGAATTAGAATTTGAAAATGATATATTAAAGGAAACGATTAAGATTTTAAAAAAAGATCAGGGCATCGATCTGTTAATGCTGAAAAACAAAGAAAAGACAATGATCGTCGATGCCCTAAGAAGTAAGTATTCATTGTCTAAGCTTTTAGAGAAAATGCACATCTCTAAAAGCAGTTACTGCTATCAACATAAGCATCTATATTCAACGAATAAGTATGAACCAATCAAAGAAAAAATCATTGAATTATTCAATGAAAACAGCGAAAGATATGGTTATCGAAGAATTCAGGCATTATTAAGAAAAGATAATATTCAAATATCAGAAAAAATTGTTAGAAAGATCATGAAAGAAAACAATCTGATTGTAAAAACTAAAAAAACAAAGAAATACAATTCTTATCAGGGAGAAATCTCAAAAGCAGTAGATAATTTTCTTAATCGAAACTTTCATGCAGAAAGGTCAAATGAGAAGATGCTAACGGATATCACTGAATTTTCTATACCTGCTGGAAAAGTTTATCTTTCGCCAATAATAGACTGTTTTGATGGAATGGTGACGACATGGAATGTTAGTACAAAACCGGATGCCGACCTTGTCAATCAGATGTTAGATACGTATTATTTTTCATTAGCGAATGGAGAAAAGCCATTGATACATTCAGACCGAGGAGCGCACTATCGCTGGCCAGGATGGATTGAAAGAATGGATAAATACGGCTTTAAGAGAAGTATGTCAAAGAAAGGCTGCTCTCCAGATAACTCAGCATGTGAAGGATTTTTTGGCAGAATGAAAAATGAGATGTTTTACGGAAGAAAATGGGAAAATATAAATATTGAAGATTTTATAACCATTATCAATGAATATATCTTGTGGTATAATACGAAAAGAATAAAAAAATCGTTAAATTATATGAGTCCTAGTGAGTACAGACAAAACTTGAATTTAGCTTAATTAATAAGTCCAAGAAATTGTCCGCACCTCCCTATCAAAGACTTTAAGAAAAACTACTTTAATGAATACAAAATATTTATTTTATAATTAAAAAATAATAACTAGTATAAATAATTAAATTATTATTCTCTAATATTAATTTAATTATTTCAGAAATATCACTTATAATTCCTATATCTAATATTAAATGATCCTTTGGGAGGAGTGTTTAATTGTATAAAAATCTAAATTTCTATTGATAACTATACTTATAGTCCATATTATATAACCCTTGTATAATAGAAGATAACAACTCTATATTTTGAAAATAATTATCACTATATTTTACAAAATTGTAATGTAATTCAAAACTATTCGCTTCATCTGTTCTTTTAAAGAATTCAACTTTATCAGCTATAATTAACGTGGTATCTTCAAAAGAAAACATTTTTCTTTTTATTCTTCACTAAAATTATAAATATCCTGATTTTAAGATAATTCCATTATATAAAATATAAATCATTAAAATATATAGATGTTATTTTTCTTTATCTAACATAGCTAAACGATATGCTAAATATTCATCATTATTTTTATATTTTTTATAAAAATAATCTGGTATACAATAACATGATTTTCTGTGATTAAATATTTTACTTTGAATTTCCATCAAATCATCTATACTTTTTTCATTTGAATCATTTATTAAATCACCTAGTTCATTCAAATTCTTTATATTATTATTAAGATTTAATACAACTGTAATAATCCATTCTAATATTGATGAAATTAATCCAATTTTAGATATCAATACTCTCAATGTATCATCTTCCACTAAAGCCTGTGCAATTATCAAGCTAATTACAATTCCAATGAAAATACAACATATATTTTTGAATTTCTTACGCAAACTTATATCCCAAAAAAAATTTTCCTTTTGACACATTAAAATACCTTTTTCTTTAGAAACACTACCTACAACTGACGTATACCAATTTTTTAATTTATCATTTCCACAATTTTTTTTTAGAAATAAATTTGATTTTTCTGCAATTAATTGACTCATATCCAACCTTTTTCCAAATAGCTTTTTATCCCATGGCACATCATATACATACACATCGAATTGTTGTTGAATCATAGCAGCATCAATTTTCTTTTTTTTTATAATGGAATTAATTTTTATTCCAGCAATAAACACTAATATAGACATTAATTGTATACATACATTTAATAATTCATTTTCATCAAAAATAAATTGCATTATAGATAATAAAAATGGGAAAAGAACTGATATATCAAAAAATAGATTATTTAATCTTTTGGCTTCACTATATAATTGTCTTTGTGCAGCAAGATACATTATTGGCTTTTGCTCATTTTGTCTATTTAAAATTTCATTACTCATTTTATCTATTCTCCTGTATAACTTGGAAATTCCTCACCAAATATTTCTTTCCATTTTTCAATAGCCTTTTTTTGCTCCCCTTGTTTTTCATATTCTCGAGCTTTACAAGCTTTTTTATATGCATTTTCTAATGCAGTACTTATTTTTTTTCTATCCTCAATACTAAAAGTATTTAAATTACCTTGAATTTTCTTAGGATCATCAACATCATTTTTTATTGCTAATGATAATTCATGTAGTACATTCTTAAATTCTATATCATCCCACCAATTTGTATCTTCATCTTTATCTTCATATATATTTAAAATCATACATTCTAATAAATATGAACCAATTTTTAATGTTACTTTTCTTTTATTCCAATATTTAACTAAACGTATAAGATTTAATAGTTTTCCATTATGTTTTTGATTTATCTTAGTTGTTCTATCATTATCAATTCTAGGATCTGTCTTTTTCCAATTTCCTTCACCATCTGGAATTAAATAAAAATCATTAACTGCATAAAAACAAGGAACAATATCAAAATTCCACGTATACGATTTTAATTTTAATGTTGCCGCTTCATGATTTTTATGCATTTCAGCCTTACTATAATCATTTAAATCTGATAATTTAGAAATAAAACGATTAATCACTTTTGTAGAATTCAAATAGTTTGTACCATCGGTCAAAAGATTATTTTCTTTATCACTATCATTTCCATAAATATATATACAATCAGTTGATTCACTATACATGCGAGTTCCTTCAGCAGATAAGCATATCATTAAATCTATATCATCTAATTCTCTTATTTTTGTTCTTCTAGCAAAAGATCCAAATTTCAAATTCTTATCTTTATATACTGAAAAAAAATCTATATCTTCACTAAAATTGTTTATATTATCAATAAGGTTATCTCTACTTTTTCTAGCAATAGTCGTTTGATTTTGATCAAGATTAACTTTATCCTTTATAAATTCCTCAAATGCATTGTTAACTGTTGTTGCCATAAATAAGCCCCCTTTTATTCATATTTTTTTGCATACCAAACATTATAAAAAAGTTGGTATTTACTATCTAATTTAATTATAAAATATAAATACTTAAAATCTATAAGTATTTATTCATCAAATACACCTACAAATTTTTGCGTAAATAAACTATAATATATTGTTTTATACCAATTTTAATTATAAAATATAACTACAAAATATAGTTAGGAAAATATTTATGGAAAATAATATTATATCAATATATTTAAAGACTAGAACTATTAATTTATTAAAGAAAGAAATTAAGATATTTCATTTAGAAACTAATCTTTCATCTCTTATAAAAAAAATAATTACAAATCATTACCCATCGTATGAAAAGACAAACAAATATCTCAAAAATCAAATAAAAAAAAGTATTGAGTACTCAGATAATTTTAATGATAAAGACTTAGATAATATTGTATGGTCTGTTCAAAATTTTCTTTCAAATGTAAATGAATTTTCTAATCAAAATGATATAGAAAAAAATTATCGAAAAAAAATATCATTAAGAATAAATAAAAATGATTTTGAATTTACCTCTATTATTTATAATTCTAGTCAATATTTAAGTACATTTATAAATGCTATTATTCTATCTTATCTAAACAAACCTCAACAAACACGAGAAAAAATACTTTTTAAAGATATTAATAACAAAATTGAAACTGCCATTAATAATAGTCAAGTTATAGAAATTATGTATAAAACAACATATCAAAGTAAAATAAAAAATCGAAATGTTATCCCCTATAAATTAAGCATTTCACGTGAAGAACTTTATAATTATCTTCTCTACCAAGAAAATAAAGAAAATAAAAAATATGCCAAGTCAATTCATTTATACAATATCGTTCATATAAGAATATTAGATCAACATGAAGATGTTGATAAAAATGTATTAAAAAATTTTAATAAAATGGAATTGAATGGTGTTCAATTTTCTATAAATGAAGATGTTAAATATAAAATTTTACTTTCAGAAGAAGGGAAAAAAATATTCAACTATTGCTATTTAGAAAGACCCTATAAATTATCTGAAACTGACGAAACAAACGGTATATATTATTTTAATTGTTCAGAATTACAATTATTTAGGTACTTTGCACCATTTTTTAAAAATGCTATCATTTTAGAGCCTTATGAAGTTAACGAAAAGTTCAAAAAATACATTCAAGAATCTCTTAGCAATTATAACTAAAAACCTGCACGAGATGCAGGTTTTTCGTATTATTATATATTATTTAAATAGTTTAGAGAAATAGTTTTTAACAACGTGATTTTTAATTTTAGATAATGTTGTGTTGCTTGAATCGAATCTGTCTTTTTTAGCCCAACCTGGTTGAGAATCTGCTTGATTAGTTGTTAAATATGAATAGTAGTTTACACACATGTTTTTGTTCCTCCTTAATATTTTATATCCCTTTTGTTACTTATATTATATGTAAGAAAGTATAAAAATTATATGTGTTGAGGTTATGAGAATATTGCATACATTTGTGCATTATGCACAATGATTAATATAGTTTAAAACTATATCTAAGTAGTTATTATTTGTATTATTCAAACTATGTTTTGATTGATAAAATAAAGACATAGTTTGAAAGGAATGAATGATATGAGTCAATTAAATAGATATGAATTTGTAGGAAGTTTTTTACGTCCTGAAAGATTAAAAGAAGCTAGAAAAAATTATGAATTAAATAATATAACTAAAGAAGAACTTACTAAAGTAGAAGATGAATGTATTGTAGAACTGGTAAATAAACTTAAAGAATTAGGTTATCATACCATCACAGATGGTGAATTTAGACGTTCTACTTGGCATTTAGACTTTATGTGGGGATTTGAAGGGGTTGAACATAAAAAGACTGTAGATGGCAATCAAACGTTTGATGGAGAAGCAGCTATGATTGATGATACTTATATGACAGGAAAGATTTCTTGTAAAGATCATCCTTTTGTTGAACACTTTAAATTTGTTAAAGCATTAGAAGATGAAAATACTGTAGCTAAACAAACAATTCCTTCACCTGGTCAATTCTATGCTTTCTTTACAGGAGCTGATTTATTAGATAAAACATTAGGTTTCTATGGTAGTGAAGAAGCTTTTGCTGACGATGTTGTTAAAGCATACAATGAATTTGTTCAAGAAATTTATCACGCTGGCTGCCGTCAATTACAATTTGATGATTGTGTATGGGGTGGTATGGTTAATCCTGAACTTGCTGTAAGTTTAACAGGTAGAAAAGGGGAAGCATTAGAAAAATATAAACAACTTTTATTAGACTTAAATAATAAAGTTGTTGCAAGTGCACCTGTAGATTTAACAATTAATACTCATGTATGTAGAGGAAATTATCATTCTACTTACTTTAGTTCAGGAGCTTATGATGGTGTAGCTGATTTACTATTTGGTGAAGAAAATGTAGATGCTTATTTCTTAGAATATGATGATCATCGTTCTGGTGGTTTTGCTCCATTAAAGAAAGTATCAGGAGATAAGAAAGTTGTTTTAGGTCTTATTACAACAAAGAAACCTGATTTAGAAGATAAAGAACTTGTTAAAAGAAGAATTTATGAAGCAACTAAATATATTCCTTTAGAACGTTTATATTTAAGTCCTCAATGTGGTTTTGCTTCATGTGAAATTGGTAATAAATTAACAGAAGAACAACAATGGAAGAAGCTTAAGTTAGTTAAAGAAATCGCTGAAGAAGTATGGGGATAATCAAGGAAATATTTTCTTAAAAAATGGATGTCTAGGCTAATAAAAAATTAGTTTAACATCCATTTTTTTATTAAATATTCTATACAATATGTCATCAAATAGAAAATATTAATTATTCGGTAAAAAAAGACTATTTTTTATTACAATAAATTATATAATTAGGATAACTTAATTTATTTGAAAGGATTACTTTATGAATATTCAAAATATAAAAGACTTGATTGGTGAAACAACTGAATACGATAAAAAAGCAAAATTAGAAAAGAAAAAACCAAAAAGTTGGTGCAAAAGCATTAGTGCGTTTGCAAATGGCTCTGGTGGAGCATTAATTTGGGGAATAAATGATAATGATGAAATTATTGGGGTAGAAGATGTTAAAAATGATTCTGAAATAATTAGTGAACAAATTAAAACTTGCCTAAATCCAATACCTAATTTTGACTTAAAAATAAAAAAAATAGATGAAAAAAATCTTATAATTTTAATTGTGTATGCTGGTGAGCAAACTCCATATTACTACAGTAGAGATTCGGCACTCATAGCGTATCATAGAGTAGGAAATGAAAGTGTTCCTGTAAATCCAGCTAAATTACAAGAATTAGTTCTAAAAGGAAGTGTTTCATCATTTGATAATCTTAAATCAAAATATTCATTTGATGACATGTCCTTTACAAAATTAAGATCGATTTACAAAATTCAAACAGGACGTAATTTTGAAGAATCTGACTATGAATCATTCGGTATAATTGATGAAAACGGATTTTTAACAAATGCTGGCGCATTACTTGCGGATGAATCTCCAATCCGTCATTCCCGTCTTTTTTGTACTCGCTGGAATGGATTAGACAAAGCTCCAGGTATAGTTGATGCTATTGATGATAAAGAATATAATGGTGGTTTGATTAATCTTTTACAATCAGGAATCGAATTTGTAAATAATAATTCAAAGAAAATGTGGAAAAAAACTCATAATAGTAGAATTGAAATGCCCGATTATCCAGAACGTGCAGTATTAGAAGGAATTGTTAATGCGTTAATTCATAGAAACTATCTTGAATTGGGCAGTGAAGTTCATATTGATATGTTTGATAATAGATTGGAAATATACTCTCCTGGTGGTATGTGCGATGGAAGTAGAGTTCAAGATAGAGATATAATGAAAGTACCATCTAGAAGAAGAAATCCATTTATTGCTGATATTTTTAATCGATTGAAGTTTATGGACCGTCGAGGTAGTGGTTTTAAAAAAATTTTGAGCGATTATAGAGATAATGAATTTTATATAAAAGAATTAGACCCTATATTCTATTCTGATAATGATTCATTTCTACTAATCTTAAAGAATATTAATTACTATTATGATATTACCGATACTTATAAAAGAACTGCTAAAAAAACACAACAAAATATAGTTAAAATAATTGCTTATTTAACCGATCATAATGGAGCAACTTCGAAAGAAATCGCAAATATTCTAAAATTAAGTACTTCTAGAACACGTTCTATCCTCAATCAAATGAATAACATACATTCTACTGGAGAAAATAACGGAAAAAGATATTGGCTTGATAAAAAATAAAAAACAAGCGACATAGCTAAAAAAACAAGCGACCCGGCTTAAAAAACAAGCGACCTACAATTTAATTTCTTCCATTTGACTTGTTTTTTAGCCATTTTTACTTATCTTTTTACCAATAAAATTATTTTAATAAAAACAAGCGACCTGGCTTAAAAAACAAGCGACTTAGCAAAAAAACAAGCAACTTTGAATTTATATTCTCTCATTTTCCTTGATTTAAGCCTATTTCACCCAGTTTTTACTAATTAATAAAAACAAGCGACCCGGCTTAAAAAACAAGCGACATAACTTAAACATAGCAATAATTTTTTAAACAAATATAATAATCTTTAACAATTTTTATTAAAAAAGGAGAATAACATTGATATTATCAGTATTTTCTCCTTTTTTGTTTTGTAATGAATATGCGTATACTATTTTACAATATGCATATGAGGGTAAGGTATTTCAATACCTTCCTTTTTAAATTCAGTGACTAAATCTTTACGAATATCTGCCAGCATTTGAAAACCTTGTACATTATCTTCACTAGTGATTGTTGCTCTTAGTTGGATAGAACTATCTTTTAAATCAGAAACAATCACAGGGACTAATGGATCCTTTTTATCTTTTCTTCCATCAATGAATAAAGGATGTTTTACAACAAGATCTTGAATCACTTTGATTGCTTGATCTATATCACTTTCATAAGAAATATCGATATAAAGATAATTTGCTTTAACATGTTCGATTTGTGAAATATTTTCAATAATTGCTTTATTCATAATATCATTAGGAACAATCATTTGTGTTTTTTCTAATGTTTCAATAACACTATGTCTAAGTGAAATATCAATAACAGTTCCTCTAACATTATGCCCTGTAACAACAATAAAATCACCAATCTTATAAGGCTTATAAGCCATAATCATGGCACCATTAATAAGATTACCTGCAGCTTCTTGACTGGCAAGCCCAATAACTACGGCAACGATTCCTCCAGATGCAAGTAGGGCAGTCGCAAATGATTTTAAAAACTTCACTTCACTACATACAATTGCTAAAAAGATTGTAATGAGAATAATCTTTTTAATTCTTTTTTGTAAAACATAATTATCAGGCCATTTCTTTTTAATAAACTTATTTAATAATTTATTGATTGCAATTAAAACAATCCCTGCAATAACAATTGAAATAATGCCATTAATAACCCCATTTACAAACAAATTATCAATTTGTTCAAATATTTTTTCCATTCAAATTACCTCTTTTTATAATACTTTGAAAGAACATACAACAAAACTGATTGCATTGCTCCTACAATAGAAACCATTAAACATCCATAACAAATCCAATATAAAATACTATTTCCTGTATTAATTGCATTTAATATAAAGAAAACAATAAACGCAATTAATGCTACATTCCTTGTATACTTAAAAAAACGATAAAATCTTTGTGCTAATATTTCATTTGTATTCATCTTATTTACCGATGCAAAAGCGTTTAAATAATTCATCTAATAAATCTTCTTTTGCTTGTTCTCCTAATATTTCTTTTAAACAAGACCAACTATCATAAAGATCTTCTACAATAAGATCTGATGGTATAGACATCTTCATTGCATCAATTGCTATTTGTAAAGAAGAAGCTGCTTTTTCTAATAATTGTGTTTGTCTAGCATTAGTAAGATAATATTCTTCTTGATTACTTATAAGTCCTAAATTAAATTTCTTTTTAATTTCTTTAGTAAGCGCTAAAATATCTTGTTCTTTAGCCGATATTTCAATTCCTTCTAAATCAACTTTCTTACCTAAATCTGCTTTATTAATAATAATAATACGATTTGTATCTTCTGTAAGTTCAAGTAACTTTTGATCTTCTTGATCAAGTTCTTTACTTCCATCAATAACTAATAAAACAAGATCTGCTTTTTTAATCATTTCTTTTGATTTTTCAACCCCAAGACTTTCTACAATATTATCTGTTTCTCTAATTCCTGCTGTATCGATCATATTTAATAAAATACCATCTACTGTTACTGATCCTTCAACGACATCTCTTGTTGTTCCAGCAATATTTGTGACAATCGCTTTTTCTTCTTTTAACATCGCATTTAATAAACTAGATTTACCAACATTGGGTTTACCAATGATGGCTGTTTGAATTCCCTCTTTTAATAATTTAATATTTTTAGAATCTTCAATGATTTTATTCATCTTTTCAATTAAAGAAGTAGACATTGGTAAAAGCTTATCTGCTGTTAATTCTTCTACATCTTCATATTCAGGATAATCAATATTGACTTCTATTTGCGTAATAATTTGAATTAAATCTTCTTTTAAATCTTTAATAAAATGACTAATACTTCCTTGAATTCCTTTTAAAGCAAGAGAAGAAGCATAACTATTTTTAGCCGTAATAATATCACTAATAGCTTCTGCTTGTGATAAATCAATACGTCCATTTAAAAAAGCACGTTTACTGAATTCACCACGTTCTGCCAGTCTTGCTCCATGATGTAAACAAAGATCAACTACTTTATTTGTAATATAAACACCACCATGGCAATTGATTTCAACCATTTCTTCTCCTGTAAAAGTTCTTTTCCCACGATAGATATTTACTAATACTTCATCTATTTTTTCACCATTATCTTTTATATAACCGTATGTAATGGTATGACTCTCTTTATTTATAATCTTTCCTGTAAAAAACTGTTGAACAAATGCAATAACATCTTTTCCTGATAAACGGATAATTGAAATTGCTGCTTCTAGTCTTGATGTTGCTACTGCAACAATAATATCATCATTCATTTTCATACCACCTTTCTTTTTGATACTATCTTATTTTGTTGATTTTATCAATAAATAACTCCCTCATTATAACAAATATTTTTTATTTTTGATATATGATTTTTTTCGATTGATTTCTATATTTTAATCATATATTATTATGTACAAATAGGGGTGAAAAAATGAAAAAGCTGAATAAAAAAGTTCCTATAATCGGAGGTGCTGTTATAGGAGTGATATTGGTTATTTATATCATTTTATGTTTTCTAGCATCAGGTAATGGATTTATCAAGAATATGACAATTAATGGCATAAAGGTCAATAATATGTCTAAGGATGAAATTGTCACTCAGCTTGAAAAACAGTATCAAAAGGATGAAAAAAATCTATTATTGAATTTATCATTGAATGATCAAAAGTATCAAATAGATATGAAAGATAATGTTAAAGTTAACATTAAAGATCAAGTTAATGATATTCAAAAGAAATATAATAATTTCTTTACTAAAGGTTATCATTATTTATTAAAACATAATGAAAATATTTCTATAGATATTAAAGATCAAAAACAACTTAATAAAGATATCAAAAAATCAGGTATTTTAGATTATTCAACTTTAGTACCTACTACTTATAAAGTTGAAAAAACAAAAGTTATCTTTACTAAAGGTAAAAGTGGTGAAGCAGTTAAACAAAAAGATGTTTATAACACAATTCAAACTGCTTTAAATGAATATGATTTCAATAAAACTTTAAAGATTAAACCTTCATCTGTTTCAGAAGATGAAAGTGTTATGAAAACAATTTATAAGACTTTATCTAAGGAAGGTAAAAATGCGACTTTAGATAAAAATAATGATTATAAAATTGTAGCTGAACAATATGGTGCTAAATATGATTTAGATGATTCAATTAGTGCTTTTAATAAAGCTAAAGAAGGAAAAGAATTTGAAGTTAAAGCAAAAGCTATTGTTCCTAGTATTACTAAAGAAGATTTAGAAAAGAATTTATTTAAAGATGTTTTAGGTGAATATACAACAACTGTAAATGGTTCATCTGTAAGAAAAAACAATGTTAGACTTGCTGGTGAAAAATGTAATGTGATCTTACTTCCAGGTGAAGAATTTTCTTACAATCAAACAGTTGGAAAAAGAACAAAAGAAAATGGTTTTGGTGAAGCAGGAGCTTATTTAAATGGCGAAACTGTTCAAGAAGTTGGAGGTGGCGTTTGTCAAACTTCTTCAACATTATATAATGCTGTTGTTTTAGCTAATTTAGAAGTAACTGAAAGAACAAATCATACGTATATTTCAAGTTATGTACCAATTGGAAGAGATGCCACTGTTTCTTGGGGTGGTCCTGATTTTAAATTTAAAAATAATAGAGATTATCCAATTAAAATAGAAGCAAGTTATGCTGGCGGTAAGTTAACATGTAAAATTATTGGAACTGATGTTGATGGAAGTTATGTGAAGTTTACAAGTGAAAGAACAGGGGATGTCGCATATAACACAAAATATGAAAATGATGATACTATTCCTGAAGGTCAACAAGTTACAAAGCAAGCTGGATCTAATGGTGGTAAAGCCGTTTCTTATCGTTTAGTTTATGATAAAGATGGTAAATTACTTTCAAAGAAAAAAGAAGCCAATAGTTATTATAAAGGTCATGAAGCAATTATTGCTGTGGGTACAATGAAAGTTGAACAACAACCTGAAGCACAACCTGAAGCAACTCCAGCTACACCGGAAACAACAATTCCAGCTGAACCTACTACTACACAACAGTAAAAATGAGTGACTAAAATCACTCATTTTTTTATAAGAATTGTAAAGTTTTTAAAATATAAAGCCACATAGTAATAGAAAAACCACTTATTAAAGTTGTCAACATGACCACTGTACTTGTAAGAACTCCTTCATGTCCCATGTTTTTAGCCATAACATAACATGATACTGTGGTTGCTGAGCCAAGCATAACAAGAATAGCAATCAGTTGTTCTTGTCTAAATCCAAAGAATATAGCTAATGGTAAAAAGAGAGTACAGAAACCAAATAATTTAATGAAAGTAGCACAAAGGGCTGGTTTTAAATCTCCTAAAGCTTTTTTATAATTAAATGTAGCACCCATTGCCATTAAACCAAGAGGAGTAGCTACATTCCCAATCGAAGTGACTGTTTTATCTAACATTGTAGGCATTGGTAAATGAAGTAATGACCAACAAAGTCCAATCACAATTCCAATTAAAATAGGATTGGTGATAATACCTTTTAAAGTTTTCATCCACATTTCTTTACTTATTCCTTTTCTTTCAGGTGAAAAGAAAGAAAGGACAACGACAGCCATAATGTTATATAAAGGTACACTTCCAATAATCATTAAAGGCGCCATTGTTGCTTTTCCATATACATTTTGAATTAATGCAATTCCTAGTAATGCCGCTGAACTACGATAGCTTGCTTGAATAAATTCTCCCTGATTCTTTTTATTTTTTAATAAAAAAGAAAGTATTGTTACTATTAAAATACTGAAAATGGTAATAAAAAAACAAAATAAGACGAACTTCGTATCCCAAATTTCCTTAAAATCTAATGTCGCTAAGTCTTTAAATAGTAATACTGGTAGTGGTATTAAAAAGACAAATTTATTCATTTTTGATGCAAAAACATCATCAATAATTCCTATTTTTTTAAATAATATCCCTAATATAATCATCGCAAAAACAGGAACCGTCGCATTTAAACTAAAAATTAAATTTTCCATTATTTCCTCCCTAAAGAAAAAACCGCATAAGCGGCTTAATCTACATATGAGATTGTCATATATCTATTTTTTCCTTCACCTTTAGATTCAGTTTTTAAATGATCCATCTTTGCAATCTCTTGATGCATCACTTTTCTTTCATCTGCAGGCATTGGATCTAATTTTAAATCAGCTTTTGTTCTTAAAACTGTTTTACCAAAACGTCTTGCCATACTTGCAACTTTTTTATAACGTTCTTCTTTATAACCATTGATATCAACGCTTACTTCTAAACGTTTTTTAAATGTTGTACTGACAGCATTTTTAATAATTAAGTTAATTGCTCTTAAAATAACACCAGCTTTACCAATTAAAATAGAGTTATTGCTTGTATTAATATTGCAATAAATTCTACCATCTTGAACATAAGAAACAGTTTCTACTTCAAATTGCATATCTGTTAAGATTTTTCTTATAAGATTTTCAATATATTCTTGAACCATTTCTACTGTCCAACAAGCAATTTCAGCTTTTTTACTAAATAAACCTTTAGTTTCTAAAGTAACTTCATAATTTAATTGATCAATTGTTACACCTAAATCAAGGCATGCTTTACTAACAGCATCATCTACTGTTTTTCCAGTATAAGTTTTCATATAAATACCTCTATTTATTTTTTATTTTGTCTTTTTGTTAAATAATTTGTATTTGCTTGATCAACTTCTTTTTGTGCTTTTTCAACATGGTAAATATAAATATACCATGTTCTAACAATTGTAATAATGTTTGTTGTCATCCAATAAAGTGACATTGCTGCAGGCATAATTGCTGCAAAGTAAATGATAAATAATGTCATGAAATTATTCATCATGTTCATTGATTGCATTTGTGATGTTTCTCTATATTTTGGATTTCTTTTTGACATGATTGTATTGATTTTCATCGCAAAATATTGAGTTAAAGCAACAATGGCAAGTAATACAATATAAGCAATCTCGAATTTAAATACGTGATCGATTGGTTTAGCACCTAAGTTAATACCAAACATATTTGTTTGATATAAGATTTCAATACGTTGAACCGCTTGCCACATTGCAAACATAATTGGTAATGTTAAGAATGTTGTAAATGAAGCCAACATACTGACATCATTTTTCTTATATAAAGCTTGAATTTCTGCAGACATTCTCATTTGAGAAGTTTGATCTTTTCTACCTTTATATTTATTTTGAATTTTTTCCATTTCTGGTTGAATCAATTGCATCTTTTGTTGAGATACTGTCGATTTAATCATAATTGGTAAAATGATAATATTAATTAAAATAGTAATTAATACAACACCTAAAGCGATATTATTTAATAAAACATCTCCTAAATAAATAATACTTTTAGAAATAGGAATAACTAATAAGAAATCAAAAATTCCTGACTTCATAGACCATGGTGTGTTTAAATTAATTGCTCTTTTAGCAATCAGTTTACCACTTGAATCAAGATTTGCTGTACATCCAGTTAAGGCTACAACAAATAAAACTAAACAAATAATTTTAAAATATTTTTTAGTTTTGTTATCTAAGATCATTTGCTGATCTCCTTTCTCTTTACTTTTTTGTACAAATACTCTAATTCTTTTTTATTTTCTATATATGTATTATCTAAGAATCTTTTTCTTACAATTACTATATAGTCAACTTCTTCATCAAAATGAAAACATTCTTGAATCATCATGCGTAACTGTCTTTTGATTTTATTTCTAGTAACAGCATTTCCTAATTTCTTGCTTACAGAAATACCAACGCGTCCGTGGCCCATTTGATTTTCATCTTTATAAATAATAAAACAAGAATTCGCAAAACTCTTTTTTCTAGCAATAATCTTGCTAAAATCTTCATTTCTTTTTACTCTAAATTCTTTTTTCATAAAATTTTAGAAAAAAATCCACCGAAAAAGTGGATTTTACATTAAGCAGTTAATACTTTTCTTCCTCTTTTACGGCGACGTGCGATTACTTTTCTTCCTCCAACAGTTGCCATTCTAGCTCTAAAACCATGAGTTTTTGCTCTTTTTCTTTTATTTGGTTGATATGTTCTTTTCATATTTTACACCTCCAAAATTTTTATCTTTTTATACAAATAACATATGCTCCTATATCTTATAGGAATTATTGTGACAAGTCAATTCTAAATTCTATATTTCTACTCTTAAATTCATGATTTTTAATGATGACAAATAATAAGAATAACAATTTCTAATGATTATTTGCACATTTTTTTGTGAACTTTTTTAATTTAGAAAAATTCTCTTTATTGTGAATAAGTTTCCTTACTTTATTATTCACATCTTGTGATATATCGAAATAGATAGAAAATTGTATAAAAATAAGTACTTTTATCAAAAAAAGTACCATCACTAAGCATAACTCTTATTAAATGCACATTATTTGTGAACATTTTTCAATCAAGTACGTACGACAACATGTGAATTTCTTTAAAGCTCATAAAAAAACTTATTCACATTTTCCTACAACTCCTTATGAATCCTTGTTTTTCCCCCTAAAATCAAATGTGCACTTCTAAGTATTTACGTACTTTTGTATCAAAATTTATACAATATATTCAAAATAGTCACTAATCTAATGTGAATAAACTCTTTATTTTAGATATTCACATCCTAAAGTGAATATTATTTCATCTTAACCTTTATCTTACATTTCTTCTATTTTTCTAGGAAAAATCAGATTTTTTCTTAAAATTCACATTGTGAATATTCATTTTTTGTTAAATTTTATGTTTTGACAAGTTTTGCACATGCTTATTCACGTGGTGAATCGAGTTATTCATATGGGTGAATTAGTAAAAAATATACTGATATCAGCGTATTTTTTATTGTGAACAGCTATGTGCACATTGTTTTTTATTCTATACAATATGCACTAAGTTCACATTTAATAAAATTCATAGCGAAAAACGAAGTTGTGAATAATGTGAATAAGTACTCTAAATGATTGATATTTCTCACATTTTTTGTGAATAAAATTGTGAAGCTATTGTGCAGACAGTATTTTTCCTTTAAAAGAGTTCACATCTTTTATATAATTGAGTCGAAAGGGAGTTGAAAATTGTGCAAGATTTAAACAAAATCTGGTCATCTTGTGTAGAAACTTTAGAAAAAAATAAAATAGTTGATGATAAGATCATCTTGGACTCACTATTTAAACCTGCAACTCTAGAAGAAATTGAAGATAATCAAGTTATTATCACCACTGAATTAAAATGGAATATTGATGCTATTTTAGAAAAACAAGCAGAAATAGAATCTATTCTTTCTAATTCTTTTTCTAAACCAATAAAAATCAAAGTATTAGAAGTAGAAGAATATAAAAAATCTAAACAAAAAAGGGTTCCTAAAATCGATAGTCATCTTCATCCTGATATGACATTTGCTAATTTTATCGTAGGAAATTCAAACCGTATGGCACAAAATGCTGCTTTACTTGTATCAACTAAACCTGGTATGAACTTTAATCCTTTATTTTTATATAGTCATCCAGGGCTTGGAAAAACACATTTATTAAATGCTATTGGAAATAAAGCAAAAGAAACAAATCCTAATTTATTAGTAAGATATATTACTTCTAAGGATTTTGTAGATGAAATTATTAATTCTATAAAAACAAATACAACAGATGAGATTTATAGTTATTATAGAAATCTTGATATTTTATTAATTGATGATATTCAATTTTTATTTGGAAAAGAAAAAAGTAGTGAGATGTTCTTCCATATATTTAATGAAATCATTAATAACAATCATCAAATTGTTATTACAAGTGATAAAATGCCTGATGAACTTCAAGGAATTGAAGAACGTTTAATTAGTCGTTTTAAATCAGGTCTATCTTTTGGAATAGATCCACCTGAATTTGAAACAGCAAAGGCAATTTTAGAGAAGAAAATAGAAAATCTAGGTAATACAGATTTAGTTATTACAGATGATGTTTTAGACTTCATGGTTATGAATTATTGTAATGATATTCGTTCTTTAGAAGGTCAATTAAAACGACTTTTCTTCTGTAGTATCATGGAATCAACTAATTACATAGATATGAATTTTGCATCTGAAGTCTTTAAAGATCAAAAAACTATAAAAAAAGCACAAGAACCACTAACAAAAGAATTCATTTTAAAAACAACCGCTGAATTCTATTATTTAACCATTAGTCAAATTATTTCTAAAAATAGAACGAGAAACTTGGTAACACCTCGTGAAATATGTATGTATTTAATGAGGGAACTTTTAGATATTACTTTTAGTGAAATTGGAACAACTTTTTCCAATCGAGACCATTCTACAGTTATGAAAGCTTGTAAAAGAGTAGAAACAAAAATCAAAAAAGATCCAGATTATAAACTCGCTGTAGATAAGCTTAAACAAAAGTTAGGCACAATGTAGTGACTAATATCAACAATATGTGCACATTGATATTCATATAAAAAACATTGATAAAATCAACACATTTTATATTTATGCACATTGTTCACATGCTAATAGTAATAATGACTTATTTTTAAATATATAAATAACAGGAGGCAAATATGCATTTTAGAATTAAAAGAATCAAATTATTAAACGCACTTGCTAAAGCAACAAGAGCTGTATCTGTTCGTAGTCCTTTACCTGTTTTAACAGGGATTAAATTTGATTTACAAGCTCATCAACTTATCTTAACAGGAAGTGATAGTGATATCACTATTCAAACAATTATTGATGAAGATGATGACTTAGTAATCCTTAAAGAAGGAGCAGTTGTTTTAAATAGTCGTTATATCTTTGATATTGTAAGAAAGATCAATAGTGATGATATTGAAATTGAAATTATTGATGGTTTACTTACTCGTATTAAAGGAAGTCAAATTGAATACAGCTTAAATGGTACTGATGCTATTGAATATCCACGTTTTGATTTAAGTAAAACAGGAACTCATTTTATGATGAATGCTCTTGTATTAAAAGATATTATTGGAGAAACAAAGTTTGCTGCTAGTGATAAAGAAACAAGACCTATTTTAACTGGTATCAATTTTAAAGCGCATGATCATGTTTTAGAAGTTGTTGCTACTGATAGTTATCGTTTAGCTAAAAAGATTATTTCTATTGATGAAGATGTGACTTTTAATATTACGATTCCTAAATTAAGTTTAGATGAAATTAGTAAGATTATTGAAAAAGATGAACTTATTGAATTATATGTATCTGAACGTAAAGTATTATTTGTGTTTGATAAAAATATTATTCAAACACGTTTAATTGATGGATCTTATCCTGATACAGCTCGATTGATTCCTTTAGAATTTGATTATGAATTAGATATTAATAGAGCTGATTTATTAAATGCGATTGACCGTGTTTCATTATTATTAAATGAACAAAATAATATTGTGAAATTAGATATGTCTAATGAACAAGTTATTTTATCTTCATATCAACAAGAAATTGGTTCAGTAGAAGAAAATTTAGCTTCTTCTTTCTATAAAGGAGAACCACTTACTATTTCATTTAGTTGTAAATATGCAAGTGATGCTATTAAATCATTTAGTGGTGATAAAATAAAAATATTATTCACTGGAGAAATGAAACCATTCATCGTTAAAGATTTTGATTCTGATGAATTATTACAACTTGTTTTACCAGTTAGAACATATTAAGAAGCGAAAGCTTCTTTTTTTTGTAAATTTTCCTTTTAATTGTTTTTTTGGGGAGTAATTTTTATTTTAAGAGCTTTTTTATCAAAAAAGTATTTTTCTATTCATAAATAAAAATAGCGAATATAGCGCAATATTTTGAATTTTTATGATTTTTATGATATACTAACTTAGTACAATTATAGAGAAAAGAAGGTTAAGTATGAAAGAAATACCAATTAAAGATGAATATATTAAATTAGATCAATTTTTAAAATTTGTTAATCTTGTATCTAGTGGGATTGAAGCAAAAATGATTATTAAAGATGGTCAAGTAAAGGTCAATGGTGAAGTGGAACTTAGAAGAGGAAAAAAGCTTCATGATGGTGATCAAGTTGAATTTGAAGGAAATTTTTATTGTATAAATGCGCATCAATAATTTAGAACTGACTGATTTTAGAAATTATAATCATTTTTTTATTGAGTTTGATCAAGGAATTAATATTTTAATTGGTGGGAATGCTCAAGGGAAAACGAATATTATCGAAGCAATCTATTTATTATCTGTCTGTAAATCTTTTAGAACACATATCAATGATCAAATGATTCAATTTGATCATGACTTTGCAAAAGTAAAAGGAAATGTTTTTTCTAATGAAAGAATGCATCAATTAGAACTTATTTTATCTAAGGAATCCAAAAAAGCAAAAGTAGATGGAAAAGATATTTTAAAGATTTCAGATTATGTAGGTTATTTAAATGCGGTTGTCTTTGTACCGGATGATTTATCATTGGTTAAAGGTTCTCCGAGTATTAGAAGAAAGTTTTTAGATTTGGAGTTATCTAAAATCTCACCAATTTATGTTTTTTATCTTACTAAGTATAATCGATTATTAAAGGAAAGAAATCAGTATCTTAAATTATTGAATCAAAGAAGAGGTAAATATGATGAATATCTAGAAACTTTAGATGAGCAATTAGCTGAAGTTCAAATTAAGATTATTGAAAAAAGAAATAATTTTATCGAACGTTTATCTTTAAAAGTAAAAGATATTTATTTAAATATTGCAAATTGTCATGAGATCGTTGAATTGCAGTATGAATGTTTTATTAAAAATGTTAATAAAGAAGATATTTTAAAACTTTATCAAAAAGGATTTGAAAGAGATTTAAGATATTTAAGTACTTATTATGGAATTCATAAGGAAGATATGAAGATCTTTATTGATAATAAGAGTGCACATCAGTTTGCTTCTCAAGGTCAACAAAGAACAATCGTTTTAAGTATGAAAATAGCTTTAATAGAATTAATAAAAGAAGAAATTGGAGAATATCCTATTCTTTTATTAGATGATGTTTTATCAGAATTAGATGATCAAAGAAAAACAAAACTTTTAGATATTTTAAATAATCGTATTCAAACGTTTATTACAACAACATCAATAGATGGAATAGAACATCATGTTATTAAAGAAGCTAAGAAAATTAATATTAATCATAGGGAGGAAAAATGATGGCAGAAGAAAATAAAGTACAACATAGCTATGATGAGTCAGATATCCAAGTATTAGAAGGATTAGAAGCTGTTAGAAAAAGACCGGGTATGTATATTGGTACAACATCATCTAGAGGGTTACATCATTTGGTTTGGGAAATTGTTGATAACTCAATCGATGAAGCTTTAGCAGGGTATGCAAGTCATATTAAAGTAATTTTGAAAGATGACGATGTAGTTGAAGTTATTGATGATGGTCGTGGAATGCCAACTGGAAAACACGCTAAGACAGGTAAATCAACAGTTGAAACAATTTTTACTGTTTTACATGCTGGTGGTAAATTTGGTGGCGGAGGCTACAAAGTTTCCGGTGGATTGCATGGTGTAGGTGCTTCTGTTGTTAATGCCTTATCTTCATGGCTAGAAGTCAATGTTTATCGTGATGGAAAAGAATACTATCAAAGATTTGAAAATGGTGGGACACCAGTTGCACCATTAAAAGAATTAGGACATACTGATAAGCAAGGAACAAAGGTTACTTTTAAAGCAGATGCTGAAATCTTTAAAGAAACAACAACTTATGATTATGAAGTTTTAAGACAAAGAATTAGAGAACTTGCTTTCTTAAATAAGGGATTAAGAATTAGTTTAACTGATTTAAGAGATGGACAAAATCGTGAACATGATTATATGTATGAAGGTGGTATTAAGGAATATGTTGCTTATATCAACAAAAATAAAACACCAATTCATGATGAAATCATTTATGTAGAAGATATGCAAAATGATATTAAGATTGAAGTTTCAATGCAATATAATGATGGTTATCAAGAAAATATTTACTCTTTCTGTAATAATATTAATACACATGAAGGAGGAACACATGAAGAAGGTTTCCGTTTAGCTCTTACAAGGGTTATTAATAACTATGCAAGAAAAGGAAACTTCTTAAAAGAAAAAGATGATGCTTTATCAGGAGAAGATTGTCGTGAAGGTTTAACAGCGATTATTTCTGTTAAACATCCTGATCCTCAATATGAAGGACAAACAAAAACAAAATTAGGAAATGCAGAAGTAAGAAAAATTGCTTCAAATATCATTTCTAAATCATTGGATCAATTTTTATTAGAAAATCCTGATACTGCCAAAATTATTGTTGAAAAAGCAATCGTTGCTTCTCATGCACGTTTAGCTGCGAAAAAAGCACGTGAAATGACAAGAAGAAAAACAGGAATGGAAATTACATCATTGCCTGGGAAATTAGCTGACTGCTCATCAAGAGATGCTAGTGAATGTGAAATCTTCATTGTCGAAGGGGATTCTGCCGGAGGTAGTGCTAAGATGGGTAGAGATCGTCGTATTCAAGCTATCTTACCGCTTCGTGGTAAAATCTTAAATGTTGAAAAAGCGCGATTAGATCGTGTTTTATCAAGTGATACGATTCGTAGTATGATTACTGCTTTTGGTACAGGAATTGGTGAAGACTTTGATATTAATAAATTACGTTATCATAAAATCGTTATTATGACCGACGCCGATGTCGATGGAGGACATATTCGTATTTTAATGTTAACTTTCTTATATCGTTATTTAAAACCTTTAATTGAAGGTGGCTTTGTTTATGCGGCTCAACCTCCACTTTATTTATTAAAACATGGAAAAGAAGAACATTATTTATATAGTGATGAAGAATTAGATGATTTAAGAACAAAGTTAGGTGAAGGTGCAAAATATTCTATCCAAAGATATAAAGGGTTAGGAGAAATGAATGCGGATCAATTATGGGAAACAACAATGGATCCTGAACATCGTATTTTAAATCGTATTGAATTAGATGAAGCAATGGAAGCTGATATGATTTTTGATGTATTAATGGGAGAAAAAGTTGAACCTCGTAGAGAATTTATTCAAGAAAACGCAAAATATGTAACTGATTTAGATATTTAGAAGGAGTAGAAAATGGATAATCAAGAAAAAGGAATTAGAAAAATTCAATTAACATCAGAAATGAAAACTTCTTTCATGAATTATGCCATGTCAGTTATCGTAGCACGTGCATTACCTGATGTAAGAGATGGAATGAAACCAGTTCAAAGACGTATTGTTTATGGTATGAATGAACTTGGTTGTTATAGTGATAAAGCGTATAAGAAATCTGCGCGTATCGTTGGGGAAGTTATGGGGAAATATCACCCTCATGGAGATTCTTCAATTTATGAAGCCTTAGTGAGAATGGCACAAGATTTCTCATATCGTTATATGCTTGTAGATGGTCATGGAAACTTTGGTTCAATTGACGGTGACGGCGCTGCCGCTATGCGTTATACTGAAGCGAGAATGTCTAAAATTTCAATGGAATTAATGAGAGATATCAATAAAGATACGATTGATTTTATTCCAAACTATGATGGTGAAGAAAGAGAACCATCGGTATTACCTTGTCGTATTCCTAACTTATTGGTCAATGGGACAACAGGAATCGCTGTTGGGATGGCTACAAATATGCCACCTCATAATATTGGTGAAGTGATTGATGCCGTTATTGCGGTAAGTAAAAATCCTGATATTACTGTTTTAGAATTAATGGAAAATTATATTCAAGGGCCTGATTTTCCAACTGGTGGATATATTTTAGGAAAGAGCGCTATTAAAAAAGCCTATGAAACAGGTAATGGTCTTATTGTTATGCGTGCTAAAACAGAAATTGAAGAACATAAGGGTAGACAAAGAATTGTTGCTTATGAAATTCCTTATCAAGTAAATAAAGCAAGATTAGTCGAAAAGATTGCGCATTTAGCACGTGATAAAGTTGTTGAAGGTATTAGTGATGTTCGTGATGAATCAAACCGTGAAGGGATTCGAATTGTCATTGAATTAAAGAGAGATGTTCAAGCAGAAGTTATTTTAAATCAATTATATAAATTAACTTCTTTACAAACAACATTTGGTGTCAATAATATTGCTTTAGTTAATAATGAACCTAAAACTTTAACACTTAAAGAATTAATTCAATATTATTTACAACATCAAGAAGAAGTTATTCGTCGTAGAACACAATTTGAATTAAATAAAGCAGAAGCAAGAGCACATATTTTAGAAGGTTTAAAGAAAGCCTTAGATCATATCGATGAAATTATTCAATTAATTCGTACAAGTAGAACAACTGAAATCATTCAACAAAGATTAATGGATGAATTTGGAATGTCTGATAAACAAGCTAAAGCTGTAAGAGAAATGCAATTACAACGTTTAGCTGGTTTGGAAAGAGAAAAGATTGAAGAAGAATTAAATAATTTATTAATTACAATTGCTGATTTAAAAGATATTCTTGCTAATGAAGAACGTATCTTAGAAATCATTAGAAATGAATTATTAGAAATGAAAGAAAAATATGGTGATAAACGTCGTACTGAAATTATTCAAGGTACATTTGATATTGAAGATGAAGATTTAATTCCAGTAGAAGATGTTATTATTTCACTTACTAATAATGGTTATGTAAAACGTATGCCAGTAGATACTTATAAATCCCAAAATAGGGGTGGACGTGGTGTCAAAGGTATGGCAACAACACAAGATGATGTCATTAGTTCACTTATTCATATGTCAACACATGATGATTTATTGATCTTTACAAATAAAGGAAAGGTATACCGTTTGAAAGGATATAATATTCCTGAATTTGGTAGAACTGCTAAGGGATTACCAATTGTTAATATTTTAAATCTTGATAAAGATGAAAGTGTTAAATCATTAATTAATATTAATAAGAAAATGATTGAAGAAGATAAACATTGGTATTTATTCTTTGCAACTGAACAAGGTTTAGTTAAACGTGTTGATATTTCAGAATTTGAAAACATTAGACAAACAGGTAAGATTGCTATTAAGTTAAAAGAAGATGATTCTTTAGTTGGTGTTAAATTAACTAAAGGGGATGATGAAATCTTAATTGCTGCTAGTAATGGTAAACTTGTAAGATTCTCTGAAGGTCATGTTAGACCAATGGGAAGAAGTGCAAGTGGTGTAAAAGGTATTAATGTTGATGGTTCTAAAGTTATTGGTATGACAACAAACCGTGAAGGACAATTAATTATGGTTGTTACGGAAAAAGGTTATGGTAAGATGTCACCAATTGATGAATATCGTGTTTCTAATCGTGGTGGAAAAGGTGTTAAAACAATTAATGTTACTGAACGTAATGGACAAATTGTAGCAATTAGAGCAGTAGAAGGTAATGAAGATTTATTAATTATTACAGATGATGGTATTGTGATTCGTTTACCTATGGAACAAGTTAAAACAGCAGGACGTGCGACTCAAGGTGTAAGACTTATTAAAGTACATGATAGCAAGGTTTCTTCTGTGGAAGTTGTTGCTAAAAATGAAGAAGAAGTTGTAGAAGAAGGTGAAGAAGAGTCAGAGTAATCTGACTCTTTTAGAAATGAATGGAGAAGAATTAAAAAAATTGTTTAATCGTTTAGATCATTCAAAGTTTAGAAGTTCTTTTCATCTTGCTAAAAAGTATAAAGATTATTGTAATGAAAAAGGCTTAGATGTTATAGAACAACACGCCAGAGATTTTATTTCTAAAAGAATAGCACCGGCTGTGATTTTAAATGATGGAAAGCAAACACCGATGAAAAATCATCCTGTGTTTATTGCTCAACATGCCACGGCTTCATGTTGTCGAGGGTGTTTATATAAGTGGTATCATATTAAGCCACATACACAGTTAAATGACAGTCAACAAGAGATGATTGTTCAAGTGATTATGGCTTGGATTAAAAGAGAATTGCAAAGAAAATAGCCTTGATGTATAATCAAGGCAGTTATTAATAATATAAGGGGAAAGAAAATGATTGATATTAATTTAATTAGAGAAAATCCTACTTTAGTCAAAGAAAATATGAAGAAAAAATTTCAAGATGAAAAAGTTGGATTAGTAGATGAAGCTTATAAATTAGATAAAGATTATCGTGAAGTTGTCACAAGAGCAAGTGAAATTAGAAGTTTAAGAAATAAATATTCTAAAGAAATTGGTGCTTTAATGAGAGAAGGCAAAAGAGATGAAGCTGAAGAAATTAAAGCAAAAGTAACTTCTATGGCAGAAGAATTAAAAGATTTAGAAGTTAAAGAAGAAGAATATGGTAAAGAATTAAAAGAAATCATGATGAAAATACCAAATATCATTCATGATTCAGTACCTATTGGAAAAGATGATTCAGAAAACGTAGAAATTCAAAAATACGGAGATCCAGTTGTACCTGAGTATGAAATTCCATATCATGCTGATATCATTGCTCGTTTTAATGGTTTAGATAAAGAAGCTTCAGGTAGAACAAGTGGAAATGGTTTCTATTATTTAATGGGAGATATCGCTCGTTTATCATCAGCAATGCTTTCATACGCTAGAGATTTCATGATTGATAAAGGATTTACTTATTGTATTCCACCATTCATGATTCGTAGTGATGTTGTTACAGGTGTTATGTCATTTGATGAAATGGATGCTATGATGTATAAAATTGAAGGTGAAGATTTATACTTAATTGGAACTTCTGAACATAGTATGATTGGTAAATTTAAAGATCAAATCGTTAAAGAAGAAGAATTACCAATTACAATGACTTCTTATTCACCATGTTTTAGAAAAGAAGTAGGTGCTCATGGTATTGAAGAACGTGGTATTTATCGTGTTCATCAATTTGAAAAACAAGAAATGGTTGTTTTATGTAAACCAGAAGAAGCTATGGAATGGTATGACAAAATGTGGTCATATACAGTTGAATTATTTAGAAGTTTAGATATTCCAGTAAGAACATTAGAATGTTGTTCTGGAGATTTAGCTGATTTAAAAGTTAAATCATGTGATGTTGAAGCTTGGTCACCAAGACAACAAAAATATTTTGAAGTTGGTTCTTGTTCAACATTAGGAGATGCACAAGCTAGACGTTTAGGTATTCGTGCTAAAGGTGAAAATGGAAATTATTATGTTTCTACTTTAAATAATACAGTTTTAGCTTCAACAAGAGCAGTTATTGCTTTTATTGAAAATAACTATAATGAAGATGGATCTATTAATATTCCAGAAGCGTTACGTCCTTATATGGGTGGTAAAGATATTATTATTCCTAAAAAATAGTCACTTCGGTGACTCTTTTTTATAGAAAGGTAAAAGAAAGATGGAATTATTTATAAGTGAAGCAGAAATTGAGGATGCTTCAATGATTATTGATTATTTAAATCAGGTTGGGGGAGAAAGTGATAACTTAACTTATGGTTTAAATGAATGTTATTTAAATGAATTTGAAGAAATGGAAGTTATTCAAGATTTTATTGATCAAGAGAATAGTTTACTTTTATGTGGTTTTATTGATGATGAACTTGTTTCTTTATTATCTATTCAAGGTGAACAAAAAGAAAGATTAAAACATATTGGTCATTTTGCAATCACTGTTAAAAAAGAATATTGGAATATGGGGATTGCTTCAATGATGATGGAAGAAGCTTTAGAAATGATCAAAGAAACATCTTTAAAAATTCTTGATTTAGAAGTGAAAGAGGATAATTTATCAGCTATTAATCTTTATAAAAAGTTTAATTTTCAAGAAATAGGGAGATATCCTCAAATGTTTAATGTCAATCAAAAGTATTATGATGCACTTTTAATGAATTTATATATTGATTAAAAATCTAAAATACGCTATAATCATATTTGCCATTACAATAGGCGGCTTCGAACCATGTCAGGACCGGAAGGTAGCAGCATTAAGAAGTACCGTCTATGTGTGATGGTCTTTATTTTTAGAGGAAAAAAAGATGAATGATGAAGAATATATGGAAATAGCTTATCAAGAAGCTTTAAAAGCATTAAAACATGATGATGTGCCAATTGGATGTATCATTGTAAAAGATGATCAAATTATTGCCCGTGCATATAATCAAAGAGAGTATTTAAATCAAACTTATGGTCATGCAGAAATGTTAGCTATTGAAGAAGCTTGTAAAAAAATAGAAAGATGGCGCTTAGATGAATGTACACTTTATACAACTTTAGAACCTTGTTTAATGTGTTCGGGAGCTATTATTCAAAGTCATATTCAAAGAGTTGTTTATGGTGCAAGTGATACAAGATGGATGTCTTTAGATAAATTGATTCATTTACCAGATCCTAAACTTAATTATATTCCCATGATTCAATCAGATATTTTAAAAGATAAATGTTCAAAGTTAATAAAAGACTATTTTAAAAAGAAACGTCAAAAGATATGATTACTCATATCTTTTTTTCGTGTATAATGTAGGAGATAGGAGTTGAGAATATGTCATATAAAGCCTTATATCGTACTTATCGTCCGCAAACATTTGAAGATGTCGCTGGACAAAGTCATGTTACAATTACATTAAAAAATGCAATTAAAGAAAATAGAATAGCGCATGCTTATTTATTTGCTGGACCACGTGGAACAGGGAAAACAACGATTGCTAAAATATTAGCTAAAGCTATTAACTGTACAGGAGATCATCCTCCATGTAATGAATGTCCTAACTGTAAAGCAATTACTCAAGGAGATCATCCTGATGTTATTGAAATTGATGCAGCAAGTAATAATGGAGTCAATGAAGTTAGAGATTTGATAGATAAAGTAAAATATGCCCCTATTAATGCTAAATATAAAGTTTATATTATTGATGAAGTTCATATGATGACACCTGAAGCATTCAATGCTTTATTAAAAACATTAGAAGAACCTCCAGCACATATCGTATTTATTCTAGCAACAACAGAACCACATAAAATTTTGCCAACTATTATTTCACGTTGTCAAAGATTTGATTTCAAACGTGTGGATGAACATGATATTATTAGTCGTTTGGAATATGTATTAAAAGAAGAAAATGTAGAATATGATGAAGAATCTCTTGAAATTATTTCTAAGTTGGCTGATGGGGGAATGAGGGATGCTTTAAGTATTTTAGAACAATGTTTAGCGTATGATAGACATTTAACAGTAGAAAATATTAATAAAGTTTATGGTTTATTAGCAAATGATGAAAAAATACGTTTAATTAAATTATTACTGACAAAGGATATGAAGAATGTTTTAAAAACATTAGATCATATGATGTCTTTAAGTATTGATTTAAAGAGATTGACACAAGATTTAATAGATGTTTTAAAAGATGTTATTATTTTTAAAAACACGCAAGATTTATCTTTATTATTTGTTTTGCATAAAAACGATATCCAACAAATTGTTCCTTATATATTAGTAGAAGAAGCATTTCAAATGATTGATATTTTTATGGATGCAAGTAGTCATTATGGACAGGCTGTAGATTCATCAACATATTTTGAATTAGCTTTATTAAAGATATGTAATCAAATTGAAAATGAACATAAAGAAGTTGTTGTAGAAGAACCAAAAGTTATTGAAAATGTTTCACATGAAACATTGGTTGAAGTTCAACAAGAAGAAGTGGTTGAAAAACCAGTAGAAAAGGTACAAGAACCAGTAATTGAACCTCAAGAAGATTTACAAGAAAAGGTAGAAGAAAAGAAAGAACCGAAAGTTGAACAAGTAGAAACTCCTGTGGAAGAAGCTAAAGAAGAGGTAAAAGAAGTAAAAACAACAGCTCAAATAGAAGTAGACTTTAATGACATTTTAAATATCTTAGTACAGGCGAAAAGAACAGTTTTAAATGATATTCAAGATAAATGGCCAGTTATTAGAAGATATTGTTATAATCTTAATACTGCTAAATATGCAAATATGCTATGTGATGCTAAACCTGTAGCTGCTGGCGAAAAAGGTTTTATTTTGACATTGAAATATCAACCAGAAGTGAATAGTATTAACTATACAGAAAATTATTATCCATTAAAAAATTTCTTAAAGGAAGTTTTAGGATCAGAATATGATTTTATTGCAGTAATGGAAGCAGATTGGCCAAATATGAGACAAAAATTTATTCAACTTAATAAAGAAAAAAAATTACCACAACCACAACCAATTGTTTTACATCATATTGATGAATATCATGAACCGGTTGTAGAACTTACAGAAGCTCAACAATATGCGATTGATATGTTTGGTGATGAGATTGTTGAATTTGAAGAATAGGAGTGTATTATGAATTATCCAAAGTCATTTACAGATTTAGTTGAATGTTTTAAAAGACTACCAGGAATAGGTGGTAAATCTGCAGAAAGATTAGCTTATCATGTTTTATCAATGGATAAAGAATATGTCCAAGAGTTTGCAAATGTGTTAGCTCATTTTCAAGATAATATCCATTACTGTAAAAAATGTGGACATATTTGTGAAGGTGAACTTTGTGAAATTTGTAAAGATGAAACAAGGGATCAATCAGTTATTTGTGTTGTAGAAAGTCCTAAAGATGTTTTTGCTATGGAAAAGGTAAGAGAATATCATGGATTATATCATGTTTTACATGGGACGATTTCTATGATTGATGGTAAAACGATAGATGATTTAAATATTAATTCTTTATTTGAAAGACTTGATGGAGTTAAAGAAGTGATTATTGCAACGAATCCTACAAGAGAAGGTGAAACAACAGCATTGTTTCTAGCTAAGTTGTTAGCGAAAAAAGGAATAGAAACAAGTAGAATTGCTAATGGATTACCAATAGGAAGTAATATTGATTATGCAGATGAATTAACATTATTAAAATCTTTAGAAGGAAGAAAGAAAATATAAGACCTTGCAAGAGGTCTTTTCTTGTTTAAATAGAAAAATCAGTTATAATAATGAAGAAAGAGGAGAGAAGTATTATGACAGGAAAGTTTATTACATTAGAAGGACCAGAAGGTAGTGGAAAAACAACAGTTTCTAAAGAACTTGTAAAAATATTAAATGAATCAGGATATAAAGTCTTACTTACAAGAGAACCAGGTGGGGTTGATATTGCTGAACAAATAAGAAATGTTATTTTAGATAAGAAAAATACAAAAATGGATGCACGTACAGAAGCTTTATTATATGCAGCAGCAAGAAGACAACATCTTGTAGAAAAAGTATTACCAGCTTTAAAAGAAGGGTATATTGTATTATGTGATCGTTTTGTAGATAGTTCACTTGCTTATCAAGGTGTTGCTAGAAATCTAGGAATTGATGAAGTTTATAATATGAATTTATTTGCGATAAACGATGTTATGCCAGATAAAACTTTATTTTTTGATATTGATTATAAAAAAGGATTAGAAAGAATTAAAGTTAATCAAAGAGAAACCAACCGATTAGATTTAGAAAAAAGTGATTTTCATAAAAATGTTTATGAAGGTTATTTAACAATTTGTAAACAATATAGTGATCGTATTGTAAAAATCAATGCAGATCAAAAGGTTGAAGATGTTGTACAAGATGCCTTAAAGGAAATTAAGAAAATATTATGATCAAAGATTATTTAAAAGAAAATCAACCTTTATTCTATAGAATTATTGAAAATGAATTTAACTTAAAAAAAATACCACATGCATTCTTACTTGTTGGAAATAATACTGATCAACCATTACAGTTTCTAACAATGTCACTTATATGTAATGAAACCTTAGCTTGTGAACAATGTATAGATTGTAAAAAAGTATTAAACCATCAATATGCAGATATTATAGAAATTGATGGAGAAGAGGAAAGTATTAAAAAGAAACACATTGAAAATATACAAGAAACTTTCAAAAAGTCTTCTCTTGAAGGTAAGGCAAAAGTTTATATTTTAAAGAATGTTGAAAAAACAACCAAAGAAGCTATGAATGCTTTACTTAAAATATTAGAAGAACCAACAGAAGGTATTTATGCAATTTTTACAACTAAAAATATCAATCGTATTTTACCAACTATTATATCTAGATGTCAGGTTATAGAATTAAAACCAGATAATAAAGAAGTACTTAAAGAAAAATTGATTGCTAAAGGATATGAAGAAGAAAAAGCAAGTGTCTTATCTTATATTATTAAAGATGAAGATGATTTAGAAAATTTAAATCAGGATAATTTTGATGATATTATGTTACAAGCAATTAATTTTATTGAGGATTTATTTTTATATAGAGAAAATCTTATCATAAACACACAAATTCATATGCTTAAAGATCATAAAGAAAAGGAAAATATTAAATTATTTATTAATTTAATTATTCTTGCACTTAAGGATATGTTTCACGTGAAACAAAATGAAAAAGCTGTTTTTTGTAATCACGTAGAATTTTTTAATTCACTAACATATGATAACAATGATATAATAAAGAAAATTGAATTATTATTAGAAACATCATACTTATTAGATACAAATGCTAATATTCCATTACTTATGGATAGTATGATGTATAGAATATAGAAAGGAATTTATATGGAAGAAATTAAACTTGCAAGTGTAAAATTTAAAAGTGCTGGTAAGATCTATTATTTTTCCACAAATTTAAAATTAAAAAAAGATGACCGAGTAGTTGTAGAAACTGCTAGAGGATTAGAACTTGGAGAAATATCACAGGAATTAAAAGATATATCAGAATTTAATTTAGATACAGAATTAAAAAAGATAGTTAGAAAAGCTACAAAAAAAGATATAGAAAATTATCAAAAAAATGTTAGGGATGCAAAACAAGCATTAGTAACATGTAAAGAAATTGTTTCAAGATATGATGTTAATATGCAACTTACTAATTGTGAATATACATTAGATAAAGCAAAAGTTATTTTTATGTACACTTCCGATGATCGTGTTGATTTTAGGGAACTATTAAAGGAATTAGCTGTTGTTTTCAAATGCAGAATAGAGTTAAGACAAATTGGTCCAAGAGATAAAGCAAAAGTAATTGGTGGAATTGGAACATGTGGTTTACCATTATGTTGTTCAACTCTTTTAGGAGAATTTAATGGAGTTTCTATTAATATGGCTAAAAATCAAATGTTAGCAATTAATATAGAAAAAATATCAGGTGCATGTGGAAGATTAATGTGTTGTTTAAAATATGAAGATGAAATTTATTCTTTAGAAAAAGAACGTTTTCCTAAAATAGGATCACATGTAAAATATCAAGATAAAGATGTAAAAGTAACAGGATTAAATGTTATTAATGATCTTGTTAAAATTGAAACAAATAATGGAATTGTATTCGTTGGTTTAGACGAAATTAAATTTGATAAAAATAATCATGCAGGAAAGAAAAATGGAAAACCAAGAAGTCATTAATTATTTATTAGCACATAATGATTTGAAAATTATCCAAAGAAAAGATATGTTTAACTTTTCTTTGGATACTGTTTTATTATCACAGTTTTGTACAATCAATAAAGATGTAAAAAATATTGTTGATTTTGGTACAAATAATGCTGCTATTCCATTATTGCTTTCAAAAAGAACACTTAAAAAAATTATAGGTATAGAAATTCAAGATGAAGCGGTTGATCTTGCTAGAAGAAATGTTGAGATGAATGATTTAAATGACCAAATAGAAATCGTTCATGGAGATATTAAAGATGTTGTCAAAGAGTTACCAAAAGCACAGCTGATTGTTTGCAATCCACCATTTTTTGAAGTAGGGGAAAATAGTAATTTAAATGATAATGAATATTTAACAATAGCACGTCATGAAATAAAAATTGATTTAGAAGGTATTATTTCAGCGGCAGCTTATTTATTAGACAACAAAGGAAGATTTGCAATTGTTCATCGACCTGATCGTATGATTGATATTTTAAATATTATGCAAAAATATGATATTGAACCTAAAAGAATACGTTTTGTATATCCTAAAATGAATAGAGATTCACATGTCTTATTAGTAGAAGGAATGTATAAAGGAAAAAAAGGATTAAAAATCGAACCACCATTATATGCACATAATGATGATGGAAGTTACAGTAATGAAGTAAGAAGAATGTTTGGAGAGAAGATAGATGAATAGACAAAAGAGTTTTGAAAATGAAAGACCAACATTATATTTAGTAGCAACACCTATTGGTAATTTAGATGAAATGACATATCGATCTATTAATACTTTAAAAAATGTAAAATATATTGCTGCAGAAGATACAAGAAATACTGTTAAGCTTTTAAATCATTTTGAAATTTCAACAAAACTTATTTCCCATCATGAACATAACATAAAACAATCAATTCCTAAACTTATACAATTATTAGAAGAAGGAAATGATATTGCTTTAGTAAGTGATGCCGGTTATCCTGCTATTTCTGATCCTGGATATGAATTAGTTAAAGAAGCAATAGAACATGAAATAAATGTTGTTCCTATATCAGGATGTAATGCTTGTCTAGATGCTTTAGTTGTTTCAGGAATTGCACCACAACCATTTATGTTTTATGGCTTTTTAGATCATTTAGATAAGAAAAAGAAAAAAGAATTAATTGATTTAAAAAAATATAAAGAAACAATTGTTTTTTATGAATCACCACATAGAATTAAAAAAACATTAAATTTAATGTTAGATATTCTAGGAGATAGAAATATTGCTTTATGTAGAGAAATTACAAAAAAACATGAAGAAATCATTAGAGGTCATATTTCTGAAATTATTTCTATTGTAGAAGAATTAAAAGGAGAAATGGTTATTGTTGTTGAAGGTAGTCAAGAAGTAGAAGAAGAAATAACTTTTGAAACAACAATCAAGGAAGACGTAGATATGTATATTGAAAAAGGAATGTCTACTAAAGATGCAATTAAAGAAGTTGCTAAACAAAGAAATCTTAATAAAAATAGTGTTTATCAAGAATACCATTCTAAATAATGGTATTTTTTTGTTTCACGTGAAACAAAAGATAAAATTATATATTTGTGGTATACTATAAGCAGGAGGAACAAGGAAATATGTATAGTAAACAAAGCTACAATTATGGTAGACATGGAAGCAAAAGAAGATTAAAATCCATACCTGTAATTATTACATTATTGGTTGTGATATTAATATTGGGAGGTATTTATTTTTTACTATTTAATGAGAAAAATAAATATGAAGATTATAATACTTATAATGAAACAAATAAACAATATGGAACAGTACAACACTATGAAAAAGAAAATGATGATTTTTACATTTCATTATACTATCCTAAATTAAAAGAAAAGAATTTAAATAAAATTATTAAAGAATCATATAGCACATATTTAAAATCGGAAAAAAAGAAAAAGGATCAAAAAGATATATTATATCTAGATTACTCTTGTAAAAAGATTTATAAACAATATGTTGTTGTTGAATTAGATTATAAGCGTATTAATGAAGATGAGACAAAAACAAAAGCAACAAAATCTATAATGACATATGATTGTAAAACAAATCAATTGTTAACATTAAAAGATTGTTTACATGGTAAATATGGTGATTTATTAAATACTTTAGGAGTGAGTGAGTATGATAAAGAATCAACTTCTATTAAAGTAGATCAAGATAGTTTTACATATTTTACAGATCAAAAACTAAAAAATAAAATTACTGTTAATTATAAAGAAAATAAAGATTACATAAAATTAGCAAATAAAAATATTCCATCTAATGCACCATTAGATGTCAAAGCACCTAAGTTAATGAAAGTAGATCCAAAGAAAAAAATGGTTGCTATTACATTGGATGATGGACCACATAAAACATTAACAGAAAGAGCAATGAATGCATTTGAAAAATATAACGGTCGAGGAACATTCTTCGAATTAGGTCAAAACATGAATCTTTATCCAGATATTGTTAAATCAGTTTATGAAAGAGGACATGAGGTAGCAAGTCATACATATCAACATGCACAACTTACAAAATTAGATGCTACTGCTTTAGATGAAGAAATTAAGAAAACACAAGAAGCATGTTTTAAAGCCTGTGGAACAGAACCAACATTAATAAGACCACCTTATGGAGCAAAAAATGATACAGTTAAATCTGCATTCTATTCTTATGGTTTAAGTATGATTCTATGGGATGGAGATACAGAAGATTGGCGTTATAGTAAAGTAACAAATGGTGCTCAAATCGTATGTGATAATATTATTAGAGATGCTAAGTCTAAAACTGGTGATGGTAATATTGTCTTGATTCATGATATTCATGAAAATTCTGTTGCTGGATTAGAAATGGCTTTAGATCAATTAAGTAAAGAAGGTTATCAATTCGTTACTGTATCAGATTTATTAAAATATAAAGGACATTCTGAATATAAATAGTATAGTTTAGGCTATACTATTTTTGTTTCACGTGAAACATATTTTCTTTGCTAAAGTGAAAAGTTAAATTCCACTTTGTCATATCTAAAGTGGAATTTAACTTTTCACTTTAGAACATATTTTCTTTCAATGAAACTCATTGACATTGATTTAAGGGTTTGATAAAGTTAATAAGGATACAATAAATACGAAGAATGGAAGATGTTAAAGCAAGACATTTAGAGAGCTGATGGCTGGTGAAAATCAGTATGTTAAACTTTAAGAGATGGCCCAGGAGTAGTTATTTCAAATAGTTAGAAATAATCGTTAACTGCGTTAAAGTTTTGAGTGACACAGCAATGTGTAAAAAAGGTGGTACCGCGATTATTCGTCCTTTTATAAGGGCGTTTTTTATTTTTATAAAGGAGATTAGAAGATGAAAGACGAAAAAGATTATTATCTTACAACAGCAATTACTTATACTTCAGGTAAACCTCATATTGGAAATACTTATGAAATTATTTTAGCTGATGCAATTGCTCGTTTTAAAAGACAAGAAGGGTACAATGTTCGATTCCAAACAGGAACAGATGAACATGGACAAAAAATTGAAATTAAAGCTAAAGAAGCAGGAATTGAACCTAAGCAATATGTAGATCAAATTGCAGGTGTAGTTAAAAATATTTGGGATATGATGGATACATCATATGATCGATTCATGAGAACAACTGATGAATATCATGAAAAACAAGTACAAAAAATCTTTAAAAAATTATATGACAAAGGTGATATTTATTTAGGTCATTATGAAGGTAAATATTGTACAGCATGCGAATCATTCTTTACTGAATCACAATTAGTTGATGGTAAATGTCCTGATTGTGGGGGAGATGTACATGATGCTAAAGAAGAAGCATACTTCTTTAAATTATCTAAATATCAAGATCGTTTAATTAAACATATCGAAGATCATCCAGAATTTATTCAACCAGTTTCAAGAAAAAATGAAATGATGAATAACTTCTTAAAACCTGGATTACAAGATTTATGTGTTTCTAGAACATCATTTAAATGGTCTATTCCAGTTGATTTTGATCCTAAACATGTTGTTTATGTATGGATTGATGCCTTAACAAACTATATTACAGGACTTGGATATGATGCAGATGGAAATCATGGTGAATTATATAAAAAATACTGGCCTGCTGATTTACATTTAATTGGTAAAGATATCGTTCGATTCCACACAATTTATTGGCCAATTATGTTAATGGCATTAGATATTCCATTACCTAAACAAGTATTTGGACATCCATGGTTATTACAAGGTGAAAGTAAAATGTCTAAATCAAAAGGAAATGTTATCTATGCAGATGATTTAGTAGATATCTTTGGTGTTGATGCAGTAAGATATTTCGTATTACATGAAATTCCATATGATAATGATGGAAGTATTACATGGGATTTATTAGTAGAAAGAATTAATAGTGATCTTGCTAACGTTTTAGGAAACTTAGTTAATAGAACAATTGCTATGTCTAATAAATACTTTGGTGGTATTGTAGAAAACAAAAACGTATGTGAAGACGTAGATCAAGAATTAAAAGATTTAGCGTTAGCTATGCCAGCTAAATCTATTGCTAAAATGGATGAATTCAAAGCATCAAATGCATTAGATGAAATCTTCAACTTATTAAGAAGAACAAATAAATATATTGATGAAACAATGCCATGGGCATTAGCTAAAGATGAAACTAAAAAAGATCGTTTAGCTACAGTATTATATAACTTAATTGAAGCAATCAGATTCTCAGCAGTTATGTTATATCCATACATGCCTTCAACATCTACAAAGATCTTAGATCAAATTAATACAGATCAACGTGATTTTGAAAGCTTAAAAGAATTTGGTAAATATGCAAATGGTACAAAAGTTGTTGAAAAACCAGAAATGTTATTTGCTAGATTAGATCCAAAAGAAGTTTCTAAAAAAGTAGAAGTTATTGAAGCAAAACAAAAAGCTTCTATCAAAGCTGTAAAAGAAAAGAAAGAAAAAGAAGCTAAAGAAACAAAAGAAGAAATTACAATTGATGACTTTTCTAAAATTCAATTAAAAGTAGGAAAAGTTATTAAATGTGAAAAACATCCAAATGCTGATAAATTATTAGTAAGCCAAATTGATGTTGGTGAAGAAACACCAAGACAAATCGTAAGTGGTATTGCTGATGTTTATTCACCAGAAGAATTTGTTGGTAAAAAAGTTATTGTTGTCACAAACTTAAAACCAGCTAAATTAAGAGGTGTAGAATCACAAGGTATGGTTCTTGCCGGTGGAGATAAAAAAGTATTAGGTGTTGTAGATGCAGGAGAATTACCAGTAGGGACAACAATTAGATAATCTAAAATCGCATGATTTCATGCGATTTTTTTCTATTCTGTCTATATTTTTTTTATCAATTATAATATAATGTCCAAGTACAAAGTAAAATTGAATAATATTTATAGGTTTTAAATATTATATATTTAAATTAAAAAGGAATCATGTGAAATACCTGAACGGTCCCGCCGCCGTAATGTGGAGAATAAGCATCAAAGTCACTGGGAAACTGGGAAGACGCTTAAACAATGAAACAGAGTCGGAATACTTGCCTATATCTAAGGATACACTTTACGGAGTATAAAGTAGTTCTTCTAGATGAACTAGGATAACTATGCCTAGTTTTTATTTAGGAGTTATTTAATTTGAAAGGGGAAAGAATATGAAAATGAGAAAAATTGTATGCAGTTTTATGATTTCAGTTGTATGTTTCATGACTGCCATTTCTGGTGTATCAGCAACATCATATGATACATCAAAAATTAACGCTGCTTATTCTAAAGTTGTTGAATATTATAAAAATAACAACAATTTAAATAATGCAGATAAAATTCTTGCTGTAGAATCTTTAGGATTAGAAGCTGAAAGCAATCAATTTGATACTTCTTCAGCAAATTTAAGTAGTACATCACTTTCTAAAAAAATTGTTACAGAAGTTTTATTAGGTGTTGATCCTACAAAAGATAAAGAAACATTAGAAAGTCAAATTGATGAAAATGGTAATGTTGAAGGTAGCTGGGGAGCTTCTTCAGATGTTTGGACATTATATGCTTTATATGTAACTTCATCAGAAAAGACAAATTTAATTGCTAATAAATTAAATGATGAATTAGCAGCATCTAGTGTTTGTGGTTATGAATGGGGCGGAACTTATTACGCTGATTATGATACTACAGGATGGGTTATTGAAGGTTTAGCAGTTGTGAATAAAGAAAAATATGCGA
>ERZ809224.139-NODE-139-length-77447-cov-10.481639_pt1 | contig 77447 bp, 70 predicted proteins | sample MGYA00520513_ERZ809224 | MGnify/ENA primary metagenome ERZ809224 (study PRJEB31576, sample SAMEA3212658) | Homo sapiens | biome: human-gut; feature: human gut; material: fecal | place: Sweden | collected 2012 ... | reverse complement strand
TCATTATTTTTCACAAAAGGAATGGTAGTTTTCGTGGAATGTTCGGCGGGACTGTCGCTAAAAACGGTTTTAGTCTTATTGGCATTATCGAAGGAAAACATTTGTTCTGTATTCACATAATCCGGCGTGGGTTCGAATTTTTCCTTGATCACGACATCAGGATGGAAATACATGACCAATCCGATCACTAATCCGAGCAGAATCTGGCCCAGGAGTTTTTTTCTTCCGGAAAGCCCTTCTTTGTTCTTTTTGAAAACTTTAATATAATCATCCAGAAATCCCAGAAGACCCAGCCAGATAGTGGTAAACAGCATCAATATGATATAGACATTGTGCAATTTGGTAAGGAGCAACACCGGTATCAGGATAGAGGCGATGATGATCAATCCGCCCATGGTGGGAGTCCCGCTCTTCTCTGTCTGTCCGGAAAGTCCCAGATCCCTCACGGTCTCGCCTATCTGCTTTTTCTTCAGGAAATTGATCACACTTTTCCCTATTACGATGGAAATAAAGAGTGACAGGATCACGGCCAGGGCCGCCCTGAAAGAAATATAATGGAACAGTCGTGCTCCGGGAAAATCCAGTGTTTCAAGCCAGTCGAACAAATAGTATAACATAGTATCTAATATTTACGGATGTATTATTAAAAATATTTCTCCAGTATTTCCATATCATCGAAATGATATTTTACTCCCTTGATTTCCTGATAATTTTCATGCCCCTTACCCGCTACAAGTAGTACACCATGATCTTTAAGGATCATACAGGCGGTTTTGATAGCTTCTTCCCGGTTTTCAATAAGCAGTACATTCTTTTTAAAAGCTACCGGCACACCTGCTTCCATATCTTTCAATATAGAATATGGATCTTCCGAACGGGGATTATCCGAAGTAAGGATCACTTTGTCGCTCAATTTACAGGCTGTAGAAGCCATAACCGGACGTTTAAGGGCATCCCGGTCTCCGCCTGTACCCACCACGGTAATGATCTCCGCACTTTGATTTACAATCTCTTTAATGGTGGAAAGCACATTTTGTAAAGCGTCGGGTGTGTGGGCATAATCAACAATAGCTTTACATCCACGGTCATTTTTCAATACCTGGAAACGGCCGGCCGCGCTTTCCAGCGCGCTCATCTTGATCAGGACCTCTTCTTTGGGTAATCCCAGTAATACGGCTGTTCCATAAATAGCCAGCAGATTGGAAGCATTAAATTTCCCGGTAAGCCTGAAATAAACTTCTTCATGATCCATCATCATATGAAGTCCTTCAAAACTGTTGTCCAGGATCTTTCCCTTGAAATCCGCTGCAGTCGATAAACTGTAGGTTTTTATATCAGCTTTACTGTTCTGGACCATGACCAGCCCGTTTTTATCGTCTTTATTGACAAGAGCGAAAGCTTTTTTCGGCAACCGGTCGAAAAAAGCCTTTTTGGCTTTAATATATTCGACAAAAGTCTTATGATAATCAAGATGATCATGTGTGATATTGGTAAATACTCCGCCGGCAAATTCAAGCCCTGCTATCCTTTGCTGGTGAACGGCGTGGGAACTCACTTCCATAAAACAATACTGGCAGCCTTTATCCACCATTGTACGGAGCAACCGGTTTAGAGTCACCGCATCCGGTGTGGTATGGGTGGAAGGTATCGTTTCCCCGTCCATAATATTCTCGATCGTAGAGATCAGTCCTGCCGGAAAACCAAAATCCCTGAAAAGCCTGTATAATAAAGTCGCGATAGTGGTTTTTCCGTTAGTTCCTGTAATCCCGATAAGTTGTAATTTTTTGCTGGGTTCATCATAAAAGGCGGAAGCCATACGTCCCAGTACCAGAGTTGAATCCGGTACTTTTACATAGGTGATTTCCGGCGCGATATGCTCCGGCCACTCTTCGACCACCACCACTTTTGCCCCGTTTGTGACGGCCTGTCCGATAAATAAATGGCCGTCGGCATGTGTTCCCCGTTGAGCTACATATAATGGGGATCCGGTATTTCCTATTTTTCGTGAATCGAATGTAATATCGGTAACGGGTACCTCGACAGTACCTTTGATCTCGAAAGATCCGGCATTTTTCAGAAGGGCATCTAATCTTTTCACGAACAATATATTAATAGGTTATGGTTAAAGTGTACAACAAAGTATAGATCATTACGGACTTAAAGTCAGCATCACCGTACCGGATCCGGAATGGTATTCCTGTTCCCTGACGACTCCCTTCCCTTTAATGACCACTTTATAGCCGGCTTTGGATAGTTCATATACCGCATCCGAAGAAGACATATTCTTTACGTTCGGCATATTATCTTTAAGATTTTGCAAGGTATAAGGCTTTAATTCACCCGCGCTGCGATAGATGTAAGGTGCCTGAAAGTCTGACTCCCCGTCTTTGTAGTAACCCATGGAAGCAAGTACGGTCTGCAGGTTCCCGGAAGAAGCTATCTTCACCGGCGGTAATTTCCGTTCTTTGGTGACATCGATAGTCTGAAGGGCATCGAACGTAGTAAGATTTAAGATATTCCTAGCCATTTTGGTAAAAGCTTCCACCGCGATGGAACTTTTTTTAGGAACGTCATAAATATATATGACACAGGTATATTTAGGATCTTCAGCCGGAAAATAGCCACAGAACGACACACAGTTATGCCGGCGGTCATAGCCTCCGATCTTTTCATCCCATATATCACGGGTTCCCGTTTTACCTGCAAAAGTAAAATTTGGATCGCGGTAACGCCTTGCCGTCCCGAATTGACCCATTACCACTGATTCAAGATATTCTTTCGCACGCCGGATGGTCTCGGGTTTGCATATCTGGTCCGCGATGACTTCAGCCTGATATTTGGCCAATGTATCCTTATTACGGGAAATACTTTTCACGAATAAGGGAACGATCATTTTTCCGTCATTGGCCACGGCATTATAATAGATCAGTGTCTGGATCGGGGTCATGGTGAATCCCGTCCCGAAGCAAGCATTATAGTAGGAGTGGAAATCTTTGGCATTACGCTTGATATTAGGAGGTTTTACATTCCCTAATTGTGTGGAAAAGGACGTCGTAATATATAAAGAATCGATTTTACTAAGGTAATCGTGGTATCCCGAAAATTTATCGAAAACCATGGAAGCGATACCCACATTGGATGATCTTTGGAACGCTTCTATTGGATATGCCGAGGCTTCTGTTTTGTCGGGATCATCTTTTTTAATATACTTAAACTCCCTTCCGGCGCTATTTCTGTTTACGAAAGTATGGGCAAGGATAGGATACTTCCTGGCGCTGTCATCAGGTGTCCGGTCCAGATAACCCAGCAAAGAGGCAAGCTTAAAAGTGGAGCCCGGTTCCAGCATATAATTGATGACATAGTTTTTCTGTTCGGAGTAGTGTCTCCTGCCGCTATCGATACGGGTCAGGTTGGAAATGGCTTTTACTTCTCCCGTTCTGGTTTCCATGACCACCGCGCACCCCCACTCGGCTTTGTAATCCTTCAGGACCTTCAATAACTCGTTATGGACAATATTCTGTATTTCCAGATTAATAGTCGTATGTATATTATTCCCGTCCACAGGGTCTATATTATCATTCAAAGGAATATTAACCCCGTTTACCCTCACGATTTTATTAGATCCGTTATTCCCGTGCAGTGCTTCGTTAAACTCGTATTCCAGTCCGTCCCATCGGCCGTCCACCAGTCTCCCTACTGATCTTTTGCCCATTTCACCGTAAGGATTCATCCTTACAATATGCCTGGTAAGGTTAAGGCCGGTGATATTGGTCGCTCCTTTCAGGAAAGGAATACTCCTCACCTTAACAATATCTTCCACCGTGATCCATCTTTTCTCATTTAATAAATTGGACCGGAGAATCAGTACGTTGGACTTTTCCTTAAAACTTTTCGCGATCTTCTGCTTATAATATCCGAGATTATAATTGGGGAACTTGTACCTGAATATTCCATAAAATTCCGCGGACAAAGCATCCACAAGCGAATCGAGCTTCGACGGATTCTCCAGGTATGATTTGTTCCTTTTAGCCCGGGCAAACGTATTGCCGTCAAGCGTAATATCGTAAACCGTAACGTCACTGGCAAGTATCCTGCCCTGGTCGTCGAAAATATCTCCGCGGCGGGGACGTTTGTTGTTTAAAAGGACAAAACAATTACAGGTAGAATCCTGTGCCAAAGGATCATCTTCCCAATTCTCCCTGGTTTTATCCAGACAACGTTCGCTGGTACCCGTATAAAGTCCTCTGTCCTTAATTCCCAGTGACAATATTTTAATCAGGCATACCACCCCAAAAATAAGTAAGAGGGTATAGACAACAAAAATTCGTCCGTTAGATTTTCTGGCAGGATTTTCGGTAGACATTTTCTATTATTTATCGGGACTGGCTGTCACGGGAATTTTATATACGGTTTTATCATTTTTTTCAAATCCCCGGTCTTCCAGGATCTTTATCAGTTTCAAAGTGGAATCATAAGGGATAAACTGATTGTTTTCCCTTAATTCCGTAATGGAATTTTTGTATTCCTTATCCAGCTCGTCAATTCTGTTATTCTTTTCAGTAATAGACTTTTCATTATAAATGATGATAGCGGCCAGAACGAAAAGGAATAAAATATAGGGATACCATTTTACCACCGAACGATGAAGCAGGAATTCTCCACCCATAAATTCCCAGAAAGAACTTTTTTTCTTTTCGGGTTTACGGTTTTGTTCGTTTTTCCTGTAAGTGGTTTTCATCGGTTATCTCTTTTCTGCAATTCTTAGTTTAGCGCTACGCGCACGTGAGTTTTCCCTGATCTCCTCTTCTCCCGATAAAAGTGCCTTCCGGGAGATCAACTGGAAAGGAGTAATCGGATTACCAAAAAAATCTTTCTCGACCTCTCCCGTAAAGTTCCCCGACCGTAAAAAATTCTTTACCAACCGGTCTTCAAGGGAGTGATATGAAATAATAACCAGTCTACCCTGTGGCGCCAAAGCTTCGGGTGTTTGTAAAAGAAACTCTTTCAATACTTCCAATTCACCGTTCACCTCTATACGGATCGCCTGAAATAACTGTGACAAGGATTTATTCACTTTATTAGCGGGAAAAAGAGGCGTCACCACATCCACCAATTCAAAAGTCGTGGCAATTTGCTTTTCCTGACGAAACTCGATAATTTTCCGGGCCACACGCCTTGCCTGGGACAATTCCCCGTAACTATAAAAGATCTCGGTCAATTTGTTTTCCGTATATTGGTTGACGACATCAAAAGCGGTAATACCCTTTCCCGGATTCATGCGCATATCCAGTGAACCGTCGTAACGATAGGAAAAACCCCGCCCGGGAGTATCCAGCTGATAAGAAGACACACCCAGATCCGCTAAAATTCCGTTGACAGGCCATGCTTTATAATACTGTAAGAACTTCTTCAAATTCCGGAAATTGGAAGGAATAAACTGAAAACGTTCATCTTGTATTTTATCCTTCAGGCAATCCGGATCCTGGTCGAAAGCCAGCAATCTTCCGTCGGGCCCCAGCCGGTTCAATATTTCCGATGAGTGTCCTCCTCCTCCGAAAGTAACATCCACGTAGGTACCGTCTTCCCGGATTTCCAGAGCGTCGACTGAATCATGTAAAAGGACCGGATTATGATATTGGCTCATTGCTTTTCTCAATAACAGGGTTATATTTTCCAAGATGTATTGCTTCATTAAGTGTATTAAATACATCAGGATCCATGTCAAATTCCTGATGATACAATTCACTATTCCATATCTCTATCCTTCCGTTATCCAGCAATAAAACCACTTCTTTTTCAATTTTATATTGTTCGAGCAGCGGTTTTGGAATTACAAATCTGTCCTGTGCATCACACTCAACGTTGGCAGTGTTTCTTAAAAAAGCATTTCTGTATTTTTTAACTTCGATTACATTTCTATCCAATGAATTTAAATATTCCATCTGCTCACGGTAGGCGTTAGCCGTCCAAAGCATGATATGCCGGCCGAAACCATGGGTTACCCAAAAACTTTTACGTTCGTCTTCAGGCAAAGATTTCAATAAAGCAGCGGGCAATTTGATGCGACCCTGCTTTTCAATAGAAACCTCCCAATAACCGTAATCAAGATTTGACATTATGGACTATTTTATCCTGACAAAAATACACATAAATTTTCAGATCACTCCATAATTTATAATAAAATAGATTTTAAAGTAATTTTTATCCTTTAATTTATTGATTTACAATAAGGAAAAAAAAGGAAATTAATTTTAATAATTAAGGTTATTGACATTAAAATATTGATAAGAGGCGATTTATATTAACAATCTTATTTATAGATTATTTTATTGATATATAATCATTTATATATAAAGAAGAAATTATTCGGTCAAAAATAGATTAATACATTGGAATAAAATGGAAAATAATGGAATAATGTGGATTTTGGAATAAAATGGAATAGCAAAAACCAAAAATCCGATACCTCCGCGGATTTTTTTTAAACACGGAACCGTTAATAAGGACCCAAAATTTAAAATGACAATCCTTCTACTTAAAATTTAGGAAATTTATACGTTCCTGCCGGAAATGAGAAGATAATTCTCATAGTTTCCCACATCCATCCAGGTATCTTCCTGATGCTGATATCCCACTATTTTTTCCGCCGGTACCAGATCCAGATAAAGCGGGACCAATGATATTTTTTCCGCAGCCGGGATTTTGTCGATAAGGTCCTTTCTGATCACATGGATGCCGCTGAAAGCTAATTCAACCGGATATTCCGTCTCTTTTCTGATAATGGTTTCACCTGTTTTCTTATTCAGCCATCCGCAAAGTTCCATCGACCGGGAATCAAATATGAGATACCGTGCCGTATCACGCCGACGTACCGCCACAGTCGAGATCGCATCTTGTGATAAATGGAAACTCACCATCTTTTTAAGGTCAATCGAAGAGAGGATATCGACATTATAAAGTAAAATATGTTGTGAATCCGGAAAATGCGATGAAGCGAATTTCAAACCCCCAGCCGTATCCAGAAGAATATCCCGTTCGTGAGATATGGTAATCTGCGCATCGAAATGACGGGTATTCAGGAATTCAATCATCTGGTCGGCGTAATGATGAACATTCACGACAATATGATGTATACCCGAGCCGGTAATTTTACGTATGGCATGTTCCAGGAGAGTAATCCCGTTGACCTCGACCAAAGCTTTCGGTTTGTCGGCGGTGAGGGGATACAACCGGGTTCCCAAACCGGCGGCGAATATCATGGCTGATAAATCCTTCATACATTTTTGGAAGCAAAAAAGCCTCACAAATGCAATTTGTAAGGCTTTCGTTTTGGTAGCGGGGGCAGGACTCGAACCTACGACCTCCGGGTTATGAGCCCGACGAGCTACCACTGCTCTACCCCGCACTGTAACTGGGTGCAAAGATACAACAATTTTTTACAATAAAAAGTTTATCACCATTTTTTTCTTTAAAATCATCTATTACAAAATATTAAAATATTCGAACCTAATAAATAAGAAATAGGTTCGTCCGGAATATATTCTCATGCAAATTGATCTAAAGACTTTTGAATCAATCATTTTTTTTGTATCTTTGCCGGCTGGTTTTACAAGCACAAAACCAGGATTTAACAGAGACATTTAATGGAAGATTCCCCTAAAAAACGTAGTTTTAAGCAAACAATAAAGAATACCCGTACGGATAATTCATCCGGAAATGGGCGGTCCCGCGGCTCCGGAAGCAGCCGGGGAAACGGTTCTCCTTCATCCGGATCAAGATTCCGGAAGGACGACAGACCGGCAAGAACCAGGAAATATACCGATAGCGACGATAACGGCAATTCAGTTAAAAGATCTTATACATCCCGTGGAAGTAATTCTTCATCCGGATCAGGATTCCGCAGGGATGACAGACCGGAAAGAAGCCGTTACACAAACCGTGGCGATGATAGAAATTCAGAAAGAAGACCTTACTCGTCCCGTGGAGACAATTCTTCATCCGGATCAGGATTCCGCAGGGATGAGAGACCGGAAAGAAGCCGTTATGCAGACCGTGGCGATGATAGAAATTCGGAAAGAAGACCTTATTCTTCCCGCAGGGATGATGCATCAGGAAGCGGAGACCGGAAGACAGGAAGACCCGCCGGAGGCAGGAAATACGGGAATGACCGTGATGGAAAACCGTTTAAGAAAGGACCTTACACTTCCAGAAATACACGACAGGATGACAGGCGTGACGACAGGTTTCGCGATCGTGATAACCGCAAACATTATGATTCTTCGGAGGAAAGACCGAGGCGTTCCTTTTCCGGAAGTTCGGACAAACCCGCTTATAAGAATGACAGATATAAAGACGATGCTCCCAGAAAAAGAAAAAGGGACGTAACGGCCGAATCCGCTATTTTAACCGAAATTGTGGAGAGACGTCATCGTGAAGGACGGAAAGCGCCACAGAAACAAAAAATACTTTCTCTCGAATATGAAGAGCAGTACGGGCCGATCCGTCTAAATAAATATATTTCCAATGCGGGCATTTGTTCGCGCAGGGATGCCGACACCCTGATCGAATCCGGCGCTATTACCGTGAACGGTAAAGTGGTGACCGAACTGGGTACCAAAGTAATGCCCACGGACGAAGTACGGTTCGGCGATAAAGTATTGCAAAGGGAAAAACCTGTCTACCTTTTATTGAATAAACCCAAAGATTATATCACCACCATGTATGATGACCGTGACAGGAAAGACGTGATGGAACTGGTAAGGGGAGCATGTAAGGAACGTGTATATCCGGTCGGAAGATTAGACAAAAATACCACGGGACTACTGCTTTTTACCAATGATGGTGAAATGGCTAAAAAACTGACGCATCCCAAACACAATATCCGGAAAATATATTATCTCGAGTTGAATAAAAACCTGTCGGGATCCGATTTTGAGGCTATTCTGAACGGAATTGAGCTGGAGGACGGTTTTATTAAACCGGATGATCTGGCTTATGTCAATGATTCCAAAAGGGAAATCGGAATCACCATACATTCCGGAAGGAACCGGATCGTACGCCGTATATTCGAAAAACTCGACTATAATGTGATTAAACTGGATCGTGTAGCTTTCGCAGGACTAACCAAAAAGAACCTCCCAAGGGGTAAATGGCGTTTCCTTACGGATGCTGAGATCAATATTTTGAAAATGATCTAGGGTTATAAGATCTTATATTTTTCATTACTACGTTACTTCTCCGGCGGATATTACATCCGGATCTGTTTAGCCATATCGTAATATTCTTTCGCTTCTTTCTTTTTCCCGCGCTTTTCCAGACTCTTGGCAATAACCCTGTATAATTTCTTATACCCTGCAGCTTCATTCAAACCCTGCGCCCTGTATATCTCGATCAGTTGCCTGATAGCCTGATCATCCAACTGATCGATATCGATTAGCTTGACCAGTTCTTTTTCGGCCGAACGGAGATCATTACGGCGAAGATATATGTTACAGGCCAAATGATAAGCAGCACGGAATTTGTAATTATCATCCATGATCTGATAGCAGATCTTAAGCGCTTCATCATCCTGATTTTTAGCCAGGTAATAATGGGCTAGGAAGAAATTGGAAGTTTCATATTTAGGTATAAACTCGCGGGCCCTGTCAATATACGGTTTGGCATTATCCGGTTGTCCCGTTTGCATATAGATCTCGATCAGGTTCATCATCGCAGGTTCATTGTAAGGATCTTTTTCCAAAGCTTCCTGCAAATAATAAACGGCAGTATCCATAATGCCTTTTGATTTGTACTGGAATCCTTTTAGATCAGATTTATCATCACGTTTCAGTATAATACAGATCGGTTCACCGTCCACCTTAATCTCATGTACCGTATTGGCAGGCGGGAAATGGTCGCTTTTAAGCTGTTCCGGCATCATACCTGTAATGACGAAAATACCGTAATCCCAATCATTATTACTACGTTCGTACCAACGGGAAAAAGTATTTTGGAAATTTGCCGTATCATTTCGCAGGTAATAACCTACGGAAGCAGTATGCCAGGAAGCCACCCGGATTTTTCTGCCTGTTTCCAGACCGCTTTTTTGGGCATTAGTCAAAACCCACTCCGTCGCTTCTCTCGTAGAATGATAATAATAATCCATTTCATAATTGCCGTAAGCATTTTTCATACCACCGCCCAACACATTGAAATAGACGTATTCGTACGGATGATTTTTTACAATATGGATGAAAGGCAGAATTAATAAAACAAACGGAAGAGCCGTCGCCGCTATTTTCCCATATTTGTTTTTAATGAAGTCTATCAGGGCATTGAAACCTAAACCGGCCGCCACAACCATCGGGGGATAAGCGAACATGGCATGTCTCCATCCGCCGTATACGTTAGCATTTGTAATAACGATCCAGAATACCGGGAAAATGAAGGCAAAGTAAACGATAAACGTAGTAAACCGGCTTTCTTTCTTCCATCCGCCGATAAAAGGATATAGCAAACAGCCGATGATCACCGCTACCGGAATGGAAATTAAAATATATTTGGGTGTATAATACCAGGGAAGTGCGTCCGACCATTGCAAAGAACCTTCGAAAAGCTGGCGGATAACCGTCGAGAAATGCGACATCAACTGAAAAGCTTCCAAAGGATTTTTGATCGGCGACAGAAGGGCATAAGGCCATAAGATCAGTCCCAGGAAATAACCCGCTACACAAATTATGATTCCGTATACGAAAAGACGGCCGATCTCTTTCCCTGAAACATAATCAGAAATTTTAAGTTTGGATGATTTTTTCGAACCTGTAGCCTGCAGTTTTTTTCTTTTCTCCAAACTCCTCTGGATAATAAATACCAACGCAAACAACCCAAAAAAACCAAACAGGATCAATCCCCCGATACGAATACTGATAGAGAGCGCTATCGATAAGATAAACAAAATAATAGTGGAGACCCTGACCTTGGGAAATTGTTCGAAAAAAAGGATCATGAAATAAAGAGCCATGATCACCGAGGCCGCAAAAGGTATATCTTTCGGATTATTAAAAGAATGGCCCAGGAAACGCGGGGAAAGAAAGAGCAATACCATGGTGATTACTCCTGCCCTCCATCCACCGGCTTTATAGGCAATTAACGAGGCAAACAGAATTGCAAGCCAGCCGAAAAAAGAATTGAAAATATGACGGGTGGTATTGATATTATCCACATCAAAGGTCCTATTAAAAAAGGCCATGATCACATCGAAAGAAGAACCGTAATACTTTAAATCTTTGAAATTTAAAGCCGTAGTATCTTTCCCTCCGGTCTTAAACCAATCCAATACATATTCGCCCTGCGGAATCTGATAAGTATCTTCATCTCCGGTATTTCCCGCATCCAGGCTCAGGATCGGCATTAGGAAAAACAATACCAAAAGAATTCCGAAAAATAGCCAGAACCATATATTATTTTTGTTTGCCTGAAAAAGTTTTTTCATATTTAACAGTATTAATTTTTTTTCCTTAAATACTTCATCTTTATTTTATAGAGCTCATAAGGCGCTTTCATAAAATCTTTGAGTTTCAAACGTGAACCTCCTATATCCTCCCATTGATAAACCGGATATTCATAAATTTTTTCCTCAGCGTTATCTTTTCCGTAAATCCGGATATAACGGGCTAATAATTCTACATCAAAAAGCCAGCGGGTCAGGAAAGGAGTTTCAAAAAGGCCTCCTACAATCTCCTTTCTATACAATTTAGCTCCGCACTGCGTATCGAAAACCGGCAATCCCAATACGGCGGAAGCTACGGTGGCGAATATTCTTCCCAAATAATGACGACTGGTTTTCCTTTTGACTTTTGCACCTAACCGTTTTAGCCGCAGTCCTGTAACCATTTCAAAATTCCTGGTTTCAGCCTCCGAAATAAATTGCGGAATTTCTTCCAGTGGAGTAGCCAGATCCGCGTCCCAAAAACCAATGTAATCAGCGGAAAAATTCTCATATGCCCAGATCATTCCCGCCCTCACGGCTTCCGCTTTACCTCCGTTATGTTCCAGATCAAGATATAAACACCGTGGACTTTCTTCACTCATTTGCCGAATCACCTCCAATGTATTATCCTTGCTGCCGTCATTGACAAAGAGGAAAAAAATCTTATCATTTTTCTCAATAAAATGGAAGAATGTTTCTACCGGCAACCGGTTTGCCTCATTATAGCAGGGAACTATGAAGACTTTTTGCATAGGATATAGGTTGAAAGCCCGGGAACACGAATTCCCATGTGATTAAATATCTTAAAAAAAGAATAATCCATTAAAAGCATTTTTTCATAAATAAAGGAAGTAAATCTTCCTCCTTCCCAATTTCCAATCCCTTTGACTTCCGAGATTTTTCTTTTCCGGACCAATTCAAAAGAATTCTGCACAAAACGCGACACCAATAACGAGGTAAAAAAATATCCTCCTTTCAGGGGTGTCAATCCTGCCGTTTTTACACACGAATTCAATTCTTTTTGTGAATATCTCCGATAATGCCCAAGCCATTCGTCATGGGTGCTGAATAAAGAATTATAGGCCGGTACCGAAATGACAAAAAGCGTTTCACGGTCAACATTAGGGTGGGCTGATAACTCTTTCAGAAAATCAATATCTTTTTCAATATGTTCCAGTACATCCAAAAGAAAAACGGCCTTTACTTTTTCTTCTTTATCATTGATCTCGGAAATATTTTTAAAAAAATCTATGGGAAACGAGGTATATTTTTCACGTAAATCAGATATCAGGGCGTCATCATAAGCCGTATCGACCGCTACCAGTTCAAAACCGGAAAAGTTTTTTGAAAATTGGGTAATGAAAAAACCGTCTCCCGAACCAATGTCAAAAACCATTTTCCTTTCCTCATTATCGGAAATAAAATTTTTCAAAATATTACAAATCACTTTGCAACGAGCATACTCCCATGGATGATTTTTTTTCCCCGCGTTGGTCTTCAATTCTTTAATATCCATAATATTCTATCCGATTTCTTTCTTTATAATGATTGTATATGGTTAAGTAAATTCCGGGCTTCCGTAAAATTGGGATTTCTATCCACAATTTGTTGCAAAAATCTCTTCGCCGAATTATAATCTTTCTTTTCGTACAAACAAACACCCATCATATAAGCCACATTAAGATCAGAGGGTTCCATCGCGTAATATTTATTAAATGCGTTAAAAGCATTATCATATTGTTTCTCGCCATAATAGGAATAACCCAGAAGACGTTGCGTATCTTTATCATTGGGATAAAAGCGGTTGTACTTGTTTAACATTTCTATGGATTTGACATAATTGCCGGTTCCGTAATAACCGTAGCCCATCCAGAAATAAAGCGGGAAATTTTTCGGATTGTATGCGTATGCCTTTTCCAGAAATTCCATGCCTTCCTCCATTTTATTCTGCTGTAAAAGTTTAATTCCCCTGTAATCCGCATCTTCCCGCCTGTCCACGACACAGGCAACAGGCACGTCATCGACAAGTTCCTCGCTGATGGTACCTTTGGGAGGGAAAAAAGATTTACGGATCAGGGGTGTGGAAAACTGCAGAGATAGTATGGCATAATCACACTCCGTCCCCGCATAACCCTTGTAAGACAACTGGTCGATTTTTACCTTATTTTTCCATTCGTCCGGAACATAAAAATAGTTGCATATAATTTCATTGGTCATGGCAATTACCAATGGCTTTTCTTCGGAATAATCGGCGGGAGAAAGTGTTTTTAATAATTTGTCGCCTGCTACTGCAGCCGCAAAATGTACCACGTCAAAATCATATCTTTCATAAGCACCCGAAGATCCTCCTACCAATTGATTATAATAAGCCGCCTGATACGGAGCGTTTTTCATATTCCAGATGAAAAGATATACCATACATCCAAGCACTGTCATCAAAGTGACCAACTTTAGCGGAATTTTTTTAATTTCTTCTAGTAAACTCAGAACCACAAAAGTCATCATAGCCGGAACCGTCACATAGGCAAATAATATATGCCTCCATCCGTTGTATAAAACCGCATGTATATACATACTGTATGCGAACGGGAAAATAAAGGTAAACCACAGGAGAGCCACATTAAGCATTCCTAATTTCTTTCTCTTAATAATGGTTAAAGGAATGGCGATTAACAATAGTATTAAGTAGAATATCGGCGTAGTGATGATAAAGGATTTCGGTAAATAATACCATGGCAATTCTGTGGAAAGGATTCTTTCTCCTTCGAAAACAAAAGGAGTGCGAAGAAAAAACTTACTCATCGTCCCGAATGATTCCGTAATATGGGAAATTCCGTGAACCCAGAAATTAGGATAGAACAGGAGGCCGACCAGCGCACCGGCAACGGCGACGATAACACCCACTCCGGCGATTTTTAAAAGTTGGTTCCATCGTTTTTTGGTGAAAAGTTCCCGCATGGAAGGTTTGAGGCAGGATAACAATAAAAACAAGCCCCAGTAACATACCACCAGCAACCCCCCTATCCTGATGCTTACGGCGACCATAATACCGACGGCAATACCGATGGCATCACGTATGGATATTTTGGGCAACTTCCTGAAAAAACGGATCATATAATAAATGGAGATGGCAAATCCTAAAGCATGGGGAATATCCTTGGTATTCCAAAAAAACTGCCCCAATAAAAAGGGTGTAAGAAAAGAAAGCCATAATGCCAGGACGGCACCTTTCCATCCCGCCACTTCTTTTCCTATCAATGCCATAAAGAACAGCAACACGATACCCCATACACAGAGGTAATACATCCGGAGCTGGTATACGTTATCCGGTTTAAACACTCTTTCTATGGCTGAATAAGTAGCTTCAAATCCTGAGCCATAATATTTATTATGTTCATAAGAACGATTATTAATCCGTAGGTCCAGACAGGAAGTGTCCTTTCCTGCCGAAAGATAAAAATCCAAACTTTTTTTCCCGTTTTCATAATCTATAGGAGCATCGCAATTCAGGGAGGTTAAGGAAGCCATATAAAGACAAAGGAGAAAAATAATGCCTAAACTTATAAAAAATATAATTTTCCCGTTAGCGTTATCGATTGTCGCCCATAATTTCTCCAGCCATGTTTTTTCTTTGATAACCTGAACTTCCTTTTTTTTAGGTTTTTTAGGATTGATATGCTTTTTATTCATTTACGATGTCTGGTTAATGTCGGAATATATTTTACATAATTTATATAAAATGATGCAGTTGTAATGAGTCCTGAAAAATAGCGAAAGCAAGTGAATGGGTGAGTTCTTCTAAAACACTGATTGTTAAAATTACCCTCTTTTTTATCATTCGCAAAAATAATAAAAAGAGAGACATAATCCCATTCCAATATTTCATTACCTTTATTGAAGCTTTTCCCGGTGTCTCAATTGAAATTAAAAGTTGAAAAATAGTAAAGAGGTCGAATAAAATGAGTGATAGTATAACTCCGGAAAAGAAAATTGCAGGTATGACGTTAGGTTTTCAGGTTTAAGTTGTCTTTAAGGATATGGAGAAAGAAAATTTCATCAAAACGGTAATTCCGTTACATGCCAATCTGATCAGGATAGCACGGAGTTATACTGACCATGATGAAGACGCTTCGGATATTGTACAGGAGGTATTCGCGAAATTATGGATGATCAGGGAAGAACTGGACCAATACGACAACCTTGCCGCATTATCAATCAGAATAACCAGGAATCTCTGTTTAAATTTATTTAAACATAACAAAATAAGGTTTTCCATATTTAAACGTATGGATTCCGATATACTTATGCAGGCGGATGATACCGACATGGAGAAAAGATACGATTCCGAGCATTTGTTAAATATTGTCGGCCAATTACCGGAATTACAACAAGCCGTACTAAGGATGAAATATATCGATGAACTTGAAGTTGAGGAAATTGCCCGGATATTAAATTGTTCCCGGGAATCGGTATGGATGAACCTGTCACGGGCAAGGAAAAAAGCACGGGAATTATTTAACCGTAAAAATTATTAAATGAAAAACGAGCATCATTATATGGAATACCTGATCGGGAAATTCTTCGAAGGAAAAACCTCGAACGACGAAGAGAAAGAATTATGGCTCTATTTTTCCGGCAACAACATACCGGATCATTTGGAACAATACCGGGAGTTTTTCCTCTATTACAACGATGGCCTCACGAAAGAACTTGGAAAAAGGAATCCGGTTTTGATACGGCATAACCGAAAGACGGAACGGGCAAGGATCAGGAGAATAATCACCGTCGCAGCCGTTGCGGCAATCCTGGTCTTTGCGGTTATTTTTACTTTCACCAAATCTTCCGTCGATGGGTTCGAACCTTATGAAGGCAGTTATATGGTAATCAACGGTGAAAAGATTTATGATATCGAACTGATCAAACAGCAAGAAAAAGAGATTTACGAAATGGTGGCCGCAAGGGAAAAAGAATACCGGGATCTCTATACCCGATCCGAATAGAAGAAAATGAGTAATGAAGTGACGTTATAAACCAGAATATTGAATATTATGAAACGTATGAAGTTTTTAAAATGCCTGTTTCTTTTGGCAGCGATCCTATTCTTTTCCATCAGGGTATCCGGACAGGAAAATCTGATCCGGTGGATCAAAGAGTGCGAAAAAGATAAAACCGTGGATATGACGGTAATCGATAATAAATTCCCGGATACAAGGAAACCGGATTCCTATATCGTTAAAATTGTCCTGAACAATAAACCTCAATTACAGGAATTAATGTTTAAAGCTTATGAAAAAGATAAAGCCGGTGCTTATTCCGTAATAGACAAGAGAATTGACGGCGTAATGGTTCCCGAGCGTTGTGAATTCAGCAAAACGGAGGCAGACAAAACAGTAACCCAAACGACTTTCGATTTTTATTACAATTCCAAAACCGGAGAAACGACGGTTATTATGATCAAAACTTACGACAGTACCAATCCTGACCTGAAGAAGAAAAGAAACCGGTGGTTCGAAGGTGGATAATATCCGGTCATAATCCAATTAATCAAGTAAATCATTTTAAAAAGAATTTAAAATACGGATATGATTTTCATATCCCAGCTATAATATTACCTGAATTTAAAACCACATAATCCAAACCAAATGAAAAATATATATTTCTTACTAAGCATTTTTATGCTTTTCTCAGTAAGCGGTTATTCCCGGAATAATCCGGAAAATACCCGTGTTGAACCGGTTAACAAACGAATAGCTGTGTTTGATGGGAAAACCGATCTGAATACACCATTAAATTCCTATATAAGCTTTTCCTATACCATTGCAAACGGTAAACAAGGTTTGTTAAAAAATATGGTTACCTATCGAAACCGGGGCGCCATGCCGGAACCCGGTGCTCCGGATAACCCTGTCGACGAACGGAATCGTAATAATATACTTGACAGGGAAATCGTCGAGATCCGATATTACGGTGATTCCGTGGCCGCGGCAATCGTAGAGTTCGGATCTCCTTTCTATATAATCGGCTGGCTTACCTATGAAGAGGGCCAGTGGATGAACGCGGGAGAAGATCTGGATAACAGCCTCGAAAATGCCAGAGGACACGCCGACCGGAAATCAAAACAGTTCATGGCCTATTTAGGCAGGATTGCCGTATTGAAGGAAAGCCCGTCAGACTTGTCCCCTTATGTCGATTATTTAAAATCCAATGGGCAGTCCCCTAAAGAATATCTTCTCGGTAAGCTGGAAAAATATAAACTGGTGATTTGCGGAGAAGTTCATCGCCGTAAAATATCATGGGATTTAATGAAAAATGTTGTTCTCGACCCCGCTTTCCCGGAAAATACAGGAACTGTTTTTATGGAATTACCCTCGTGGAAACAGGAAGTGCTCGACCGGTTCTATAATGGTGAAACTCCGGATACTGGATTATTGCTGGATGTAATGCGTGCCGAACAGGTTTATGGCTGGTGGGATGGCGGCGAATACGAATTTCTTACTGAATTGTGGAAGATAAACCGGGATTTACCGGACCATAAAAAAATAAAAGTCATTGCGGTTGACTGGCAGGCTCCCTGGGATAAATTAAAAACGAAAGAAGATCTGGACAACTATTATAACATGGGCGTCGATCGCAACAGCCATATGGCGGAAATAATCGAATCCCATATTACCAACAGTAACGATAAAAGAAATAACCTGTTCATCGTAGGATTCGCCCATGCGGAGAAATCACAACTTCCCGGGATCGCTTCCGCAGATCGCGGAAAAGTAGCCCAACAGACAGCCGGAATGCAACTGGCCGGGCGATTGTCTGAGAAGAATGTTTTTATCGTCTTTCCTCATAGCATGGTTATGAATAATGCCTCGGGAAATCAAGGACTATTACGAAACGGTATTTTTGACCGGATATTCGCGGAAAACGGAAATAATCCGGTGGGATTTGACCTGAAAGATAGTCCTTTCGGCAAAGAGCCTTACGATGCGAATGACCCGGGACGCTACGACAGCCGTGCCGGCACTTATGAAGAAAACTTTGACGGCTATTTATTTTTCGGTCCGTTAGATGAAGAAGGTCCTGAATATCACCTATATGATATTTTCACTGATGAATTCGTAAAAGAAATCCAAAGGCGTGCATTGATTCTGGACGATGAAAACGGTACTTATTTCGGGATCCCGGTTAATGAACTAACGAAAGAGAGGATCATCTCCCGGCTTCGACAAACGGGCGGAAAACAGAACAGATGGCTTCCGGAATAATATATCCGGAGAACTACCGGAATCTTAATGTCTGATCCGGAATATTATAAAATTACAATATTTGTAGTTATTCCCCGTTGAAAAAAGTATATTTTTGTTGGATGAAGAAATTATTCATTGTCATTTTTCTGATATCGGTTTCTTTCTACGGATGGGCGCAAACCGCGAAATACAGTAATGAATTCCTTTCCCTCGGTTTAGGGGCAAGGGGACTGGGAATGGCCAATACCATGACGGCTATTTCGGATGATGTAACCGCCGCTTACTGGAATCCGGCCGGATTAAGCCGGATGTCTAAGAATTACCAGCTCTCCCTGATGCATGCCGAATATTTCGCAGGCATCGCCAAATATGATTACGGCGCTATCGGTTATAAAATCAATGAACGTTCTACAGTCGCTTTTTCCTACATCCGTTTTGGGGTTGATAATATCATGAATACCACGGAACTGATCGATAACCAGGGTAACGTGGATTACAATAAAATTACTTATTTCTCCGCCGCCGATAACGCTTTCTTTCTGAGTTATGCCCATAATTTCGAAAAAATTAAAGGACTGTCGGTGGGAGGAAATGCCAAAATTATCCGGAGAAAAATCGGCGATTTTGCGGGTTCCTGGGGCTTCGGACTGGATTTCGGAGTACAGTATAATCATAAGGGATGGCAGGCAGGCGCCACGTTACGGGATGTTACCTCTACTTTTAACGCCTGGAGTTATAATCTATCGGAAGAGGTAATTAAAGTATTCGAAGAAACTGGGAATGAAATTCCGGAAAACGCCCTGGAGCTCACCTTACCCAAATTGATGATCGGGGGAGCGAAATATGTAGAACTGGGAAAAGGGTTTAATGCTACTTTTGCACTGGATTTAGATTGTACTTTCGACAGAAAAAGGAATACCCTTATCAGCAGTAATGTGATCAGTATCGATCCTCATTTCGGTATGGAATTCGCATATAAGAAAATTGTGGCTATAAGGGCCGGAATCGGAAATTTCCAGCAGGAACCGGATTTCGATAATAAGAAGAAAACAACATTGCAAATCAATCTCGGATTGGGAATCTCTATAAAAGATATTGTAACCGTGGACTACGCACTTACCGATATCGGTGATCTGTCCATCGCGATGTATTCTCATGTTTTTTCCCTGAAAGTAGGCATTGATTCTTTTAGATCCAGAAATAAAGCCCAATAATCCGGTCTATACCCGTTGATTATGGAGAAACCTGTAATATAAATATATGTTTTCTGCCTCCAGTATCCAGCCTTACCCGTTCTCCGAGCGGGAACTTGAAGAAAGGATCCGCGATTTTTCCCATGCCGGACTTCCTTATTTTAACGAAACCGAAGCTTTTAAATTTTTGTTGGGAAGTATCGACCTTACCAGCCTGGAAGGAAGCGACACCAGTTCCACAATACGGGAATTATGCAAAAAAGCTTTAGCCTTTAAGTCTGTCGAAAAAGGTATTGCACCCGCGGCCGTATGTATTTATCCCTTATTTATTGCCGAAGCCAGGGATATTCTTGAACATAGCGGAATCAAAGTAAGCAGTGTGGCTGGAGCTTTTCCTGCCGGACAGGCGCCGTTGCATGTAAAACTCGAAGAAGTAAGCTATGCGGTGATGCAGGGAGCCGACGAGATCGATACCGTGATTTCGCGGGGCAAATTCCTGGAAGGAAGGTATGACGAAGTATTCAACGAAATACATACGATCAGACGTGTTTGTAAAAACGTCACTTTAAAAGTGATCCTGGAAACAGGAGAATTAAAGAATATTGATAATATCTACCGGGCGGCGCAGATCGCTATGGCAGCCGGAGCGGATTTTATTAAAACATCCACCGGGAAAATAAAAGTAAATGCCACACCGGAAAGCGTTGTGGTCATGATGGATGCTATCCATGATCATTATATGAAGACCGGTAAAATGGTAGGGATTAAATCCGCAGGCGGAATAACCGATCCCCGATTCGCGATCCAAATCCTTAAATTCGCTTCCTATATTTTAGGAGAACAATGGCTGACAAAAAATTATTTCCGGATCGGAACCAGCAGGCTGGCGGATGTGCTTTGCGAAAAAATCTGAAAAAAAATTGTAAAATGTAGATTTATAATAAAATAAAGTGTATTTTTGCACTCCAATTTTGGGAAACCCCAAAATAAAGGGGCCCAAAAAAGTTTAACCTTAAAATTTTGAATTATGACAAAAGCTGAAATCGTGAATGAAATTTCCAACAAAACTGGTTTTGATAAAAATGCTGTACAAACTGTCGTAGAGGCTTTTATGACTACCGTTAAAGGATCATTGGCCAGAAATGAGAATGTATACCTAAGAAGTTTCGGCAGCTTTATCGTAAAAGACAGAGCTGAGAAAACTGCCAGAAATATCTCACAAAAAACTACTATCGTGATTCCGGCTCATAAAATTCCTGCTTTCAAGCCTTGTAAAACTTTTGTAAATCAAGTTAAAAAAATCAAATAATAATCTTAATTTTCAATATCATGCCAAGCGGGAAAAAAAGAAAAAGACATAAGATGTCTACACATAAGCGTAAAAAACGCCTAAGAAAGAACAGGCATAAGAAGAAATAATTTTTCTTCACCCTATTCTTAACCATGAAAACTAAATAGTACGATCCTATATTCGTATTATTTAGTTTTTCATTTACAGACCAAGACAGTAAAACATGAGCGAGACTGACATAACCAAAGAATTAATTATTACTTCCCATCCTAACGAAGTTCAAATCGCCCTTCTGGAAGATAAAAGATTAGTGGAGATTCACCGTGAGAAATCTTCAGACCAGTTTTCTGTAGGGGATATCTATCTGGGAAAAGTAAAAAAAATTGTCCCGGGACTTAATGCTGCTTTCGTCGATATCGGAAGTGAGAAAGATGCCTTTTTACATTATCTGGATCTTGGTCCCCACGTCCGCACCCTTAATAATTTCGTCAAACAGGCTATCGAGACTAAAAAACAAAGTATTGCCAACTTCCCGACCGAACCCGAAATTGAAAAATCAGGAAAAATCGGGAACATTCTCTCTTCCGGGCAACCCATCCTTGTCCAGATTGCCAAAGAACCTATCTCCACCAAAGGCCCCCGTATCACTACGGAAATTTCGTTAGCGGGACGTTATCTGGTATTGGTACCTTTTATGGATAAAGTTTCCATTTCCCAGAAAATCAAAAGCGGCGAAGAGCGTAAACGGCTCAAGAAACTGGTACAGGGCATTAAACCTAAGAAATTCGGGGTCATCGTGCGTACTGTCGCTGAAAATAAAAAAATCGAAGATATATCGAACGATCTGGAACAATTGGCCGAGCGTTGGAAAAACGCCGTCAAAAAACTCCATAGTGCAACCATACCCAGTAAGATCGCGGCCGACCTCGATAAAACTTCCGCTCTTATCCGGGATCTTTTAACGGATTCTTTCAACGCCATTTACGTGGATGATGCGGTACTTTACAATGAACTTAAGGTTTACCTTAAATCCATATCTTTCGAAAAAACCAAGATCCTCAATTTCTACAAGGATAAGACTCCTATTTTCGAACATTTCAATGTTGCCAAACAGATCAAAGGTTCTTTCGGCAAAATTGTGACCGTTAAGAACGGAGTTTATCTTATTATCGAGCACACGGAAGCGATGCACGTTATCGATGTCAATAGCGGAAACCGTGTAAAATCGACCCAATCCCAGGAAGAAAATGCCCTGGAAGTAAATCTTATCGCAGCAGCGGAAATTGCTCGTCAGTTAAGGTTGAGGGACATGGGAGGTATTATTACCATCGATTTTATCGACATGAATAAAACCGCAAACCGGGCTACATTATATAAGAAATTCAAAGAATTTATGGAGGTCGACAAAGCCAAGCATACGGTTTTGCCTATGAATAAATTCGGAATCATCCAGGTAACCCGTCAGCGGGTAAGACAGGCCACCATTATCGAAACATCCGAGATGTGCCCTTCCTGCCAGGGAACAGGAAAAATCAAGGCGAGTATACTCATTGTGGAGGAACTTGACAATACCATTGATTTCCTGGTGAATAAGCAGCACGAATCAAAAATTACCATTGTAGTCCATAGTTACCTCTATGCTTTTCTTACAAAAGGTATTTTTTCGATACGGTTCAAATGGTTCCTGAAATACCATACCTGGATCAAGCTTATCGCCAATCAGGATTATCACATCATGGAATATAAATTCCTGAATAAAGAAAATGAAGAGATTGTATTATGGGGAGAACCCCAACATATATAATAACTATTTCTGAAATATGCCTGTACCTGAAGATATTCTCGTTAAAATAGAAAAGTATTGCAGCTACCAGGAAAGATGCGAAGGGGAAACGCGCGAAAAATTAAGATCCTATGGTTTAGGCAATGTTGACATTGACGATATTATCGACCGGCTTATCAGCGACCGTTTTATCAACGACGAAAGATTTACTGAAAATTATATCCGTAGTAAACTGAATTTGAAAAAATGGGGAAAAATAAAGATCGGATATCATCTTTCATTAAAGAAAATAGATTCAGCAATTATTTCTAAATATCTCCATGCCATCCCGGAAGAAGAATACCGGGTAATACTGGATGAAAATATCCGCCAATGGTGTAAAATAAATCCATATAACCAAAATACAAAACCGAAACTTTACCGTTACCTGAAAGGAAAAGGATTCGAAAATGAAATGATTATTAACCAATTAAAACAATTACACGATGATGAACAAAATTAAAGGTTCACGGACTGCATCTATGTTCGTGATTTTAGTTGCTTATATTCTGGCAATTCTGGCAGGATTACTTGTTTTTTCTTTTAACAAAAACGGCAATGACATCCTCTACCTTTTACTCGCCGATACCGTAGCCACCGTTATTGTTTACCTGTTCAGCGTTATTTTCAGCAATTCCTCCGTATACGACCCGTATTGGAGCGTGGCTCCGCCCGTGATGCTAACATTTCTGGCTTTTTACTACGGAGTATTCAGTGTGCCTTCCATTCTGCTCCTGATCGCCATCTGGGCATGGGCTATCCGGTTGACCGGCAACTGGATGTATACTTTTCCCAATCTGCTTCATCAGGACTGGCGGTATATTCAGAAAAGGGAAGAAAATCCGGGACGTTGGCAGTTGGTCAATTTCATGGGTATCCATTACATGCCAACCATCATTGTATTCGCGGCCATGGTACCTGCTTTTTATTTGCTAAGGTTAGAAACCACAGCTAATATTTTTACCTATATCGCTTTTCTTATTTGCATTACGGCTACTGTTTTGCAACTGATCACCGATAATCAGATGCACCGTTTCAGGAAAGAAAGAAAGGCGAAAATTTGTACCAGCGGTTTATGGAAATATTCCCGCCATCCCAATTACCTGGGAGAAATACTTTTATGGTGGGGTGTATATCTTTTAACCATTTCCGTAGCTCCTCAGTATTGGTGGACATTCTTCGGACCTTTGGTAAACAATCTTTTATTTGTCTTCATCAGTATTCCGCTAATGGAACAAAGACAATTAGCCAATAAACCCGAATATGCGGAATATGTAAAAATAACCAATGCGTTACTTCCTAAATTCAGAAAATAAACTCTATCATGGTTAATCAGGAACAACTAAAAGATATTCATAAAAGGCTTGGTGAGCTGAGGAGGTTTCTTTGACATCGATGCTAAAATAGAAGAAATCCGGACCAGGGAAGATATTTCGCATCAGGATGGCTTTTGGGATGATCCCAAAGCGGCGGAAAAATTACTGAAAGAGGTCAGTTTCATCAAATCATGGGTGGAAGAATATAATAAGGTGGCGGCGCAATACGACGACCTTACCGTCATATTCGATTTTTTTAACGCCGGCGAAGCTACTGAAGAAGAAGTTGACAATTTATATAATACCACCGTCCGTCTTCTGGAGAAACTGGAATTCAGGAATATGATGAAAGGAGAAGAAGACCGGCTCGGGGTTGTGCTTACGATCAATTCGGGAGCAGGTGGTACGGAAAGTTGCGACTGGGCTGAGATGTTGCTCCGGATGTATATCCGTTGGGGTGAAAGGAATAAATTTAACATCAAGATTCTTGACCGGCAGGAAGGCGATGTGGCGGGAATCAAATCCGCTACCATCGAGTTGGACGGACCCTACGGCTATGGTTATCTGAAAAGTGAAAACGGTGTACACCGGTTGGTACGGTTATCTCCTTTTGATTCCGCCAACCGGCGTCATACTTCTTTCGCATCGGTATACGCTTACCCGATCATCAACGACGATATCGAGATTGTGGTCAACCCGGCCGACATTACCTGGGATACTTACCGGTCGAGCGGACCGGGAGGCCAGAATGTAAATAAAGTGGAAACTGCCGTTAGGCTACATCACGCCCCTTCGGGAATTGTGGTGGAATGCCAGGAGACACGTTCCCAGTTGCAAAACCGGGAAAAAGCCATGCAAATGCTGAAATCGCAATTATACCAGATCGAACTGGAAAAAAAACGGGAGAAGATCTCCGAGATCGAAAGTACCAAAAAAAGAATTGAATGGGGATCTCAAATCCGGAGTTACGTCATGCACCCTTACAAATTGGTAAAGGACCTGAGAACCCAGTACGAAACTTCGAATGTGAATGCGGTAATGGACGGCGACCTGGACGGCTTTATCAAAGCTTATCTCATGTCGCATTAGAGCTTATTAATCTGTTTCCCCGAAACCCTGCGCCCTTAGCGGGAGTAATTTTTCATCATTGGTAATCAGGTTCATACCTGCCGATTCTTCATCGATATAACCGATGACGGAAATATCTTTTACTTTTTGAATCTTTTCGTAATCATCCTGTTTGATGGTAAATAAAATTTCATAATCTTCCCCGCCATTCAGTGCTACTGTGGTGCCCACAATTTTCAATTCTTTTAAAGTATTGAAAGTCAATATATCAATGGGTAATTTATCTTCATAAACAGTGCACCCTCTATGGGAAGCCCGGCATAATTGAATTAGCGCGGTAGCCAAACCTTCCGAAACATTAATCATAGAAGTCGGAATGATATCGTTTTCCCGTAAGTCCCGGATAATATCCAGCCTGGGCTCCGGTTTCAATTGCCTTTCCAATAAATAATCATATCCGGCAAAATTGGGTTTCATATCCGGATTGACCTCAAAAACCTTTTTTTCCCTTTCCAGTAATATCAGTCCGGTATAAGCACCTCCCAAATCTCCCGATACACAGATCAACTCTTTATCCTGAGCCCGGTTACGGGAAACGAGATGTTCTTCATCCACATTTCCGATCGTTTCAATGGAGATAACCATCCCTGATCGTGAAGATGTAATATCCAATCCCAGAAGATCAATTTTATAATGGCTGCAACAAAGTCGCATACCTTCCATAAGTTCCTTCATGGCCTCCACGGAAAAACGATTGGATATGGCAATGTTACACCTTATTTGTTGCGGAATTCCGTTCATTCCCAATATATCCGAAAGTCCCACAGCCACACATTTATAGCCCAGATGTTTCAATGGAAAATAAGTCAGGTCAAAATGGATATTTTCCAGGAAGATCTTAGAGGAAGCCAGTATATAACCCTCATGGCTTTTAATCACGGAAGCATCTTCTCCTATACCGGATACGGATGACGGGTTCTCCATTTTAAATTTCCCGGATAGATTTTCAATCAATCCGTATTTTCCAAGTTGCGCGACTTCCTGCCGGCCGGTATTTTCAGACATTGATCAGGTTTAATTTATTAAAAAGGTTCGTAATGGGAAGAGATAGAAGTGTGATTCATCACACTCATGATTACCTGGGATAGTAAACCGGCAATCGACAGAACTTCTATTTTGTCGGAGGCTCTCTTCAAAGGAATCGTATCGGTAGTGATCAATTTTTCGATCACGGAATTCTCTATATTCTCCATGCCATTACCGGACAATAGCGGATGGGGGCACATGGCGAATACACTTTTAGCCCCGGAATCCATCACGATTTTAGCGGCTTTGCAGATGGTACCTCCCGTATCGATAATATCATCCACGATAATGACATTCTTATTTTTTACGTCGCCTATAATCTGCAGTTCGGATACTTCATTGGCTTTTACCCGTTGTTTGTATCCGATTGCCAGTTCGCAATTAAGGAATTTGGCATAAGAAGAAGCGCGTTTTGTTCCTCCGGTATCCGGGGAAACAATGCACAAATCCTCAATTTTCAATTCATTTATATAAGGTATAAAAAGGGCCGACGAGTAAAGATGGTCAACCGGGATCTCGAAGAAACCCTGGATCTGATCCTGGTGAAGATCCATGGTGATCAGCCTGTTGATTCCGGCGGTTGTGTACAAATTAGCCATTAGTTTCGCCCCGATCGAGGTACGGGGTTTATCTTTCCTGTCCTGGCGGGCATAACCGAAATATGGATTCACGGCAATGATAGAAGCCGCGGAAGCTCTTTTCGCCGCATCGATCAGAAGGAGCAATTCCATGATATTATCCGACGGCGAAAAAGTAGGTTGGATGATAAATACGGATTTACCACGGATAGTTTCATTATAATATACCTGGATCTCTCCGTCTTTGAATTGTTTGATATCGACTTCCGACAACGGGATATTCAATTGCTGGGAGATACGTTGAGCTAATTCCGGATTGGCGCGACCAGTGACGAGAGCAATGTTTGAATCCATAAATTGTTTAAATTAAATTAGTTATACTTTCCTATGACACAATGCAAAGTTATATTATTTTTTAAAACGTTTCAAATATTCTTTTAATAAAAATAATTTTTATTATATTTGCGGATTGATATCCGTAATATCAGTATATAGGTATGATAATTAGACCCTCGGAACTTCCGTTAGGAAGCCCTCAATGTATTTACCATCTGAACCTTACGCCGGAACAAATCGGTGATATTATCATATTGGTGGGTGATCCGGGAAGGGTAAATATGATCTCCGAAAAATTCGATTCCGTAACGGTGAAAGTCCAAAACCGGGAACTGGTTACCCATACGGGTTTATATCATAATAAGAAACTATCCGTTATTTCGACTGGAATGGGCGCGGACAATATAGATATTGTAATCAACGAACTTGACGCGCTCGCCAATATCGATCTAGCTACGGGTAAAGTGAAAGCCGATCATACCTCCCTGACGATCGTACGGATCGGAACGTGCGGAATTCTCCAGCCGGATATACCGTTACATAGTTTTATCGTATCCGAAAACGCAATAGGGCTTGATGGCGTACTGCGTTATTACAAGCATTTCGATATGTCGGATGAATTGATCTCTTCCGCTTTTATCGAACAGGCCCAATGGAACACTACTTTGCCTTACCCCTATTCTTTTCCCGCCGACACTGATCTACTGAATAAAATCGGACATGACATGGTTCACGGGATTACGGCCACCGCACCCGGATTTTTCGGTCCGCAGGGTCGTGAGTTACGCGCGCCGCTGGCATTTCCCGACTATATTGAACAATTGGCTTCTTTCCGTTATAACGGTAAACGTATTGTCAATTTAGAGATGGAATGTTCCGCTATTTACGGATTAAGTAAAATATTAGGTCATAAAGCGCTGACTTGTTGCCTTGGAATTGCGAACCGTGTTACAAATGAATTCTCAACCGACTATAAAAAAGCCATGGGTGAATTGATCGATGTTGTTTTGCAAAGGATATAATGTATGAAATCATATAGGAAGGAACTCTTTTTTACTATACCCACCCGCAGAGGTCTTGTCAATATTACAGGAGAAGTACAATCTGCCATTGATGAAAGCGGAATCCGGGAAGGATTAGTGTTGGTGAACGCCATGCATATTACGGCAAGCGTATTCATTAACGACGATGAAAGCGGATTGCATCAGGATTACGAAACGTGGCTGGAAAAACTGGCTCCTGAAAAACCATATAGCCAATACCGTCATAATGGTTTTGAGGATAATGCGGATGCACATTTAAAAAGGACAGTGATGGGAAGAGAAGTGGTGGTAGCTGTTACCGGAGGAAAACTGGATTTCGGACCCTGGGAACAAATTTTCTATTTCGAATTCGACGGTAAAAGAAAAAAGAGAGCTCTTATAAAAATAATCGGAGAATAAAATCTCCTTTATACTGTTTTTTTACGGTATGAAAAACCGTTCTTTGAAACAAAAAATTACAGTTTTTGAGAAAAAACTTCCAAAAGTGGCTATTTTTTATTTTTCAAAAAATAAAAATCTCACAAAAAATCATGATTTAACATTTTTATAACAATTATAGCGAAATTAACAAGAAAATATTTGTCCACCTCATCGGTCACTACACTCATAGAAAAATTGTTAAAATTCATTCAAATCGCTGTATTATAGATTATTTTAGTACTTCTATCACATCAAATTGTAACAACAAAATGTGCAAATAAAAATACAAAAGAAGAAAGAGTAACTAGAAATCTATTTTATAGGATTAGTTTTTTATTGAATTTTAACCTCAGATCTTAATAAAAGAGATTTTCATAAACATTACGGTAAATAGTTTAATATCTCCTACAAAAACCCTTTTTCCGAATATTACAGTTACTCTTCTTCTTTTTTTAATCCTTCATTTACTTCCCGCAAAGATAAATTAAATTTTTTATATATACCCGTGTATAATTAAGTTATAGCTTTATTTATTACCGCCATCTTCAGCATATAGCTAGTAAAAAATCAAAATTTAAGTAATTTGCAAAGTTGTTTTATATTTGCATAATTAATACCAATAATATGAAAATAGTGGCCATTGAGCCTATGGGTATGAGCCAAACCCGGATAGAGGATTTTAAACATAACCTCTCCATGATGGGCCATCAGTTCACCGGTTTTCCCGACCGGAAAGAAGATCCGGAAACTCTAAAGCAAAGAATAGAGAATGCGGATATCGTAATTGTGTCCAACATTCCGTTAAACCGGGAAATATTATCATCTGACCTACAATTGAAATTTTTAGCGGTAGCTTTTACAGGTACGGACCATATTGATATGGATTATTGCATGGAAAATGGTATTGAGGTGCAAAACGCGGCCGGTTATGCCAATGTAGCGGTATCGGAACTGGTGTTAGGCCTTATCATTGATCTTTACCGGAAAATTACTTCTCTCGACTCATCCATCAGAAATGGGGGAACCCGTAATCAATTTCTTGGCCGGCAAATAAAAGGTAAAACGGTCGGTATGATAGGGACCGGCGCTATTGGGCAACAAACGGCTTTTAATCTGCAAGCCCTAGGAGCCCGGATTGTAGCTTACAACAGGTCGGTAAACCGGGAATTAACGGAGCGCGGGATATCGTATGTTTCCTTAGAAGATCTTTTACGTGAATCCGATATTGTTTCCCTCCATTTACCGCTCACATCCGAAACGGAAAATCTTATATCCGCTGAAAAACTGGACCTTTTTAAAAAGAGCGCGATCCTGATCAATACGGCAAGAGGAAAACTGGTCGACACATTCGCATTATCCAAAGCCTTACAGGAAGGTAAAATAGCCGGCGCCGCCATTGACGTATTCGAAACGGAACCGCCCCTTCCTGCGGATCATCCGCTATTAAAAGCTCCTAATTGTATTTTGTCGCCTCATATCGGATATGCGACTCATGAAGCGATAGAACTGAGAACGGAAATCATCATGGGAAAAGTGGTGGATTGGCTCAAAAACCACTCCTGACCGTTTTCCGGATATCGCAACTTCTCCGGTTTTATGGATGGATTTACGGGATACTTCAACCAAAGTCAAAATAACTTGTTATTTTTGCAGTTATAAATAGATAAATCCAGCATTATAATGAAAATTAGAAAAATTGCATTGATAACATTTGCTATAGTATTCTCTATAAGTGCATGTAACCGGAATAAAAATCAAGAGGTAAAAGAAAAACAGGAAGATAAGCCGGCATTGGCTACTTATCCTTTTGACGCTGACTCAGCCTTTCATTTTGTAAAGGCACAAACGGATTTCGGCCCGAGGGTACCTAACACCGAAGCGCACCGGTTGTGTGCAGCTTATCTCTCTTCCACTATGTCGAAATATTGTGACACCGTTATCGTACAACCTTTTATCGCAAACACTTATGATGGGAAAAAACTGGATTCCAGAAATATAATCGCTTCTTTCAACCCTCAGAACACAAACCGTATCCTATTGGGCGCACATTGGGATTCCCGTCATACGGCCGATCAGGATCCGAATCCGGATAATTGGAACAAACCCATCGACGGCGCCAATGACGGCGCGAGCGGCGTGGGTGTATTAATGGAACTGGCCCGCCAGTTATCAATGAATAAACCTTCTGTAGGAATCGATATTATCTTTTTTGATGCCGAAGATTACGGGACGCCGAGCAGTGTCAATATTCCGGGTGACTGGTGGTGCCTTGGTTCACAACACTGGGCCCGCAATAAACATACTCCCGGTTATAAGGCGCAATATGGAATTTTACTGGATATGGTAGGAGCTTATAATGCGACTTTCTATCATGAAGGCGTATCGGCCCGTTATGCCCCTAACATTCTTTCCAAAGTGTGGGGAATAGCGTACCAACTGGGCTACGGGAATTATTTCATTAACAGTCCGGCCAACTACATTACCGACGACCATTATTATATTAATACTATAGCTAAAATCCCGATGATCAATATCGTTCACCAGGACAAATCCACCAATACGGGCTTTTTCCCCTATTGGCACACATTGCAGGATAATATTACCCAAATTGATAAAAACACCCTGGATGCGGTCGGCAAAACCCTGATGACTGTCATTTACAGTGAACAATAATTCCCCGATATCCTAACTATAGCAAATATGAAGGTTTTTAAATTCGGGGGTGGTTCCGTAAAAGATGCGGCAAACGTAAGGCAATTAGAAAATATATTATCCCGATATGCGGAAGATCGGTTGATTGTGGTGATTTCCGCCATCGGCAAAACGACCAATCACCTGGAGAGCCTTCTGAATGATCATTACGGAAATAAGGAAAAATCAGATATTCTATGGCAGGAACTGTGGGATAACCATTACCATATCGCGAATGAACTGACGGATACTCCCGAAAAGATCATGGACGACCTGCGACCACTGTTTGAAAATCTGCGTAATCAATTAAACTTCGGTTTAAGTGACAACTACGACTTTGATTATGACCAGGTCGTGAGTTTCGGCGAACTCTTTTCCACCACTTTAATCTCTTCTTATCTCAGGCAGCGTAATATCAAAAATTATCTGGAAGACGCCCGCACCCTGATCAAGACCGACGATTCCTTCAGGGAAGGAAAAGTAGACTGGAAAATTACCACACCCCTGATCAGGAACCGTATCGGGGAACTATTTTCCCAGGGGAACGGGAACATCGTCATTACCCAGGGGTTTATAGGAGGAACGCTTTCAAATGAAACTACCACTCTGGGGCGGGAAGGCTCGGACTATTCGGCGGCTATTTTTGCTTATTCCGTTAATGCGGAAGAAATCATCATATGGAAAGACGTACCGGGATTTTTTAACGCCGATCCTAAAGTTTTTCCGGGAGCGGTAAAATTAGATCGGATATCATACGAAGAAGCTATCGAGCTGGCTTATTACGGGGCTAATATTATCCATCCCAAAACATTAAAACCTCTGCAAAACAAACAGATACCTCTTTATGTAAAATCCTTTTTCAATCCGGATGAAGCAGGAACAGTGATCTCCTGTACCGGACCGGACGCCCCTGTTGATTCTTACATTTTCAAGAAAAACCAGATCCTGATCTCCATCTTCCCGAAAGATTTTTCGTTTATCGCGGTCAATAATTTATCCGAAATCTTCAGTCTACTATCCATACACAAGATCAATATTAACCTGATGCAGAATTCGGCCCTGAGTTTTTCCATTTGTGTGGACGACCATTCCCGGAAAATTCAAAAGGTCATCGAAGAACTAAAAATGAATTATATCGTAAAATACAATGATAAAGTGGAACTGGCTACGATCCGCCACTATTCCGACGAATCCTTGAATTCGATCTTGGCAGGAAAAACCGTTCTCATAGAACAAAAAAACCGGACGACCATCCAGCTTGTTTTGAAAAATAAAAGGAAAAATAAGATTTAGGAAGTTTTGTAATATTCCATACCGGTTATTTTTCTTTATCAAGATTCCTTTACATCCGTACATAAAAATCAAATTATATTTTACAGTGCAATTTTAAGATTACGGAAAGGATATCGGGATAGATGTGTGGATGAATGAATATATGATCAAATATTATCTTAAAATATGAAATCGCAAGAATTGGATCGAAAAAAATGTTTATAAATTTTTACATTATCCAGCAAATATAAAAATCCGGTTTGGAAGAATTCCGGTATATTTCTCGCAAAAATATTCGTTATTCAGGAAAAAATACGATTCCGGAAGCAAGATAAAGTTACACAGAACAAAAGTGCATAAGTTTTGTTTTTACTACGAATTCAATTTCTTAATTTGAGTAATTTTGCAACCGATTATATAACCTTAAAACAATGCACCAATGAGTAAAACCACCAAAGTTATTTTAATTATCGTCGCCGTCGTGCTGGTGATCGGCATCTGGATGGCCAGTATATATAACAGAATGGTCAGGGAAGAGGAAAAAGTATCCTCTGCCTGGGCACAGGTTGAAAGTGTTTACCAAAGAAGGGCGGACCTGATTCCTAATTTAGTGAGGACAGTCCAGGGAGCTGCTGATTTTGAAAGGGGAACTTTGGAATCTGTTATCGAAGCCCGTTCGCAGGCTACTTCCGTAACGGTAGACCCTAATAACCTTACGGAAGCCAATATTGCCGCTTTCCAGAACGCACAGGCCAATCTTACCAGCGCCTTGAACAGATTGATGGTCGTAGTGGAAAGATATCCCGAACTGAAAGCGAACCAGAACTTCCTGGAATTACAGGCCCAGCTCGAAGGTACGGAAAACCGTATCAATGTGGAGAGACAAAAATTTAATGAAACGGTACAGACTTATAACGCATATATCCGCGGATTTCCTAAAAATATGATCGCCGGTATGTTCGGTTTTGAGAAAAAAGCTTATTTCCAGGCAGAAGCTGGTGCTGAACAGGCTCCTGACGTACAATTCGATTTTAATTAATGAAAAGATCCGTATACATTTTATTTCTCATTATAACCCTTCTTTCCGGAAGGGTTTTTGCGCAAATACCGGCTGCACCCGATCCGCCCCGGCTGGTCAATGATTTTGCTCATATATTTACAAATGAACAAGTTAACAGACTAGAAAACAGATTAGTACGGTTTAATGATACTACTTCCAATGTCATTACCATCGTTACGGTTAATGATCTCGGCGGTTATCCTGCTTCTCAATTCGCTTATGAAATCGGAGAGAAATGGGGTGTACGTGACAAAGGATATAAAAACGGAATCGTAATTTTAATAAAACCCCGTAACGAAACGGGTGGTGAGATCTATATCGCCGTAGGTTACGATATGGAAGGAGCTTTACCGGATGCTACGGTAAAAAGGATCATTGAACGGGAGATTATCCCTTATTTCAAAGAGCAGCAATATTACGAGGGGACGGAACACGCACTTGATATAATCTTACCGATCGCAGCGGGGGAAATTTCCCATGAAAGATATGACGATAGTGAGGGAGGAGGCGTGATAGTAGCGCTTATCGTATTGGGTATCTCTATTCTTTTCATCGTGCTGATACTTGCTTTGCACCGCGGCGGAAAAGGAAATTCCGGCAATAGCGGCGGTAAGGAAGACAGTTTTTGGAAAGCGCTTTGGCTGGCTTCCATGGCTTCCGGAGGGAGAAGTTCCGGCGGAAGTTTCGGTGGCGGAAGTTCACGCGGCGGTTTCGGGGGATTCGGCGGAGGCGGAGGCTTTGGCGGCGGAGGCGCGGGAGGCAGATTTTAATGCGTTTTATTCAAGTTATATTACCGATATTATCTGTTCCAGTAAGATTCTACAATCTCTTTAACCTGCTCTTCCGTGTATCCTAAAAAAGTGACATGCCCCATTTTTCTGTTATGCTTGGCTTCCTTCTTTCGGTAATCGTGAATGTAAACCTCTTCTAAAGAAGCTTTTTTCAATTCTTCAATACCCGCCATATGTTGGCCCAGGTAATTAACCATGACGGAAGGTTGTATTAAAGTAGTTTCACCCAATGGCATCCCTGTAATCGACCGGATATGTTGTTCAAACTGGCCGGTAATACATCCTTCAATGGAATAATGTCCTGAATTATGAGGACGGGGAGCCATCTCGTTGAAATATACTTCTTCGCCGACCACAAACATTTCGATGGCAAGAGTACCTACAAAACCCAGATTGATCATCATATTACGGGCCATATCCCCCGCTTTCTTCAACACCGGTTCGGAAACGCCGGCCGGGGCAATACTCATGAAAAGAATATTTTCCCGGTGAATATTACGGGTAACAGGCAATGTGGTCATGGTACCGTCCGGACTTCGGGTTACGATTACGCTGATCTCACAATCAAAAGGAATGAATTTTTCGAGAATACACTCAGTGTTACCTGCCAGTTCCATGGCCTGATCAAGTTGCTCAGGGGAACGTAATACGACCTGGCCTTTTCCGTCATAACCTCCACTGGCGGTTTTTAATACGGAAGGATAACCGAGTTGATCCAATCCCCCGACAAGATCATGACAGGAATTAATGGCCACATATTTACCGGTTATGGCTCCAGCCTGTACGGCGGCATTTTTTTCACGTAACCGGTTTTGCGAATAATAAAGGGGCAACTCCCCTTGTGGTATATTATAGAATGATTTCCACTTTTTTACCGATGTATAAGGTACATTTTCAAATTCATAAGTCACAACATCCGATTTGCGGCATAATTCTTCTATTTTCTCTTCGTCATCATAAGCTGCCACGATCTGTTCCTCCGCAATCAGTCCGCAGGGACATCCGGGAGTAGGATCAAGCACCACGACCCTGTACCCGAGCAGGTGAGCCGCTTCCGTCATCATCATACCCAGTTGTCCGCCTCCGATAATGCCGATCGTTGTAATATTATTTTGCATACATAAGTCAATTAAGTTACAAAAATAGTGAAAAAAACCATATTTTTGTATGATAAAGGTGATCCTGCTCCATGACAAAAAAGATTGAACTATTATCTCCTGCCGGAAATATTGACTGCGGAATCGAAGCGATAAACCACGGGGCGGATGCCGTATATATAGGCGCCAGTAAATTCGGCGCGCGTTCGGCAGCCGGAAATACCCTTACGGATATCGAAAAATTATGCTCCTATGCGCACCACTATTTTGCCCGGGTATACGTTGCCTTAAATACGATTTTAACGGACCGGGAACTCGAAGAAGCCGAAATTCTCATCAGGAGACTTTATGAAACGGGTATCGACGCGCTCATTATCCAGGATATGGGCTTATTAAAACTGGATCTTCCTCCCATCTCCCTGCATGCCAGTACCCAGACCGACAACCGCACTGCTGAGAAAATAAAATTCTTTAAAGAGGCTGGTTTGCAACGGGTCATATTAGCCAGGGAACTTTCTATCGCGGATATCCGGGATATATCGGAACAAACGGATATCGAACTGGAAGCTTTCGTTCACGGCGCCTTATGCGTAAGTTATAGCGGACAATGCTATATGAGCCAGAGCAGTTGCAAAAGAAGCGCCAACCGGGGTAATTGTGCGCAGTTATGCCGGATGCCTTACACTCTCGTGGATAAGAACGGCAAAGAATGGATAAGGGATAAATATCTGCTATCGCTGAAAGACATGAACCGGACCGGTTATCTTGAAGAAATGCTAAACGCGGGTATCACATCCTTTAAGATTGAAGGTCGTTTGAAAGAACTATCTTATGTAAAGAATATTACCGCCCACTACCGCCTTCAACTGGACCGCATCCTGGAAGGCAAAAATGAATTTCAAAGATCCTCATCCGGTAAAGTTATTCTTGATTTTATTCCTGCACCGGAAAAATCATTCAACAGGGGTATGACTCCTTACTTTCCGGATCAGATTAAAGAAGATATTACACAATGGAATACCCCCAAATCAATCGGGGAATATGTGGGCAAAATAAGAAATATCGGAAAAAATTTCATTACTGTCGATTCGCCGGTAACATTTGCAAACGGAGACGGATTATGTTTCCTGGATTCCGGGGAAGAATTACAGGGATTCAGGATCAACAGCATTGACGGCGATCGTATAATCCCCGCTATCATGCCCAATATCACTCCCGGAACGGAATTGTACCGGAACTGGAACCAGGCTTTTGAAAAACAATTACTCAAAAACAGCGCCCGTCGGAAAATAAGGGTTGATATCACTTTTAAGGAAACCGATGAAGGAGTTGAAATATACTTCGAAGATGAAGACCATTGCAAGGTATTCACGCGGGTCAATACGGAGAAAATAACCGCAAAAGATCCGGAACAGTCAGTTCGTCATATCAAAGAGCAATTCTCCAAATTGGGAAATACGATTTTTGAAGCCGGAAAAATAGATGTACTTCTGTCGCGACCATGGTTTTTCCCTGTGTCGCAATTGGCAAACCGGCGGAGGGAAATGGTGGACAAATTATCTGAAGAAAGAACAATTATATGGAATAAAAACAGATTAAAAATATTCCGTAATGCGGCGGAACTTTTTCCTCCGAAAACCCATCTTACTTATTTAGCCAATGTTATGAACCGCAAAGCGGCTGATTTTTATAAACAAACAGGAGTAAAAACCGTTGATCCGGCTTTCGAAATCAAACCATTGAAAGATGTACCGGTCATGTTTTGCCGTTACTGTATCAAATACGCACTTGGCGGATGTATAAAAAAAGAGGGAAAAGATGCCCGTACATTCCCGGAACCGCTGTTCCTGAAAAATAAATACCAGGTTTACCGGCTGGAGTTTGATTGTGAAAAATGTGAAATGAGAATCCTCAATTAAGGAAAGCTTATATTAACCCGTAGTCTTCTAAGCCTTTATATATCCCGTCCTCTTCCACGGAAGATGTTACAAAATCGGCAACGGCTTTTACTTTATCCGCGGCATTTCCCATGGCAATACCTACACCTACATATTGTAGCATGGTGAGGTCATTTCCGCCATCTCCGAAAGCCATCGCTTCTTCCGGAAGAAAATGATAATGATCCAGTATTTTCTCAATCCCTTTGGCTTTATCACAATCTTTTTGAATGATATCCGTAAAATAACTGCACCACCTTTTGGTAACACATCCGGGTAATATATCCCGCATAATTTTTCCTTCCTTATCCACATCAAAAAAACCCAGCATTTGTATGACTCCGCTCCGTGTCTTTTCCGACCATAGATCCAAGTCACACAAAACCGGCTTCCTTGTTTTGAGATCCCGTTGCAATTGATCGGTATACCGGTCCGTATAATTCAAATAAGCATTATCATCCGTTTCAATAATACAGGGAAAACGGCCGGACCCCTGAAGATAAGTAACTAATCTTTCTATATCGGCTTGTGGAATATATTGTTTAAAAATGACTTTGCCATCTACCATGCAACTGGCCCCGTTGGTAGTGATATAACCATCGAATACCGGTAAACCCAATACTTCGATATCCATTAAATGACGTCCCGAAGATATGATGAGTTTAATACCCTTTTCTTTTAGTTTTCTCAATGCTTTTACGGCAGAAGCCGGAGCGGATTCATGATGAATGGGAACCAGGGTTCCGTCTACATCAAAAAATATAATCTTGATATCATGGGGGTTTTTACCAGTCATTACCTATTATGGATATGGATTTTATAATTAAATCAAATTGAAGTACCTTGCCTTAATTTTTGTTAAATTTCAGATAGATATCCTCCAATATTTTCTCTTCATTTTCCCAGGTTAATTCTTTCGAAGCGATCATACAGTTATTTTTAAATTCCCGGTATTTCTCTTTATCATTTACCATAGTTTGAAGCGCCTCAACAATTGCTTCCGTTTTCATATCTTCCAGAACGATTCCTACACCGTATTGGTTCACAATACGGGCCCTTTCGGGCAAATTGGAAACAATAAGGGGAGTTTCGGCCCTGATGTATTCGAATACTTTATTAGGCAGACTGAAATAATGATTTGGACACACATTCCGGTCAAGGGAAATACCGATATCGGCAAGGTAAGTATAGTTAAACAATTTTTCAGGAGACACTCTGTCAACCAGGATAATTTTATCCTGTAATCCTTTCCTCCCGGCCTTTTGCTTAATAGCCGGAATGGCATCACCGGAGCCTACAATTAACAATACTAATCCCGGAACATGCATAACAGCTTCCGCAACTTCCTCGGCGCCACGACCCCGATGTAATCCGGTTCCCTGTAAAATGACGATCATTTTATCCTCAGGCAATCCTAATGAAAGGCGGGTTTCCGTTACCGGCGGCCTGATTCCCGAGGGTATATTCCTTACTACTTTAACAGGAATTCCATATTCCTGCTTATATTGCTCCGCGATGGACTGGCTTACCGTGATCACATTTTTCAGATGAGGGAAACACCGCTTCTCGATCCTGCTCCATACTTTCTTTGACAAAGGATTTTCCAACACTTCCAATACTCCGCAGAAATATTCATGACTGTCGTAAACCAGTTCTTTTTTTTTCCATTTGCTGACTAAAAAATTCGGGAGTAAAGTATCGAGATCATTAGCGACGAAAATATCGCACCTGGTAAAAAGCAACGTCAGGAAAAGTCTGATATTAAATTCAGCGTAAAAAAGAGGACCTTTCCGGAAAAGAAGTCTCAGCCTTTTGGTTTTATATACTTTACGGCTTAATTCGGGCGAATCCTGATAACGCCGACCTATCAGCAAAACTTCGAAACCCATACCGGATAAAGAATTGCAGACTTTTTCCACCCGTTGGTCGGAATAAAGGTCATTGGTAACGGAAAGAATAACCCGTTTAGGTTTTTTATTTTTCAAAGAAGCGGATTCAATTTGCCGGTCCGGTGTCTCAGGCTTCGTCACGTCCATGACACACTTTGTATTTTTTACCGCTTCCGCAGGGACAGGGATCGTTCCTTCCCACTTTCTTCTCTACCCGTACCGGGGTATTTGCATTCCCTTGTCCTCCCACTCTTCTGCCGCCCACTTCTTCTCTTCCGGCGCTTAATTTCCTGGCATCCGATTCCGGTAAACGGGCTTCACGTACCTGCGAACTGTCGGCGATAGGCAATGATCCCTTATTAAGAAATGACACGATTTCCCCGTTAATACGCGCCAGCAATTTATCGAAAAGGTCAAAAGATTCCAGCTTATAGATCAACAACGGATCTTTTTGCTCATAGGAAGCATTCTGTACCGACTGTTTCAAATCATCCATTTCTCGTAAATGCTCTTTCCAGGCATTATCGATTACGGCAAGTGTAATCCCCTTTTCAATAGACAATCCGATTTCCCGGCCCTGAGTTTCCACACTTTTTTCCAGAGGAGTGACTACCGTTAAAGTTTTAACGCCGTCGGTGATCGGGATCGCGATATTTTGATAGCGGTGCCCCTCATTCTTGTACACCTGTTCTACGATCGGGTAAGCCTTTTCGCTTAATTGTTGTATCTTGACTTTATAACTTTCGTAAACGATCGGATAGAGTTTTTCAACAAGTTCCGAAGGACGTGTTTGTAAAAATTCATGTTCATCGAAAGGAGACTCGATACCCAGTGTGGTAATGGAATCGGTTAAGAAACCTTCGTAGTTTTTATCTTCCCAGTTATTATCGACCACCATCAGGGATACGTCATAAAACATCTGGGAAATATCGATAGCCAGCTTATCCCCGAAGAGTGCGTTACGCCGTTTCCGGTAAATCGTTTCCCTTTGCTTATTATTCACATCGTCATATTCCAGCAGTCGTTTACGGATCCCGAAATTATTCTCTTCCACTTTTTTCTGTGCCCGTTCGATAGAATTGGAGATCATCCTGTGTTGGATTACTTCCCCGTCTTTCAGACCGATGGAATCCATCACCCTGGCAATCCTGTCGGAGCCGAAAAGCCGCATCAAATCATCTTCCAGAGAGACGAAGAACTGGGAACTTCCCGGGTCACCCTGACGTCCCGCGCGACCTCTCAACTGCCTGTCGACACGACGTGAATCATGCCTTTCGGTACCAATGATAGCCAAACCGCCTTTTTCTTTCACGCCGGGACCCAGCTTAATGTCGGTACCACGACCGGCCATATTGGTAGAAATGGTCACGGTTCCCGATTGTCCGGCTTCCGCCACGATATCCGCTTCTTTCTTATGGAGTTTCGCATTCAGGACATTATGTCTGATCTTCCTTGTCGTAAGGATCTTCGATATCAATTCCGAAGTTTCCACGGAAGTCGTTCCGACCAGTACCGGCCTTCCCTCTTCATGAAGTTTTAATATTTCGTTTACTACCGCCGCATATTTCTCTCGCTTGGTCTTATATACCAAATCTTCCGCATCGATCCTGGTGATCGGCTGATTGGTAGGAATTACCACTACATCCAGTTTATAAATATCCCAGAATTCACCCGCTTCCGTTTCCGCCGTACCGGTCATCCCGGCAAGTTTGTTATACATACGGAAATAATTCTGCAATGTAATTGTCGCGTAGGTTTGGGTAGCGGCTTCAACTTTCACGTTCTCCTTTGCTTCGATAGCCTGGTGTAAACCGTCGGAATAACGACGTCCTTCCATAATACGTCCCGTTTGTTCATCTACAATCTTTACTTTGTTGTCGATGATTACATATTCCACATCTTTCTCAAACATGGTATAAGCCTTTAACAGTTGCTGGATGGTATGGATACGTTCCGATGCGATAGAGAAATTACGATAGATTTCGTTTTTCTTTTCCAGTTTGTCTTTGGGATCCATGTCCAGTTTTTCGAGTTCGGCGATCTCCGACCCTACATCCGGAATAATGAACATTTTTGCCTCCTCTGCATTGTTGGAAACCAGTTCTATCCCTTTTTCCATAATGTCTACCGTATTTTGTTTTTCTTCGATCACGAAATAAAGTTCGTCATCGATAACGGGCATATTACGGTTCTGGTCCTGCATATAAAATCCTTCGGTCTTCAACAATACCTGTCGCATACCGGGCTCGCTTAAAAATTTGATAAGCGCTTTATTTTTGGGAAGAGCACGATGAGCCCTGAGTAAAAGTTGCGCCGATTCGTCCTGGGGTTTGGGATCCGGATTTTCTGCCAGCATTTTTCTGGCTTTTGTCAACATCTCCGATACCAGGTTTTTCTGGGCATTATATAATTTCTCTACAATAGGCTTGTATAAATTAAATTCCTGCTGGTCACCTCTTGGAGTTGGACCTGAAATGATCAACGGGGTTCTCGCGTCATCGATCAATACGGAGTCGACCTCATCCACGATAGCGTAATTATGGGGACGCTGTACCAATTCATAAATATTCCGCGCCATATTATCACGCAGATAATCGAACCCGAATTCATTATTGGTACCGTAAGTGATATCAGCCATGTAGGCTTTCCGCCTTTCTTCCGAATTAGGCTCGTGTTTATCAATGCAATCCACCGTCAGTCCGTGAAATTCGTATAACAGCCCCATCCACTCCGAGTCACGTTTGGCCAGGTAATCGTTAACGGTAACTACGTGTACGCCTTTTCCCGGAAGCGCGTTAAGGTAGACGGGTAACGTAGCCACGAGGGTTTTACCTTCTCCTGTGGCCATCTCCGCTATTTTCCCCTGATGAAGAACCGAACCCCCGATCAGCTGCACATCGTAATGCACCATATCCCAGGTGATCATATTCCCGCCTGCAGACCAGGTATTGCTATAATGCGCCTTATCTCCTTTTATTTCAACACATTCCCGGTAAGCCGCGATATTTTTATCCATTTCCGTAGCCGTGACCTCCACAATCTCGTTTTCCTTAAAGCGGCGGGCGGTTTCTTTCATCACGGAAAAAGCTTCCGGTAAAATTTCCCGCAACACATCCTGGGTGATATTGTAAGATTTTTTTTCGAGTTGCTCAACTTCTTTATAATAATTTTCTTTCTCAGTAATATCCAAATCATAATTGGCATCCAGGTAAGCCTTGATTTCCGCAATGCGGGATTCCTCTTCCGCGATGGCATTATGTATCTTTTCTTTAAATTCTATCGTTTTATGTCGTAACTCATCATTGGTCAAAGCTTTAACAGGCTCATAAGCTTCCAGTATTTCCGTTAATATCGGACGTAATTCTTTTAAATCCCGATCTGCTTTAGTACCAAATATTTTACTTAAAAAATTTGCCATTATTCTGGTTGTTTAAATTGAAGTGCAAAAATACAATAAACTGTTTAATTGTCCGTGGGTTTTGTAGTATAATTGTTTAATTACCTGTCATCTTTTTTATAATTATAATTCGTTCCACAATTATGCCGCATTAAGATTTTTATAGTTTTCACTTCCTTTGGTTTAAACCGGATTATCTTATATTTGAAGGAAAAGACCACCATGAACTTCTCCAACTATCCGGTTCTCAAAATCTTAATTCCTTTCATTATCGGCATAATTTTAGCCAGTCTGGAAATATTTCCGCCCCTAAACGGGTGGGTATGGTTATGGCTTCTAACAGGTATTTTGATTATTTCCGGTTATTTATTTTATAAATTTAATTATAATTGGCAAAAGTTAACTGTCATTTTAATGCAATGCTGCGTGCTTTTAATCGGATTTCTTTCCGCCCAGTACCGGTATTACCCACAGTACAACGATGAGACCTACCATTTAATTATGCGATCCGGTCACTTTATAATCAAAATACTGGATGACCCGGTGGAAAAAACGAACTCCATAAAATGTATCGCTTCCGTCGAAGCCAATGACCAAGGTAAATCCATCGATGAAAAAAGCGTGGTTTATTTTTCTAAAAATAAATATTCCCGGCAAATCCGGTTTGGCGACCTTTTATTAGTGAATACCAAATTTACCGGTATCGAACCTCCGGTCAATCCGGGTTCATTTGATTACCGGCAATATATGCGAAGAAAAGGGATCTGTTTCCGCACTTACATTCCCGAAGGAAGATTTACCGTTATCGGCCATAACCAGGATCATCCTGTCAGGAGATCGGCTTACCGGCTCCGGCAATATTTCTCGGCACAATTTTCCGGATCCGGATTAAGCGGCGATGAATACAGTGTTATTACCGCTATCCTGCTGGGAAATGACGAAACGCTCGATCCCGCTCTAAGAGCCAGCTATTCTTCCGCAGGTGTAAGCCACATATTATGTGTATCGGGAATGCATGTCGGCATTATTTTCATGATCCTGAATTTTCTGCTAAGACCATTGCAAAAGAATAATAAAACCAAAATAATCAAAGCGGTGATCCTGTTACTGGTTATATGGTTTTACGCCCACCTGACCGGATTATCCCCTTCCGTACAACGTGCTTCCGCCATGTTCACTTTTGTAAGCATAGGCGGCCTTATTAAAAGGACGACCACTGTTTTCCATAGTCTTTTCACATCTTTGTTCATATTACTCGCGTTAAACCCTTTATTACTTTTCGAACTGGGATTCCAGTTAAGTTACCTGGCGGTATTCAGTATTGTCATTTTTCAGAAACCGATCTTTTCGGTCTGGAATCCGCGCAGGAAAGTGGTCAGATATTGCTGGGAACTGGCTACCGTATCCGTTTCCGCCCAAATCGGAACTTTTCCGGTAGCCTTATATCATTTCGGACAATTCCCCAATTATTTCCTCCTTGGTAATTTGTTTGTAATCATGTTATCTTTCGTGATCGTGGTAAGCGGTATAGTGTTATTATCCGTTTCATTTTCCTCTCTTTTGGCCGGATGGGCGGCAAATATACTGACCTTCGAAATCAAATTTATGAACGGAATCATTACCACAATCGAGAATTTACCGGGCGCGGTCAGCGATTACCTATATCTGGATCCGCTGCAGGTTTTGCTCCTATACGGGATAATCGGTTCTCTTTTTATCCTGATCACCGGACACGACAAAAAATGGTTTTGGAGTATGATTATAATGTCAACCCTTTTCCTCTGTTTATCCATTCATCATGTAAACCGGAGCAGGGAAATTTCCGTCAACATCTATGCCTTAAAAAACAAAACCGCCATAAATTTTAATCACTGTGGAAAAAGTGTTTTACTCCATAACTTCATAGAAGACAAAAAAGATCCTGATTATCAATTCTCTATTTATCCTCATGAACGCCTTATGAAAATAAAAAGTGAATTATCCGGGATTAAAGAAGATAATTTTTACGAAGATATCGGATTTTGTAAAAAGGAGAATTTCTTACGGTTCCATCAGTTGACTTTTTATATGCTCTCCGGAAATGATAAGTTATATCCTATGAAGGTTCTGACGAAAATCGATTATCTTTATATCAGGGAGAATGCGAAGATCCTGCCTGAACAGGTGGCCGGAATCTTTAATTTCGACAATGTCATCGTAGACCAGAGTGTAGGTTTATTTTATGAAAACCGGTGGAGGGAATTTTGTTTGGAAAAGAACATTATATTTTATTCGGTCAGGGAATCCGGATTTCTGTATATTCCTGTTATTTGAAACCTTTTCCTTATTTTTGTACCATGATCCAGGTTGACCTTTTATCAACACCCATTGACTACCTGAAAGGAGTTGGTCCTCAGAAAGCCGAACTTTTCAGAAAAGAGTTCAACATCACCACTTACCATGACCTGCTTCATTATTTTCCTTATCGACATGTAGACAAATCGAAAATCTATAAAGTAGCGGATATAAGGGCGGAAGGAGCTTTTATCCAATTTAAAGGAACCATACGTTCTTATGAGATCGTGGGCAAGCAGAGAGCCCGACGTTTGGTGGCTCATTTTTCGGATGATACCGGAAGTATAGACCTGGTGTGGTTCAACAGTTTAAAATGGGTCGAAGAATTGATCAGCCAGAAGAAAGAGCTTATCATTTTCGGAAGACCCACGCTCTTTAATAACAGATGGAACATTTCCCACCCGGAGATCATAGATCCGCAAATACAAAGCGGATCCTCACTTCCCCTTCATTTTCAGCCTCTTTATAATACCTCCGAAAAGGCTAAGAAAGGAGGGCTGGATTCGAAAGCTATATCTAAACTTGTATTTAGTTTATTATTACAGGTTAAAGATATCTTACGGGAAACGTTATCGGAAGAGATCATCGTAAACCACCGGCTTATTTCGCTTAAGGAAGCGTTGGTAAATATCCATTATCCGGCCAGTCAGGAAATGCTCTCCAAAGCCATGCTACGATTAAAGTTCGATGAACTCTATTTTATCCAATTAAAATTACTTAAACTGAAATTAGTCACCTCACGCAAAATCAAGGGACATCTCTTTGCGAAAGTGGGCGATTATTTCAATGAGTTTTACCATCAATATCTGGCTTTTGACCTGACCCAGGCCCAGAAAAGGGTTATTAAGGAAATCCGGGCGGATATGGGAAGCGGCAAACAAATGAACCGGTTACTCCAGGGCGATGTGGGAAGCGGGAAAACGATAACCGCGCTTCTGGTTATGCTGATCGCTAAAGACAACGGATTTCAATCGTGCCTGATGGCCCCCACCGAAATCCTGGCATTACAGCATTTCGAAAACATATCCCGGCAACTTTCTAAAATGGATCTGCAGGTTGAGTTTTTATCGGGATCCACCAAAGCTGCCAAACGCCGTGAAATACATGAAAGGTTAAAAAACGGGGAGATCGATATCCTGATCGGTACACATGCCCTGATCGAGCAGGACGTGGTATTCCGTAATCTGGGATTAGTGGTCATTGACGAGCAACACCGGTTCGGGGTGGAACAACGGGCAAAGTTATGGAGAAAAAACAGCACTCCTCCCCATGTCCTGGTCATGACGGCCACACCTATTCCCCGCACACTGGCTATGACGGTTTACGGTGATCTGGACCTGTCGGTGATCGACGAATTACCGAAAGGACGGAAACCTATTATTACCAAACACCTGTATGAAAGAAACCGGCTGCAACTGATCGGTTTTATGCAGAAAGAAATTGCATCGGGCAGGCAGATCTTCGTGGTTTACCCGCTCATTGAGGAATCCGATAAATCGGACCTTTTCGCACTGATGGCCGGATATGACCTGATGTCGGAGCGTTTTCCCTTGCCGCAATACGCGATCAGTATGGTACACGGGAAAATGAAAACGGAAGAAAAAGACTTCGAAATGCAGCGTTTTGTGAATAAGGAAACCCAGATCCTGCTTTCCACCACCGTCATTGAAGTAGGAATCGATGTGCCGAACGCGACTGTTATGGTAGTGGAGAATGCGGAAAGGTTCGGTCTCTCACAGCTTCATCAGCTACGGGGACGTGTGGGCAGAGGAGGAGACCAGTCTTATTGCATATTGATGACCGGCGATAAAATGACCCAGGAAAGCAAACAACGAATCGGAGCTATGGTCGCTACCAACGATGGTTTCGAGATTGCCAATATCGATTTGCGGTTACGCGGACCGGGAGATATACAGGGCACACAGCAAAGCGGAATGCTGGATTTTAAAATCGCCGACCTGGTCAAAGACGAGAAACTGGTAGTTTATACCCGTGACCTGGCCAAAAAAACCCTTGAGGAAGACCCCGATCTTACCCTCGAAAAAAACAGGTATCTGGCCCGGCATTTGAATGAATTGATGAAAACAAACAGGTTTTGGGGAATGATAAGTTAAGTGGATTTTATCATCGAGATGATGGTTCACAGGCAAAAACTATATACCATTCACTATATCCATTTATAATAAAAATAAAATATGATCTTCTATTTTACCGGAACAGGCAATTCTCTTTATGTGGCGCAAAATATAGCCGAAAACCAGTCGGACCGGCTTGTTTCCATTGCCGAATGTATGAAAAACGGACAATACGAATTCCAACTTGAAAAAAACGAATGTATAGGATTCTCATTTCCCGTATATTTCTGGGGAATGCCTACCATTGTCGAAGATTTTATATCCCGGTTATCATTTTCCCAATATATCGGACAATATATTTATGCCGTGTTTAATTGCGGCGGCAGTATCGGCAATACGGATAAAGTATTTAAAAAAAGATTAGCTTCGGGAGGTTACCGGCTATCCGCTTCGTTTTCCGTTTTCATGCCGGATAATTATATCATCATGATGGATCTGCTTACTCCTCCGGATGAAATACCGGTTTTACTGGAAAAAACCGACCGTGAATTGATATCTATTAATGAAACGATTGCCGCGAAAGAAACCAGTAAATTACCTTTACACAAAAAAAGATGGGCATGGCTGGAATCGGCAATTACGCATCCGTACTATAAATTTGATCGTAGCACCAGGCCTTTCCATAGCACCGATCGTTGCATTTCCTGCGGATTATGCGCCGAAATATGCCCGTGCAATACCATCACGATGGTGGAAGGAAAACCCGTCTGGAATAAGAAATGCACACAATGTCTCGGATGTCTGCACCGATGCCCGGTAACAGCAATCCAATACGGAAAGAAAACTCATTCCAGAGGGCGGTATGTTAATCCTAATTGTAAATGGTGATCCAAATATCATATTTTCTTATCCATCTCATTCAGGGCAAAAGCATATGCGCCTAAAGAAACCGCATGACTGGCGCCGATCTTCGAAATAGTAATACCGACTCTCTTTTGAGGATCATAGGTAATCGTATCCTCACTCCCGTAAATTTTAATCTTTCTTGAATCTCCGCGTGCAAATGCCAGAAATTCTTCATCATCGTCCAGGTTATATGGCTTAACCTGCAGGCGGCCGAGTGTATCTCCACTCACAGTGTGTATTTTACTTTTCAACACTTTCATCAAGGAAGGAATAATATACCGGTAAGCTTTGGTCAATCCTCCTCCGAATACGACAATGCCGTCAATGAGATTAATTACATTGGCGCAAACTTCACCTGCGTTTTCCCCGAATTCTTCAAAAGCGGCACAGGCTGCCTGCCGGTCTCCGGAAATCTCTCCTTCTGCAATACGGAAAATATCATAAGGCTCCAATTGATGGGCCGGTTGGCCGCTTTTCTCGCCGTATACCCGTTTGATCGCACGGATCGATACCGCATCTTCGATGATAAGTCCGGGATTATTTTTTTGCGGAAGGCAATAAGCTTCGCAACAGGAATTATCTCCGATATGCATATTCCCGTTAACGGTAAACCCAAATCCGAAACCCGTTCCCCAGGTGAACCCGATCAGGTTATGATATTGCTTATCGCTACCCAACTTTCTCAATTTGGCATTGATTTCCGGTAAAACTCCTGCCAAAGCTTCCCCGTAAACGAAAAGGTCGGCATCATTGTTGATAAATACGGGAATCTTAAAATGTCTTTCCAGAAAAGGGCCCAGGGCCACACCATCACGGAAAGAGGGAAAATTGGGAAGAAAACCGCCGATAACACCATCCGGATAATCAGCCGGACCCGGAAACGCGAAGCTGATCGCAACGGGTTTATCATCCAGTTGTTCCATCACTTCGGAAAACCCTTCCACCATCATGGAAAGACAAAGATGAAGGTCATGGGCATTAGAAGGTTTGACAATAGGACCGGCAATAGTCCGGTTGGCCCTTATGGCGCTAAATACAAAATTAGTGCCACCGGCATCCAGCGTGATGACTATTCTGCTATCGTTTGTATACATGTTCTTAAATTTAAGAACAAAAATAGAATAAAAATATAAACTTTCCTATCCGGTCAGGATTTTTCCGGCCAGGCCAAAACGACCGTCATCGAATCTAAATTATAATCCCGTAATCTTATTGAATATTTATTTCCACGCACATTTACCGTAGCTTTAGCGGCTTTCCTGTCGACGAATATATGGTCTCTGAAATCCAGACCAATTCCGGGAAATATCTTATAGACCGCTTCCTTGGCACACCAGTAATAGGTGACTTCTTCAGGATCGTAAACATTTACATTCCTTATTTCTTCCTGTCCGATAAATTTAGGGTACAATGAAAGTATTCTGGATGTAACTCTTTCCATATCAATACCTACCCTGAAAAACTTAGAGACTGCCGCAGCCGCATAATCCAAAGTGTGGGAAAAAGAAATATTAAGGCCTTCCATGACAGGTTCACCGGATTCACCGTAATGGATGTCCATTTTTAGAGTATTTAATAAAAAGGATAAGGATCTTCTACAAGCTAACCTCTCCAAACGCCTTTTTTCAAGCCGTAAAGAGAGGATAGCTTTTAAATCATGGGATGAAAGTTCCAGATACTGTAACAGTTCTTGTTCGGTTTCCGTGATATGCCATATCGATAAGGAAATATCCGGAAGGGGCGAATCGGATAAAATAAGAGGCATCGGTTAATTACCCCGTTCTTTGTCTTTCAGTTTTGTTAATTGTTTGCGTAAGGCATCCACACTTAAATCGGTAGCCTCTTCAAAGGATTTGGCAGTTTTGGTAGCGAGCGCGTCATTTCCTCTTATCTTCATTCTGATTTCTGAAGTTTTGTTTTCGGGTTTATCCGTATTTTCCAGTTTAAGGGTTACCTCGGCACCCAGGATATTGTCATAAACCTTATTCAGTTTCTCCACTTTCTCAGTGATGAAAGATTCCAATTTTTGATCTGTTTTGAAATGTACAGCCGAAATGTTAATGTTCATATTAGCCTCCTTTTTTATGCCCTGGGATGGGCTTGTTTATATATGGACTTTAGTTTTTCTATAGAATTACGGGTATAGATTTGCGTGGCAGCCAGACTGGAATGACCCAGTATCTCTTTAATGGCATTGATATCAGCTCCGTTATTTAATAAATGTGTAGCAAAGGTATGTCTTATCACATGCGGGCTTCTTTTGTCAATGGTGGTAATCATATCGAGATATTTTCTCACAATGTTGTACACGGCTTTCGGATATAGTTTACTGCCTCTATTGGTAACAAAAATAAAAGAATTTTTGTTTGCGGATTCCGGCTTATTATCTAAAAAAGAGATGTATTTTTCCAAAGCCTGCCTGGCAGCGGGCGTTACCGGGATGATCCTTTCTTTATTCCGTTTTCCCAATACTTTGACCGTGTTGTCATAAAGGTCTATATCCTGCCTTTTAATATTGATCAGTTCGGAAAGACGCATGCCGGTGGAATAAAAAAGTTCTATAATAGCCCGGTCTCTCCAGCCGGTAAAATCATCGGAAAAAAGTTCGGCCGAAAAAAGTTGTTCCATATCTTCCTGCGCCACGAATTCAGGTAACCTTTTCGACATTTTAGGCGCCGAAACCTGGTACATCGGACTCTTTTTGAGATTTCCGATCCGGATATGGTAATTGAAAAAGGATTTCAGGGCGCTGAGCTTCCGGTTAATACTTCTGGTTGATAGTCCTTCTTCCAGCAAGGTAATGATCCAGGTCCTTATAACGGAAGGATCGATTTGATCCAGTTTGTCCGCTTCAAAAGCGCGGGCGGCATATCCAAAAAATTGTTCCAGATCATGCCGGTAGGAGATCACCGTATGTTCCGAAAGTCGCTTTTCATACTGGAGATAATGGACAAAGGAATCAATCATTTCCATAATTAATTACTATAAAAGAGCATCATCAATCATTATAAATCCGGATATCGTTTACAGATGAATAAGAATGATATAAGGATTGATAAATTAATACACAACATCCTGCCATTCTTCGGTTACACCACGGTAAGTAATAAAAACTCTCATGTGGTTTCTTACCGATTCTCTGAAAGCCGCCATAATATCCGTTTGTTTGTCATCATTATAAGCTTTCAATTGTACCTTGCCGGCCTGCCAGTACCAGCCGTTGGATGCATATCTGTTTGTGGGTGCAAGATGTAGTAAATCATTCATTATCTCAAAATCGATATAAGCGATATCTTGATTATCAGGATAATATTCTTCTCTGGCAAACATCAGTTTTCCTTTTCCGGTCATGGTAAAATCCGCGGCAAGTAAACTTACCGGGATGCGGTCCCCGACAGACTTAATCACGATATTAAATTCAACTGAGGGCTTACGGGGTACCGTTATCCCGATATCCCATTTCATCGGCCCGGTAACCTGTATATTTACAATAGATTTCGCATCGGTAAAAGATATCGGATCATAGGTATCATATCCGTAATCATAACCTATCCCATACTCCCAGGTTTCAATTTCCCATTCGGCACCGACCTGCGAAAGCGGTGCTCCGTTCGTTTTGATACGATAAACACAACTTGAACCCCTGTATAGTTCCCATTCATCATTTCCGTCAGTAGCCGGTCTTATTTTGTAGAAAGGAAGATAAATATCTTCTATACTGTCTTTCTGCTGTTCGGGAGCTGTATACCATGTATTGAATAAAAAAGCGATGTTTGCCAAATCCCCTATCGCCTCATTCATGCCGTGCCTCCAGGAATCATATACATTCTTGACTTTCCGGGTTTTTTCCCCCGCATCTTCTTTTTGTACGCATCCGGCCATTATAAGAGCCATCATGCAAAATAAACATCCTGATTTTAAGATTTGTCTTTTCATAATTATCTTGTTCCGAATTTATAACCGAATCCTGCTGAAACAATACCCCGGTACCCAAAACCCAGTTCGGCGTAACCGAACCACTTACGCCCCGCCGTAACGCCGATAGCGGTAAATTGTCCTGATGTCGTAAAATCAAACTTATGACTTTCCGGTTCATATGTATTTTTAATGAACACAAAAGTCATACCATATCCGATTCCCGAATATAGGGTAACATATTCCCGGTTAAACCAGGAAAACCTTAAATACGGCATAATGGATAAAAGATTATGATTCACATTCCCTAATTTCTCGTCCGTGATCTTATCATATTTTTGCTGATAGGAACCGGCGAAGGAAATACTTCCCCCAACCGAGAACCATTTTACTACCCTGTAAAGGTAAGAAGCGGATATGGCTGGCGTATAAAAAGTAGTTTTATTGTACACATCCGGAGAGAACCAATTATTGTCATAGATGTGATTAAACCATCTGTTGCCAAAATTGAAATAATCCGTGGTCACGGGATCTCCTATTCCGAATTGTACTTCATGGGAAGGGAACCGGTATTTCCAGGATGTATCTACCTGCCCCAAAACCAACTGAATGGAAAAGATGCTTACAAACAGTAACAAAATATTTTTCATAAATTACGCATATTTCATTTTTACCTGAATTTTACTTATGATGGACAAAACTAAGAAAATTTATTGACTTATCCCAATTAAATCCATCTTATGGAAGTCCGCTTAAAAGCAACGTTTTGAAAATCTTTTTTGTTATAGAAGAACCAAAAATAAATTATTTTTGCATCCAAATATTCTCGTAACATACAAGCATGAAATTTAAATTTGATTTCAGGTTACTCTTGATTATACCGGTATTGTTTTTGCTTTGGGATTTCACCCATAGTTTTATTCAGTATGACAGGGCTGTATTGGACGGAGATGTGGCTGAATCAGTGGTTCCCACTCCATATATGGAGCAAACCATGGAAGATCCGCTTGGGATAAAAACCGTGATAAACAAGGACCTCCACCACAATCCCAATCGCTTCTTCTCGCACTGGATTTTCCAGAAAATATACCGTATCACTCCTTTGGCGCTCCAAAGCTTTATGGACCCTATCGATAGTGTTTATGCTACCGGCGGCATTACCAAACTTTCCATGCATATTTTACTTATTATCCTGATTTATATAGCGGTAACAGGACGCATAAATTTCCTGACCAAAGAATTTATTATTATTGCCTGTATCCTGACTCCCCTGTTCCAGGCCAACGGCTTTGTGAGGACCATGGGTATTATTGATCCTTCAATCCCCTATTGTTTCTTTTACGCCATGCCTTCCATATTCCTCATCCTTTATTTCCTGCCCATGATCCTCGAATTTTATCATGGCAGGATAGTGAGGCTTAATGTTGTGATGATTTTAATCTGGTCCGTTTTAGCTATTGTTATCTGTTTCAGCGGACCTTTGAATCCGGGAATCGTACTTATCATCTCCATGATGGCCGTGGTACAAAATTTATGGAAAAACTGGCATTTCCTCGGGAAAGGAGTATGGTGGAAAAGACTGATCCTCTCCATTAAAAAAATACCGAAAAAATATTACATTTACCTACTCCCGATTTCACTTATTTCCTTGTATTCCTTATATGTGGGAACTTTTAACACTGCCGGCGCGGATCCGGGTTTCACCACATGGGTGCTATATCAAAAATTACCGGAAGGACTGGTGAAACAATTCTGTAACATTCCATGGCTTTTTTTAACCGTACCGCTTATTTTTAATTTTATCATCATCAAAACCCGGTTCAAGGACAATCCTAACAGTAAAAAACTCTTTACCGCTTTAAAATGGGTGGCCGTTTTCTCAGTTATTTTTATATTACTTTTACCTTTGGGAGGTTACAGAAGTTATAGACCCTATGTATTGCGGTATGATACCATTATGCCGGTCACATTAGCCGTATTCTTTTTATTTGCAGGTACTACTATTTTCTTACTGAAAGAAGCGGTTAAGTGGAAAAAAATCTATTTTACTTCCGTAGCATTCGTGTTTTTAGTTCTTTTTACCATTGCCGACCTTTCCACCAAAAAACATAACCAGTGTGAAAAAGAATCCCTGGCCATGATCGCGCAGTCGGAAGAAGATATTGTGGCACTGCCGAACGATTGCTGGGTTTTAGCCTGGATGCCGCTTGCCAAACCGGAAGAATCCTATTATTTCGGCATTATGCTCCAGATGTGGAGGGTTACGGACAAACCAAAATTATACTATAATTCGCCTTCCTCTGAACCATAGTTCTCTCTTACTGTTTTAATGATTAATTTTTATGGTTTATCCTGATACTTTCGAAGACAAAATAGGCTTTAGCCAGATCCGTTCGTTGCTAAGAAAAGAATGCATAAGCAATATGGGGATGGAACAGGTAGACAGCATGGTCTATTCCGTCACCTACGACCATATTAAAAAAGAGCTGGAACAAACGGATGAATTCCGTTCGGTATTATTATTTGAGGACCCGTTTCCCGCACAGGATTTTTACGATTTACGGGAAACATTTTCCCGTATCCATATCGAAGGAACCTATGTCGAGCTGGAAGAACTGGCAATGCTCCGCGGATTACTTAATGCCATCGTACAAACAGTGATTTATTTCCGTATCCGAAACGAGGAAGGAAAATTTTCCCGTCTGTGGGCGTTATGCGAAGATGTGATATTGGAGAAATCCCTGCTGGAATCAATTAATAAAATATTGGATCCCAAGGGGAATTTACGGGAAAATGCTTCCGAAGAATTGCGCAGGATCAGGCGCGATATGATAAGGATCTCCGGAGAAGCGGATAAAAGGATCCGTAAGTTACTGCAACAGGCAAAACAGGAGGGGTTGGTGAAAGAAGATGCTGAAATGACCGTCAGGAACGGCCGGCTGTGCATTCCCGTACCCTCCGTATTTAAAAGACGGTTACAGGGATTTATCCATGACGAATCCGCTACGGGGCAAACGGTTTTTATAGAACCGGCTGAGGTTTTCGATGCCAATAATGAATTGAAGAATCTCATCAACGCGGAACGAAGGGAGATTATCAGGATACTTACCGCTATCACCGATGAAATAAGGCCTTCCATATCCAATATACTGGCGGGACACGATTTTCTCGGCATTATAGATTTTATCAGGGCCAAAGCCAAATTTTCCATCCTTATACAGGGAATTAAACCTCACCTGTTTGAAGAACCGTTAGTGAACTGGCATGAAACGATTCACCCGTTGCTTTACCTTAACTTCAAGGAATCAGGCAAAAAAGTGGTACCGTTGAATATCCATCTTAACCGTCAGGAAAGGATCCTGATTATTTCCGGTCCCAACGCGGGAGGAAAGTCCGTATGCCTTAAAACAGTAGGATTGGTGCAGTATATGATGCAATGCGGTCTTCTGGTGCCGATGAAGGAGATTTCGGAAATGGGAATCTTTACCGATTTTTTTATCGATATCGGGGATGAACAATCTATTGAAAATGATTTGAGTACATATAGTTCGCACCTGTATAACCTGAAAACTATGGTGGAAAACCTCCGTCCGCAATCTCTGTTCCTGATCGACGAATTCGGTTCGGGGACTGAGCCCACTTTAGGAGCGGCCATGGCGGAAGCTATCCTGGAAAGTATTTATCAGCTGGAATCTTTCGGTATAATTACCACCCATTTCGGGAACCTTAAATTATTTCCGGACAACCATAAAGAGGCAATTAACGGAGCCATGCTTTTCGATACGGCTGCCTTAAAACCGTTGTTTATCCTGAAAATCGGAAAACCGGGAAGTTCCTTCACTTATGAGATTGCCAGACAAATAGGACTACCCGATGAAATTATACGGAAAGCCATAGAAAAATCGGGAACGGCCCAAATCGATTATGAGAAAAAACTGGAAGAGATAGAGCTGGAAAAACTCGAGATCGATAAAACTTTAAAGCTGGTACATGATGCTGATGACCAGCTTGCCATTATGATCAGCGAATACGCCGACAAATACAATTTACTGGAAAAACAGCGGAAAGACATTTTGCAAAGTGCCAAAAACCAGGCCACAGGTATTATCGAAAGCGCCAATAAAGCGATCGAGAAAACTATCCGCGAAATCAAGGAAGTAAAAGCCGAACCCTCCCGAACCAAAGAGATCAGGAAGGAAGTAGAGGAATTAAAAAAAGAGATCCAAAAGCAATCTCCCCTTCCCGTGATGAAAGACCTTCCGAAACCGGTTAACGCGAATAAAAAACCCATTAAACAAAAAGTAGAGGCCTTAGCGGAGACTCCGCTCAAAGTGGGTGATTCCGTTTATATGACCGATACGCAAACCATAGGTGAAGTGATGGCTCTCAACGGCAAAGATATTACGATCGCGTTTAATTCCATTTCTCTACGAACCAGCACAGATAAAGTGGTTAAAATCAGTAAAAAGGAAGCCCGCACGGTGACGAGAGGCAAATCCCGGCTGGACGGAACTACCATTTCCGAGGTAATGAACGACAAAGTATCCCGGTTTGATCGTGTGCTGGACATAAGAGGAAAACGGGCGGATGAAGCGATTAAAGAATTGGAAAGTTATATTGATGAAGCCTTATTACTGAATATAAAACAGGTAAGGATTTTACATGGAAAAGGAAACGGTATTTTACGACATGTAGTACGACAGGAATTAAATAGAAATAAGGAAGTAAGGGCTTTCCGTGATGAGGCTCTGGAACTCGGAGGCGCCGGCATAACGGTCGTTGAATTGTAGGGAATAATTATCTCATAAGATTTTTATATAAAAAGAATCACACCCGTACATGGGTGTGATCTTCTATGTTCTCCGTCTACTTTTCTTAAGGATATCTGCTTTAATTACCAACCTTAAATTTATTAACCTATGCTATAATTTTTTTATATTAACCAAAATACTGAGAAATCATTAATGATAGGATATCCTGAAAGTGAAACGAAAAACAATCTCTTTCATCTGGTCTTAGAGACCGGATTTATTTTTTCTCTTCCCTTAAGTAATTACCGTTTCTGTCAAAAATAAGGTTTTTCCCCTTTACTTCGGTATGATAAGTCACATTACCGTTTTCATCAGTAGTCTTGTGAACTTCTTTGATCCTGTGTCCGGAATAATTATTTTCAACATAATTTCTCATGTTTGCCGGAAGAACATCTTCATTCACTTTTTCTTTGATCTCCATGATCCTTCCGTTTGAACGGATTTTTACATACTGATCATTATCCCTGTCCCTGTATACTGCACGATAGTGTTCTTTGTCTTTTTCCCATGTAGTATTCTGAGCGTTGGTTTGGGGGAATTTTTCTTTGATAGTAGTTCTGACAATAACCGGAACATCCTGTTCCTGTACTCTTTGGGCAAAGGTCAATGACGACATCATCACTGCAACCATTAGAATTAATAACTTTTTCATCTTTTCAATTTTTTAATTTATAATTAATAAACTTAAGAACAATGTATCTTTAGATTTGTTCGATAAAAATTCTTTATATTCCTTGATAAATTGGACTATAAATACTTTATATTATATGTATTATTGTGAAATAATATTTAAAATTATTTTACAATATATTTAATCCAGGAAAGTGACTTTCCCTGTTTCCATATCATAAATGGCCCCTATGATCCTGATTTCCCCGTCATCTTCCATTTCCTTAAGGATAGAACTCTTTGATCTGATCCCTTCAACGGACAGTTCCACATTCTCATGACAGACCTTTTCCACAAATTCCGGATTAGCCGAAGTAAGAGATCCGTTAAAATGTTGAGAGGCAGTTACGACAGCAGGCTTGATCTTGGAAAGCAGAGTCGTGATATTTCCCATTACCACATCGTCGATAGCCGATTTTATCGCCCCGCAATGCTCATGTCCTAAAACAACCACCAATTTAGATCCCGATACCTTACAGGCATACTCAAGGCTTCCTAATATATCTTCATTTACAATATTTCCTGCCACCCTTAACACAAAAATATCACCTATACCCCGGTGAAACACATCTTCAACCGGTACTCTCGAATCTAAACAGGAAAGCACCACCGCTTTGGGATATTGTCCCAAAGCCGCATCCCTTACCCTTTGAGAGTTATTACGGACCGTAAGATTATCCTCGGTAAATTCTTTATTTCCACGTTTAAGGATTTCCAACACTCTCTCAGGCGTTAACAGTGACTGTTCTGCCGAAGTAAGTATTTTATTGGATAATACATGATCTTCAGGAATCTCTACCATATTTTTACTATTTACGAATTCTGTCTGTTTATTTTGATTACAGGAATAAAATGATAAACAACTTATCATGAAGATTCCGGGTATCCATTTTTTCATCATAAAATTAAATTGATATTTTTTTAACAATAATTTAATGTAAAAAGTTTGGAGAATATTGAACAAAGCTTTCAGATTCAAACATCATATTAGCATATTACTGTTGATGACTCTGGGGTACCGGAATCTTTTGCGATTCATGAAAATCCTATCTTTGCAGCTTATTGAATTGAATGTTTAACAAAAAACAAAATATGAATGTTATGGATGATAGAAAATCGGAATAATTCCGCATTCATAAACAAAACCGTATATTAATGCCTCTGCCCAATAAACCGATCGTCATTTTATTGAATATACTAATGATATTGTTTTGTATGGACAATATTAAAGGACAGGAATTTCCGTTGACGGGCAATATACCGGGGACCCTTGAAGTAACTCCGTCGGGACAGGCGGTTTATTCCGTCCCTGTCGAAGTAGTTCCGGGCGTAAATCATATTCAGCCGGCTCTGTCCATCCTATACAATAGTGCATCCGGCAATGGTTTGTTGGGACCAAATTGGGATATCGGAGGTTTATCAACTATTACCTGTGATCAACGGAATTCTTGCGCAAATTTCTGGCTGGACGGCAATAGATTGATCGAAATCGATCACAAACCTGATAAAGGACAGACTGTTTACGGGACGGAAACGGAGACATTTGCCACCATAACTTCTTATTCGTTACCTGATGGCCCGGATTCAATTCCACAACGATTTACCGTAGAATATGATGACGGGCGGATTCTGGAATATGGGTTTCCGGCAGATAAAAAGGAATGCCCGGAAAATATTAATTTGTGGGTTGTACAAAAGATCAATGACCCCGACGGGAATTACATGATTTTCAATTATGACCGGTTTTCAGAGAACTTGCGATTGAAAGAAATATTATACACCGGAAATTTTATCAGTGGCCGGGACCCTTTTGCCAGGGTAAGTTTTTCCTATTGTGAAGAGTTACCGGACATGTCAGATGATAATCCGCTTCCTCTCTTAGGAAAAATTGAAATTGAATATTTACCTCCCGGTTCCGCACCTCATCATATATGTACTTATCGCTTCGAATATAAATTTAACGGAGAACCTTACCTGATTTCTATAAACAGGGATGCTTTCAATCCCACCCGGATCACATGGGAAAATGGCGGCGAAACAAAATTAGTCGATTCCATTATCGACGGGATGTCGCGTATAATTGCACTGGACTATAAATTATTAAATCCCGATACCGGTAAGGATATTCCGCCTGTGGTGAATTCTATCGTAAAATCACATCCTGAATCAAATTACAGGGAAGAGACAAATTACCACTATCGTTTTCCTCAATGGGCTCTCCACAGGAAGATCTTTCTTGGGTTCCTTGAATTTGAAATTACGGATTGCGCAGCAAATTCGAAAACCTGTCATCAACTGGTATATAATGAAGAATCGGAAATACTGCAGCCCTGCCGGATCACTTTTCAGGTGGATACCACACTGGTGTATGAAAAATCCATTGTTCCGGAAATAGAATATCTCACTCTGCCATCCAAAATAAGGAGGGATTCTGACAGAAGATTTTTCCTCTATGATGCGGTAGTCACGGAAGATGATTATCTAAACAATACCAGAACGACCACGTATACCGTATTGAAAAAAGAAGATGCGAGGACCGCTTCTATCCGTACTATTTACAGTTATCCTGATTCAGCCGTGAAAATCAAAGAAGTGCTTACCCGCTACCGCTATGGGAAGGTTCATTTACCCGATGGACGCATGGTAACGGGATTGAGTTCATCCGAAACGGAAACCAAATACGGGAATTCTCCCTTAGCGGCAAAACAAAAAGTGAAGTATCATTATAAAGACGGTAAAATTGCTGAAATAACGGAAGCCAACAGGGATGGCAAACGGACTACTTTTTTCCGTTATAATAATATTGGTCAGCTTAGGGAAAAGGAGGTTTTTACCAAAGGAACCCAGTCCAGAAAAGAGCGTTATGAGTATGATCCTTCCGGAAGGTTCGTTACGGATATTACTTATAAGTCAGGGGACCATGTCCATTTTGAATATGACCCCGGGACCGGAAATCTTGCTTCAATGACCGGCATAGAGGGCTTAACAACCCGTTATTCCTATGATGAATCAGGAAGAATTACAAAAATCATATCCCCCGACGGGACTTCAAAAGAAACAACCCTTCATTGGTGCGCCCATAATGAGATTCCCGGAGCTCTCTATTATCAAAAAACTACAGTTCCGGGAAAAGCGCCTTCATATCATTATTTCGATGCGTGGGACAGGGAAATTCATCGCCATAGTGCCGATATACATATCGAAACGTATTATAATGAGAAGGGCGAAATTTCCCGTATTTCTTTTCCTTATTCCGGTAAGTTAACCCCCGACAGCAACAAGATATGGAAAGAATACTCCTACGATTCTTACGGTCGTTTAATCCGGGAACAAGAACCTTACTCGGACCTGACCTATGCATATGATGCCGGAAAAGTAACCATTCAGGATAATATTCAAAAAAGGATCATATCCACCAAACAATACGATGCTTCCGGTTCCCTTATTTTTGCAGAAGACCAGGGCGGTGTCATTACCTACGATTATAAAATAGCCAGGCGTAACGGAAAACTCCGTTTTGTCACAGGTATGCATTACGGACAAACGGTTACGTCTGTTTTCTATGATTTATGGGGTAACCGCATACAACTCACCGATCCTTACGCGGGTAAAATAAAGGAATCTTATAATGGCTTCGGTGAATTAACCGGGCGTTCGGATCGTCGCCGTCACAAAATCCAATATGAATACGATGATCTGGGAAGGGTAATCAGGGAAAAATATCAACAGGGAAATGAGTCCGATATCATCCGTTACGAATATCTATTTAATAAAGGGAAAGCATCGTCCGGTATTATTTACCGTAAATCATACGAAGATCCGTTGAAAGATTCGGAGACTTTTACCTATGATTCTTTAGGACGGCTCACGACCGTTTCCAAAATCAGGCATCACATTTCTTATGCCCATTCCTGCACTTATAACCGGGAAGGTTTGATAGAAACTGTCATGTATCCTAATAATTTTGGAATCCGGTATAGTTATGATAGCCTTGGAAACTTAAACGAGATTTACCGTACTGATTACAATACCCTGCTTTACCGTGTATGCGACCGTAACCGGTCGGGACAAATAACCCAATGTATTTTCGGAAACGGAATCACCGGATTTTACCGGTATGATGAAAATGGTTTGCCGTTGGAAATATGGGCCGGGAAAACCGGGGATAATTCCCGATCGAATTTGATTTCCGGTGATGAGCCTAATTTTGCTTTCTCTTCGACTCATCATATTATACAGCATTATAAATACAGTTATAATGACCGGGGATTAATGGACGGAAGAATGAATCTAAAAAACGGACAATACGAGTATTTTGATTATGACGGATTAGAAAGACTGCAACGGATTAATGTAAATCACAGCATCTCCCTCAATCACATATATAGTCCGGCAGGCAAATTCCTTTACAGAAGACAATCCGGAGAGAAAGGGTTATTAGAAAAGGAAAGACCTTATATTTATACAGGACAGGAATTGAATTCCTTCAAACCATATATGGAAAGTCCGGATCCATACCTGATGGGACAGAATTTTTACGGGAAAACCGCTTACCTTAACCAAAACGAACATGAATTATTTTTGGAATACGGAACGGATCAACAGAGAAGCAAAACCATATTACAGCATGGTAAGGATACGGTAAAAACCAAATATTTTTTTAGCGATTTCTACGAAATAGAAAAAACCGGAACCGGGATGCGTTATTTACACTACATATATGGCGATCAAGGCATTGTTGCCATACTTGTAAAGGAAAACGAAAAGGATGCGGGATCATTATATTACATCCATACTGACTATTTAGGTTCTTATGATATGATTACCGATGAAAATAGTAATTGTGTCGACAGCCTCTCTTTCGATGTCTGGGGCAACAGGAGAAAATATGACCGGTGGGATGAGCCAGATACCGGAAGGGCATTCCTGTTCGACCGGGGATATACTGCCCACGAACACCTCGATGTATTCGGATTAATCAATATGAATGCCAGGATTTACGATCCCGGAGCCGCCAAATTTTTCACTCCCGACCCTTATATTCCGATGCCTGATTTTACACAAAGCCTGAACCGGTATAGCTATTGTATGAATAATCCGCTTATGTATACTGATCCCGACGGGGAACTGGTCTGGAGTATCCTGAATGCCGTTAAAGACTTTTTCACGATCTGTTTTACCAAAGGAGGGCTGGAATTCTGGAACTGGGGAAAAGATTATACCAAAAACGCATGGAAAAACGGCTGGGTATCTACGCAGAACTCCTGGAGGTTATGGATCGGCCTTTTTAAGACGGATCCTAATAAACAGGGAAAAGGAAGGAGGTTCGGGGAATTCGTATCACGTTTTACCTGGCAATTCCCGCAAACTTTTCTGGGCAGTATGGTAACCCAAACTCAAAACTTCTTTAACGGGATTAAGGAGGTAAGTTACTATGGGGGCGCGACACTCGCCGAAACTTATTCTCCAAAATTCTCCGGTTTATCGCTGGGAAACTATATCATGGGAAAAAGAGGAACTAAAGCCGATCCTTCCGACCGGCTGTTTCAACACGAATACGGGCATTATATCCAAAGCCAGTCGAGCGGAATATTTTACTTATCTAAATACGGCATCCCGAGCGCACTGAGTAAAGGAAGACATAACCGGCATCCTGTCGAGCAGGATGTAAACGCACGGGCCTATCGTTATTTTTCCAGGAATGTTGAAAATTATTCCGGCTGGCAACATGAATATAACCCTATTTCCGGTTTCGACAAAACGGCAAATCCTAAATCTTCTCAAAACCAGCTTTCGCTCAAACATGCCGGTCTCAGGCTTGAATGGTATGATTATGTGATGTTCCCTTTCAATCTTACCCCGGCTATATTTATTCCCGGTCTGATCAATACCCTGATCCTCAACAGAAGATATTAAAATTTCCGGATTTTATCCCAATTTCTCTTTATACGCCTGGTATCCTCCCGGTTGGGTCAGGAATTAACTGAAATTATAAGATTTTTCATAATACTAAGAATAAGATAACCAAAAAAGAAAAAGCACTTTTATATATAATTTTATGTAATTTATTAATCTATATTTGTGACAAGGAAATGATTTTTACATTTTTAAAACTTAAAATTTTTAACCATGAGAAATAGAATTATTTTAATTAGTGGAATTTTTATCCTTTTAAGTTTCATTTTAACCAATTGCACAAAAGAGAATTTTTTACCTCAACAAGAAAATGAAATGATGAGAAAATCCAAGGATATTAATGAATTAATCGTAAAAGCTCGAAAAATTGCTTATGATAATTTTGTTCCGGAAGAAATATTTAAAGAATTTGAAAAGAGTCTGATATTCGATGAAAAAATTAGATTAACCGGAGCTATTTATGATGGTATTGAAAAATATTTTGATGATAAACAAAGTGATGCTTTTTGGGGAGTATTTAATTTAAGTTTACGCAATCCGGGAGGGATTAAACCTCATATATTTATGGGTTATAAGCCTAAAGGAGGAGGTAACTGTAAAGCTAACGCCAAATGGATATGTACAAACTGGGAGGAGAAGGCTGTGGTTGTTGATTAACATCTTTATTCAAAATGAGTAACATATAAAACTTAATATTAAAAATCATTTCCTTTATTACATAAATTTAAATAAGATACCAAATTATGCAGACTTTTAAAAAAATACTCATCATTTACATTCTTATTTTTTACATAGGATTAATTTATTCCCAAAAAGTCGAAAAAGTATTACCCAATTTTTTGGACTGTAACATTTTATCAAACAAACACTTAGATGAAAGTGATTACACCTTGGTTATTGTTTCCGGTGCGGGATGCGGTTATTGTGAATTAGCTATGAAACAACTGATGCAATATAAAAACAGAGAAAAAATAAATATCATCATTTATGAATTCGGAACGATTGAAGCCATCAGGAATCTTCATTCCAAATATTTTAATGATTTTATATTTGTAGAAGCCAATACATGTAAATACTATAGCAATAAAATTTTTCCTTTATATTTTTTGTATTATAAAAATAAACTTATCTGGAAACAGACAAAATACAAAACCAATACTTTGGAAACTTTGAATGAAAAAATTTATTTATAATTTTTGTATCTGCTATCCCAATTTCTCTTTATACGCCTGGTATCCTCCCGGTTGGGTCAGGAAAATAAATTCGCCGTCTTTTTTTACCACCCCGATAGCCGGATGCTTGACGCCATTAAAAAAAGTAGTTTTCACCATGGTATAATGGATCATATCGTCAAATACAATCCGGTCTCCGATTTCCAAAGGCTCGTCAAATGCGAAATCCCCCATTCCTATATAATCTCCCGCCAGACAGGAACTTCCTCCCAAACGGTAAACAAACCGGCTTTTCTCATCCGGTTCATGGGCGCCCAGAACAGTGGGTTTATAAGGCATTTCCAGACAATCGGGCAGATGGCAGGCAAAAGAGATATTGAGCATCGCGATCTTAACACCCTTATTCTCCACGATATCCTCCACGGTAGAAGATAAAACACCTGTCTGCCAGCCCACAGCCTCTCCGGGTTCAAGAATGATTTCTTCCAGATTAGGATAACGGGATTTAAAATCCTGCAATAATTGAATAAGGTGAGCCACATCGTAATCCTGCCGGGTAATATGGTGTCCGCCTCCCATGTTCACCCACTTACATTCTTTGATAAGATGAGAAAATTTAGCTTCAAAATGTTCAAGCGTATGCTCCAGGGCATAACTGTCGTTTTCACACAAAACATGAAAATGCAGACCTTCTATATTTTCAGGCAGGTGACGGGGCATATCGGCAGCCAGTATTCCCAGTCGTGAACCGGGTCTTGCCGGATTATACAGGTCACAGGAAATCTCGGAATATTCAGGGTTAACTCTCAGTCCGAAACTTATTTCCTTAGGAAACGCCAGAACCCTGTCTTTGTATTTATGCCACTGCGACAAAGAGTTGAAGGTCATGTGACTACTGTAAACCATCAGCTCCTCCATTTCATCCTCGAAATAAACAGGACAATAAGTATGGGCTTCACATCCCATATGTTCGGAGATAAGCCGGGCTTCATTAAGCGAACTTGCGGTTGCTCCTTTCAGGTAATGGCCGATCAGCGGAAAAGAATGCCAGAACGCAAATCCTTTTAAGGCGCATATAATTGAGACTCCGGCTGATTGTTGCACCAGATCAAGAAGTTTCAGGTTTGCCTCCAGGGCTTCTTCGAACATGATGAAGCAGGGTGAAGGATATTGTTCATACTTTCTAAGATCCATATTCCAAATTTTGGAAACAAAAATAGCATTAATTTACGTATTTTTGTGCATCCTTTAAAACGGCTGAAAGCTATCTGCAAAGATAGTTTCATTCGACAGATATAGACACTTACATCTTCAAACAAGGCATTATGGAAGGGAAACTGATCATTCTCTCCGCACCCTCAGGGGCCGGAAAAACATCTATTGTAAAATATCTCCTTCTGCAGGAACTACCCGTTTCATTTTCCATTTCCGCCACCAGCCGTCCGAAAAGGCACAATGAAGAACACTGCCGGGATTATTATTTCCTGAGTGTGGAAGAGTTTAAACGAAAGATTGAAAAAAAAGAATTCCTGGAATGGGAAGAGGTATATCCTAACCGTTTTTACGGCACCTTAAGATCGGAAGTGGAACGTATCTGGAAAACCGGAAAGCATGTGGTATTGGATTTGGATGTTTTAGGCGGATTAAATGTGAAAAAGGAATATGGGGAAATGGCACTCGCCCTTTTTATCAAACCTCCTGACCTGGAGACATTGGAGCAAAGGCTTACTCTCCGGGGGACTGAGGATATCGAATCCCTGAAACAGAGAATCGCAAAAGCGGAATTTGAACTTTCTTACGAGAAACAGTTTGACAAGGTCATTATTAATGATGATCTGGAAAAAGCCCAACAGGAAGTATTGGATATAGTAAGGGATTTTATTCATGTTTAATAGCGTAATTGATAAACAAATAATAGTTCCAAACCCTTTACAGGATAAATTAAAATAATTCTTATGAAAACAGGACTATATTTTGGAACTTTTAACCCTATCCATATCGGGCACCTCATTATAGCGGAATATCTGGTAGAGAACACCGACCTCAAAGAAATCTGGTTTGTGTTAAGTCCTTCCAATCCATTGAAAAAGAAAGCCTCATTACTCCCGGAACTTAACCGTTTATATATGGTTAACGTAGCCATTGAAGACGATCCGAGGTTTCGCTCCAGCGATATTGAATTCAAACTTCCGTACCCTTCATACACGGCCACTACCCTGACTTACCTACAGGAACTTTACCCGAAAAAAGAATTTGCCGTGATTATGGGAGAAGATAATCTGGAAAACATTGAAAAATGGAAAAATTATGAATTCATTTTAGAAAATTTTCCCCTTTATGTATATCCGCGTGATGGTTTCGACGGTGGTAAATTCAAAAACCATCCATCCGTAACCCTTGTCGAAGCACCGAAAATGGAAATATCGGCCACCATGATACGGGAAAGCATCAAAGCCGGAAAAAACGTTCGTTACCTCTTGCTGCCCAAAGTACAGCACTATATTGACGATATGAATTTTTACAGGAAATGAAAATTACTTTATGAAAGACTATATTATTGAAGATCTCGAAATCATAGACGCCGGCGCTGAAGGCAAAGCGGTGGGTAAACAAGAAAGATTAACGGTATTTGTACCTTTTGCCGTTCCCGGTGACCGGATCAATGTGAGGATCTTCAAAAAGAAAAAAGGATATGCCGAAGGCCGTCTTTTGGATATTTTAGAACCTTCTCCTTACCGGATATCACCGAAATGCCCCCATTTCGGAATTTGCGGCGGATGCAAATGGCAGGTGATGGAATATAGCCGACAACTTTTTTACAAGCAGAAACAGGTGGATGATAATTTTGCTCATCTGGGAAAATTTGAGTATCCTCCCTTACTGCCTATAATACCTTCCGAAAAAGAATATTATTACAGGAACAAATTAGAGTTTACATTTTCAAACCTGCGCTGGCTGGAAGATGCGGATATGGAACTCCAAAAAACCACAAGCATAGAAACCAGGGGATTGGGATTCCATATTCCGGGGAAATTCGATAAGATCCTGGATATACAACATTGTTATTTGCAGGAAGATCCCAGTAATTCGATTCGCCTTGCCGTTAAGGAATTTGCCCTGAACCACGATCTTGCATTTTATAATGTACGAAATCATGAGGGGCTGCTGAGAAACCTCATCATCAGGACATCTTCCACGGGTGAAATAATGGTCATCGTAATTTTCGGGGAAGAATCCGAATACCGGGAAAAATTACTGGAACACCTGGCCGAACGTTTCCCTGAAATCACCTCATTACAATATGTGATAAATCCCAAACTTAATGATACTATCACCGACCTGGACATTATCTTGTGGAAAGGGAAATCCTATATCTATGAAAAAATGGAAGGTTTAACTTTCAAAATCGGACCGGTTTCTTTTTACCAAACCAACAGCGAACAAGCCTATAACTTATACAAGATTGCGCGGGAATTTGCCGGTATTACTCCGGAAGATACGGTATACGACCTTTATACCGGTACCGGGACAATTGCGAATTTCGTAGCTTCAAATGCCAAAAAAGTGACAGGGATCGAATATGTGGATGCCGCTATCGAAGACGCAAAAGAAAATTCCCTGTTAAACCATATTACCAATACCGAATTTTACGCCGGGGATATGGCGAAAATATTGACCTCGGATTTTATATCGGAACACGGGAAACCGGATATCGTGATTACCGATCCTCCACGTGCGGGTATGCATGCCAAAGTGGTTGAACAATTGCTGGAAGCAGCCCCGCGCCGCATCGTTTATGTGAGTTGTAATCCAGCCACACAGGCGCGTGACCTCACCTTATTAAGTGAAAAATATGTGATCCGCAAAGTACAGCCGGTGGATATGTTCCCCCATACACAACATGTGGAAAATGTAGTTTTATGTGAATTAAAGCCGTAAAGGTTTTAATAAAGTTTCTACAATAGTACATGTGTGTTTAAATTCACAGTCTTACAAACATCTATTTTGTTTTTATGAATATGCCAGTTTTTTAAAGTCATTCATCTCAATTACTTTTTTTATGGGTGTTTCAGAAATGTTTCCGAAAGTCTTATCCATCGCGGGGGATAAGATGGTTGATAATTTGTCCAGATTGGTAATCTCCGGAAACAATTGCACATTTTCATATCCTCTACTTTCCAATTTACTGATTATACCCGTTATTTTATCAAAATCAATACTATATCTCCGATATTCAGGATCATACATTCGGACATCGGTTTTGTTATAATCCCTGACCGAATATCTTCTTTGTAAAATTTTGACCGGAGAAATGTCCTGGATATGTTAAAACCTATATTGTTTGCTAAATACAATTGTTCCAATTATTTAATTCCGTCAATGAAAAGGGTTTTAGCCAATGGGAACCGAATAAAGCTTAAATTGAACGATAAATATTCGAAAAGCACTTTCTTCATCCCTTAAATTGGCATCAATCTTTTTAATATCGGAATTCAAATTATTCCTTTTATTGTTTAAGAGATTTCTGATTCTAAACCATTTCCACATCCAAACAATACTTATTTCATCAGTAGAGAATTGAATACCATCTTTTCAAAAAAATGGAAGCATCAATTTTATCCTGATTAATAATGGTATTCAAATAGATCTTCAGTATTCATCCGTATTACATGAACGGAATCATCCAAATGGTTGATCCATTTCATAACATTGGTTGAAGCTGAATCACTATCCCTGTTAATATCAATATTTTCTTCATTATTCTTTGTAATATTCTTCAGGTATGGTGCCTTTTACTTGTACAGCATAATCTTCGATAGGGGGCAAACCTAATTCGGCCCGTCTTTTGTTTAGGTTTTTAAAATCATCAACAGGTTGTAGAGTATAATCTCCCATTTTTCCGTCTGGTCTTTTTTGAGCCCTAAACTGGGTACCATACAATTGTTTTTTACCATTTTGGCTTAGCCATCTGTCTGTCAGCAATGCGTAATGTTCTGGAAAATAGTCACCATTTTCATAGGCATCTTTTACCATCCTATAGTACTTGTCTTCGATATTCGAGTGATGCAATATATAAAATGCAACATCAGCGGCAGTGTGTCCTACTTTAGATGGAGTCGGGAATCCATACTTGTTTATAATTTTCTTTAATTCACTTTTATATTTTATTCCAACTTCTGCAATTTCTTTTGATGATGGCATTTCAGAACGCCTAAAACTGACAGATGATAAAGCACCATATTTTTGAATTTCGGGATACATTCTAAACAATCTTAAGGCAAGTTCCTTGTTCATTGTTGAATCCAATTCCGTAATATAAATTGCTTCTACCTTGTTGATGATCTCATTCCATCTCTTTTCATCAGCCTTTAGTGGTTCAAAGTCCTGGTCTACGTATATTGATCGGTAATCCCTTGGAACACCATCCACATATTTGTTCAAAAAATAAAAAGCGGAATCCTGATTCCCCAATAAAGCATAATCCTGCGCTAATACGTAATTGTGCGGGTTGATGATCTTTCCTGTACTATCCACCTGGGAAAGGTTGAAGTTAATAGATTTAGTGTATTCCCCTACATCGTAAAAACTATCGGTTTTAGGCACCATAATGTATGAGGTCTTAAAGTATTTAAAATCAGATGTTTGAGCAAAATTAAATTTGATACCAAAAAACAGAAATATTACCATTATCCACTTACTGTGTTTGATTTTTAGAAATAACATATATAAAATGTTATAAGAAATAGAGGTCCTAAATCTGTTAATTTATACCTATGACAGTCTTTCAATTACGGTGCTATCTATTTGCCCAACCTAATTGGACAATAATAATCTTTGATATATGGCCACTTACTATTTTTAATTTTCACTTTCTTTACATGGTTTATTTAAAACTATCTCCTTTATATAGAAGATACGGGTTCGATCACCAGCGCGTCCGCTACTATTTCCGCGACGGATTTAATTTCGACATTTAACTGGTAAGTATGATTAAGCTGCATAAGCTGGTCCACACAATTATGACATGGCGTAATCACCACATCGGCACCCGTAGCTTTGATCTGGTCGGCTTTGATTTTTCCTGCGAGTAAACGCCTTTCGTTATATTCACTCATCGCCAGTAAACCGCCGCCACCGCCGCAACAGAAATTATCGTTCCCGGTAGGATTCATTTCGATCAATTCGGGCACCGCTTCATTTACTACAAACCGTAAAGTCCGGAAAAGACCGCCGTTGCGGGTTATGTTGCAAGGATCGTGAATCGTATATTTTTTGTTATTGAGATTCTTATCCAATTTAATCTTTCCCGATTTGATATATTGCTCCAGTAATTCCACTAAAGTGATCATGTTGAAATCAGGATGTTGCTTCACATAATTGGGCGCTTCCCAGCGCAGGGCCCGGGTCCCGTGTCCGCACTCTCCCAGTACCAACGTTTTGGCGTTTACCCTTTTAACCTCATCGAACATATGTTGGGCAATTAATCTGGCTTCCGCGTCATTGCCGGAGAAATAACCGTAATTGGTAACATCATACATTTTGGACGAAAGGGTCCAGTCCGCTTTGGCGGCATAAAAAATCTTAGCCGCAGCCGCAATAGATAAAGGAAAAAATTTAGCTTCGCGCGGATTCAGTGTATAAAGGAATTCCTTATCCTGTTCATTCAGCGGAATACGGGCATTTACATCTCCGTTCATTTCGTCCTGCAACTCTTCTTCCATCCATTGGATGGTATCGATGAATTCGGACTCTTCAATTCCCATGTTATTTCCCGTTTGAACAGCCGCATCTACAGTCGCCTGCAACGTTGCGGGAACATAACCCATGGCCGCCAGCATTCTTCTGCCGGTCTTCACCACAAAAGCGATATCCACGCCGATGGAACAATGCTTAACACATCGTCCGCACATGGAACATGCCCCGAAAAGCAGGTCGGTCATTTCCGCGATGGTTTCATCATTCAATTCCCTTGCGTTAAATAATTTAGGAGCCGCTTTTCCGGTAAAGGTACAATATCTCCGGTAAACGGAAGCAACGATATCCACTTTCCTGGCGGGTATATGCCTGGGATCCTGATCCGTGAGCCAGAAAAGACAACTCGTTTCACACAGTCCGCAATGAACGCAGGCATTCAAATGAGTCAATAATTTACTGTCCGTATACTTGGTTAATATATCGATAGCCGGTTGTATATTTTCCGGAGTATTTTTTCCCATAACGCTAATATCCTTAATCATAATGCAAAGATACGAAATAAAAGAGAAAAATTGCTTTTTCGCCTGTCGTATATCGTTCTCAAATTTATTGTATTTTTGCATCAAGAAATATTTTTTACAGAATGAATGACCCATTTTATGATCTCAGACATTACACTGAAGATGAAGCTCGTATAGCCATACAAAATTTATTCCAAAAAGATGTTTTTATTGAAACTTTAGAGCTTTTCCGCCCTAATGTGAAGGTGGAGAAAATCTTAAAAGAATATCCCCAATACAATACTATCTACGACTTTCAACTTTCCGTAGCCAAAGATTTCGTCGAATATTTTATTGACCATACTACTTTCGGCGTGGAAATGGAAGGATTGGAAAACCTGGACAGGAATAAACAATACCTCTTTATCGCCAATCACCGTGATATCGTTTTCGATACTTCCCTCTTACAATATTATTTTATGGTGAATCATTATCCCACTTCTAAAATCGCGATCGGGGATAATCTTTTATCTACTCCGTTACTTACCGAAATTGGGAAGATTAACAAAATGATCACCGTAAAAAGGTCGGTTTCCCTCCGGGAAAAACTGGAAAATTACCGGCTTCTTTCCGGTTATCTGCACCACAGTATCCTGGATGAACATGATTCCGTATGGATCGCCCAGCGTAACGGAAGAACGAAGAATGGTATCGACCGGACCCAACACGGACTGGTAAAGATGTTTTCCATGACGGATCCTAAAAATCCCGTCGCCGCCCTGAAAGAACTCAATATCGTGCCGGTTACGATATCTTATGAACTGGAAGTTTGCGACCAGCTTAAAGCCCGCGAACTGGCTCTTTCGGAAGATCACCGTTATGAAAAGAGACCGGGAGAGGATTTCGAAAGTATCAAACAAGGACTTTTCGGACAAAAAGGCCGGGTGCATCTGGTCATCGGAACTTCACTTAATGACGAGTTGGATAATATCCCCGCTCATCTTAACAGTAAGGATACGATTGACATGGTTTGCAAGATTATCGACAATCAGATATATAAAAATTATAAATTATTCCCAACCAATTATATTGCTTACGATTATTTGGAAAATACGGAAGAATTTACCGGTTTTTATACCGAAGAAGGAAAAAGAGAATTTCTCAGGTACCTCGATAAACAATCCAGGGTTGAGGATGTTTCAGAAGAAAAAATGATGAATTACCTGTTACAAATATATTCTAATCCTGTAAAAGTAATCGTAAAAAAAGTAATTCCACAAACCCACTAAACCTCTTGTAAATATTCCTGTATATGGATGACCTGCAACCTCCGTCGCATAGAAAAATATTAATTATCAGATTTAGTTCGATCGGAGACATTGTATTGACAACACCTGTGGTAAGAGCGGTCAGGCAACAGCTTCCGGGAGTTGAATTACATTTCCTTACCAAATCTCAGTACGGATACCTTTTAACACCCAATCCGTATATCGATAAGATTCACGAGTTTAAAGGAAACATTAAAGAGACTATTCATGAACTGAAAAAAGAAGATTTCGATTTTATTATCGACCTTCAGAAAAATGTCCGTTCACGCAGGATCACCGCGGCCCTTCGTCGTCCTCATCAAAGTTTTGCCAAACTGAACGTAAAGAAATGGATCATGGTTAACTTCAAAGCTAACCTGCTTCCGGATATTCACATTGTAGACCGGTATTTCGAGGCGGCCCGGGCGTTGGGTATTCATAACGACGGACAGGGACTGGACTTTGTAATCCCGGCGGAAAAGGAATTCGATACCATGGATCTGCCGGCCGTTTTTGAAGACGGATATATAACCGTTTCGGTAGGTGCGCAACATGCCACCAAACGTATACCGTACCAGAAGATTGTAGATATAGGCAGAGGACTGCTTAAACCGGTTATGTTACTGGGTGGTAAAGATGTGGAACAAATCGGAGAGGAAATCGTACATGAACTGGGGGAAAGAGCTTACAACGGTTGCGGAAAATTCAATCTGTACGAATCGGCATCACTGATCCGGCAAAGCGACGGATTGATCACAGGTGATACTGGGCTTATGCACATCGCAGCCGCTTTACATAAACCTATTGCTTCCTTGTGGGGCAATACAATTCCCGAATTCGGCATGTATCCTTACCTGCCCGGAGAAAGAAATTTATTCCGGTTATTTGAAGTGAACGATCTGTGGTGCCGTCCGTGTTCCAAGTTAGGATATAAAAAATGTCCGTTAAAACATTTTAAATGCATGTGCAAAATACCTGCCCCGGAAGTAGCCGAATGGATCAACAGATTTAATCCTAACTGATATGAAGAAACTAATTATCCTCCTGATATGGACAGGTATCATACCCTCTTTATTTTCCCAGCATAACTTATCCAAAACCAATTTCTCGGAAGGAGAAACCGTTACCAATCAATTCGGGGATTTCGCTTACCAGTATAATCGTATCATAGCCCTTGATCCGGAAAATCCGAATCAGCTTATCATTACCTTTGTCTTTATCAACGGGCAATCGCATAACGCGATCACTTACAGGCAGGAAGATCTGAACGGCCATATCGAGTGGATCGACCATGAAAACGGTGAATTGAAGAAAGAAGGCATTGTGGAAGCCGTAACGGCGTCGGTTCCGCCCAATCACGTTATGAGCTGGAAACTTACCTATAAACCCGGCACCAAAACTAAAAATAATACGGTCGACGTAGATAAAGCCGCCTTAATGGTAATGAACGATAATTTCCAGGTAGTAAAGAAGGTTTTCGAAAAAAACAACTTCTTAGTTAAGTAAGCCTCTATCGCTGACGGAGAAAACGTCCTGCCCGTTCTGCCTGATGATTTCCTGTGCCATCTGATTTTGCATGATCCCGCCGCCCCGGATATCGAAATCGAATATATTTGGATTTGTAAACCAGTTATTTATATTCATATCCAACGTTAATGTAGTGGTTTTTTTATCGTAAATAGTAAATGATGAAGCCGGCACCGTAACGGTAAAATCATTGTGGACAAAACCTGTAATAGATTCACCTTCATAAGTTTGTCCTATACCGGTATGGAAATTGAACGGGGACGGCGAACCCGCTTCCATCCACCTTCCGTTAATCTGTAAATAATGATATCCACCACCCAATACTTCCGGCCACGACATATGGCTTTCCGGAGGATTTACAAAATAGTTCGATTTATTTTTCTGTTTTGATAATCCGAATGTAAAAGAAACGGACTGGTATTCTCCGGCGGGCAACGGATCCCCGATCGTCCATGTATGGGTATTGCCCATATCATAATCCACGTAATGGATGGAATTTTTATCCGTAATCCTGATCATATCTCCATTGGATCTCTTCAGGTATATGTCCGAAATAAAATATTTCACTTCCGCAACCTCATAAAGATTACCTGCGGCATTGGTATAAATCATCTCATAGGTTTTCAGCCTATCCGTATCTACTGAAAAAGTAAATTTCAAAGCCAGCTTACCGGTTTCTTCCTTATTCCGGCACGAAGCCGACAGGAAAATAAGTGCGGCAAAAAATAAGTATCGGGATTTACCAATCATCCGTTTTTTCGATTTTAGGTTCCATCCCTTCTTCCAGAGATTCGATCAGCGCCCGGATCTGTTCGTCCACCTGATTGAGGAAATCATACTGTGACGGATCCCATTTGGGATTTTCCGTATTAAACCAGCTTTCGATAGGCATGGCGGAGGTACCTTTCTCATTAAAATCCGTGATGATATAACGATAACGGTCCTGACGGCATTCCAATCTGAAATTATAATACACTATGTTCCTGAAATGGAGATTTCCGTCCTTCATTTTAAAATATATCCTCACACTGGAGCGCATTTCTATAACTCCCTGTTCACGGTCGCTTTTCCTGATGACCTCAGCCGTATTTTTATAAAACTGTTTTGCCCAGGCCATTCCCCGGTCGTAAAGTTCCTGCGGAGACCCTTTTTGTTGAACCACTTCTTTGTAAGTCACCAATTTGGTATCTTCATCTATCGGAAGGTCCGGTACTACCAGATCATTATTTTTTTGCGCAAATGAAATACTTACCAGGGAGCATATCAGAACTCCTAAAACAAATTTCTTCATGTCGATTACTTTTTTAACTCGTAATATTGAAAACGTAAATCATACATATTTCTTTCATCCCGCGGGAAGAAAATATCTTCTTTAAGGATCCATTTCGAGAAATCTACAGCCGGGAAAAAAACATCCGCTTCAAAATCCGACCGGATACGGGTAAGGTATAATTTTTGGATCTTATCTATAAAAAGCTTATAGATAGTGGCTCCTCCGATAATAAAAGCTTCTTCATCATCTCCCAGGAGGTCATAAAGCTCTTCTATGGAATGGGCTACTTCACAATCAGGATATTCCACGTCCCGGTTTAACGTCATGACGATATTCCTTCTGTTCGGTAATGGCTTCTTAGGCAGGGATTCCCAGGTTTTATCACCCATGATAACCGTATGGCCGGAAGTAACGGTTTTGAATCTTTTTAAATCTTCCGGAAGGTGACATAACAGTCGGTTATTGAGGCCCAGTTCAAAATTGTTGCCTACAACCGCGATCATACTCAGATGTTTCATATTTCAGGATTAGTATGCAAATGTACGTTTTTTTAAAATACTTTTACTACTTTTGAACCGTTTGAATAAAGTACCGGCGATAAAAATGAAATGAACAGAACCGGACGACGGGATTGTTATGATTAAAAAACTATACGATGAAAAGATTTTTTTTATTTCTGGCCTTAACCGGCGTTATGGGAGGAGCAATGGCACAACAACAACCATCTCAAATTAAAGAGATCCTCAAAAAAATCGAAAAGGCGCAAAGTATCGAGGATAACTATTACGACACCGCTTATCTTATCCTGCAAACCCAAATTCGTAACGGAAGTACGGTCGACCGGGCCCTCTGGCACAGTTTTATGGCTGAATTCCTGTATAGTTATTATTACCAGGAACAGTATGACATTTTAAACCGGACAGCCATTGTCGGTGAAAAGCCTCAGGATTTTAAAACATGGGATATACAGACGCTGGTCGGGGAAATTATCGGTCATTACCGTCAATCCCTTGAACCCAAAGAACTTTTGCAGAAAACGGATATTAAAAGCTATGCCGTTTTGATGGACAGTATGCGTTCGGTGGAATACCGCCCCACATTATATGATTTCCTGGCTTTCCGTGCCCTGGATTTCTACCGTGGCGGCGTTGACCGGTTGCCGATTCCGCTTGCTCCTTTTGTTATGAACGATCCTGATTATTTTTCGGATAATGCAAAATTTATTCAACTCCCCATATCCACTACCGATTCTGTTTATTTCCAATATCTGGCTTTAACCCTGATGCAGGATATCACCCGTTTTCATTTGCGTTCTTCCCATGCCCTTCCCCTTGTGGATATTACTTTGCAA
>ERZ809224.138-NODE-138-length-78264-cov-38.340997_pt1 | contig 78264 bp, 60 predicted proteins | sample MGYA00520513_ERZ809224 | MGnify/ENA primary metagenome ERZ809224 (study PRJEB31576, sample SAMEA3212658) | Homo sapiens | biome: human-gut; feature: human gut; material: fecal | place: Sweden | collected 2012 ... | reverse complement strand
GAGCATCTGCTTGACGTGCAGGAGGTCACAGGTTCGAGTCCTGTACCGTCCACCAGGAAAACCACATTTCAGGTATCTGAAATGTGGTTTTTTGTTTTTTCTTTTTGCCGGAACCCGCGGAATACAACCATAAGCGTTCCGGCCCCGCCTCATAGCGAGATAAACAAACCGGGTGCGCAGAAATTTCTGCACACCCGGTTTTCGTTATCGATTTTCCTGATTGCGGCGGTTTTCCCGCTCTTTATCCCGGTCCCGATGGTCCCGGCGTTCACCTTTGCGGTGGTGTTCTTTTTCCTCCGGCGGGCGGCGGGTCAAGCGTACTTCCTGTACGCGGCGATGACTTACACGTGTCACCGTACCATCGCAGTCGCCCCAGGCGAAGTGATCCCCCGCCTTGGGCAGACGGCCCAGTTTTTCCTGTACCAGACCGCTGATGGCAATGGCGTCGATTTCCTCTTTATCTTTGATGGAAAGTTCCTCGGCCACATCATCCACACCGGCAGCACCGGATACCAGCCAGCTGCCGTCGCTCTGCTGATGGATCTCCTCCACCACATCGTCGTGCTCGTCCCAGATTTCGCCGACCAGCTCTTCCAGGATGTCCTCCAATGTGATGATACCGGCTGTTCCGCCGTATTCGTCCACCACGACCGCCATGTGATGCTTGCTTTCCCGCAGGGTCAGCAGCAGCGTGGAGATCTGGGTGGCGCTGGTGGTATACAGCGTGGGCGAAACCAGGCTTTCCAGTTTGATGTCCTTCACATCGCCCTTGCGCATGGCGGCAAAGCAGTCCTTCTCATGCACAACGCCGATAATGTTGTCGATGGTTTCGTGGTAAACCGGAAGGCGGGAATAGCCGCTCTCGGCGAACATATCCACCACTTCTTCCATCGGGGTGTCGTCCTCCACAGCCACCACGTCCACGCGGGGGGTCAGCACGTCCTGTGCTTCCACGTCATCAAACTCGATGGCGCTGCGGATCAGTTCACTTTCCCGGTCGGTCAGTTCGCCGTCTTTTTCGGCTTCACTGACCATCGTCACAAGCTCACCTTCGGTGATGGTATCGCGGTCGCCGGTGTAAAAGCGCTTGGCCAGAAAGTTTTTCCATTGGCCGAACACCCAGTTCAGCGGCGTGAAGATCGTGACCAGTACACTCAATGCCGGCGCAAAACTCAACGCCAGCGATTCCGGCATCTCCTTCGCCATGCTCTTGGGGGTGATCTCGCCGAAGGTCAACACCACCAGAGTCAATACGATGGTGGAAACCGTAGGGCCATACGCACCGCCCAGCACCTTGGTGAACAGCACCGTACCAATAGAAGATGCGCCGATGTTCACGATGTTGTTGCCGATGAGAATGGTGCTGAGCAGACTGTCGTACTGCTCGGCCAGTGACAGCACTTTGGCGGCCTGACGGTCACCGGCATCTGCGCGGCTGCGCAGTCGGATCAGATTCAGCGAAGAGTACGCTGTTTCGGAAGAAGAAAAGAAAGCCGACAAGAGCACCAGAATGACCAGTGCCACGATCATAAATATACTGCCATCGTCCATGGGAGAACAACCAACTCCATATTCTATATTGTATTTTTATGCATTCCCGCAAGGTGCAGTGAACGCATATTGTAATGAATGATACCATACTTTGCCCCAAAACGCAAGGTATCGGCCTTATCCCGCGCAATTGTGCCAAAAAAGCGCCGTTTTTCGGTTCTTTCCCCGCCGGGCTGTACAAGCCCGTTGCGATTGCGAAGCCTGTTGGCCCGTGTTATAATAAGGTAATTCTGGTTTGAATCTGTGGCAAGGAGGCCCCCTGATGAATTCAATCTCCCAAGTCTGCCGCCGGCATCGCCGGCTGCTGCTGGCAGCCGGTTACCTGTTGGTACTGGCCTTTGCGGTGATGTATCTGCGCGTTACCATCAGCGTCCCGCCGGAGGGCGACGACAAACTGACTTTGAATGCCTGGATGTACGATTTTCAGCGTATGCCCTTCTGGCAGTATCTGCTGCAGGACCTGCGGCAGCGGCTGGGGTATTTTCTGCTGGAAGAAGTCCGCTTTTTCCCGTTCCACTACCCTTCCGCCATTTCCCTGCTGTTCTTTGGCTCGCTGACCAGTTACCGGCTGTACATCATTGGGGTGACCGCTGCCGCTGCGTTCCTCACCGGCCGGGTCATTGCCCGGTTGAGCGGCAGTGAAGGACTGGCGCTGGGCGGCTTTACGCTGGCCCTGGCCCTGGCTCCCATTTTTAACGAGGGCATGTACAGTTACTATGCCGTCCCCCAGAAAGCCCTGTTCTGGGCCATGGCCGCCTGGCTGTGCCTGCTTCACCTGCAGGATACTGGCCGCCGCCGTTGGGGCGTTGGTGCCGCCGTACTGGCTTTTATCTCCTGCGGCACTTATGAGATCGGCTATATGTACACCGTGATTGTTGCAGGTGTTTTTCTGGTGCTCTCCCGCAGCGTGAAAAAAGCCTTGCTGCGCTGTGCTCCGGCCCTTAGCGGCACCGCCGTGGCACTGGCGTTTCACCTGGCATCCTCCCGCGGCTCCGGTTCCACCGGCAACGCACTGGCTGTGAATCTGCCGGAAATTGCCCGGGTCACGGTACAGCAAATGGCCGCTTCCATTCCCTTTTTCAATCCCATGATGCTGGGTGAAGACCCCGGCGTGATCACCAACGGCGACAAGCTCTGGCCGCTGCTGCTGGGCATCGTTGCCGGGCTGGTGCTGTGCTTTGTAGTACCGCTGCGCAAGGTGCCCGCCCGGGTACCTGCCGCCATGGCCGGCCTTGGTCTGGCGCTGTGGGCCGGCCCCGCCTTGCTGCTGGCCTGTTCCGAGCGTTACCAGCAGCCCGAGGCCATCACCTGGAAATGGGGTTACATTCCCGCGGCGGCCAGTTCGGTAGGGTTTGCCCTTGTACTGGCCTGCCTGATTGTACTGCTGGTCGGTTGTCTGGCACGCCTGCCCCGCTGGCCCGGCATACTGCTGCGCCTGGCGCTGGCAGCGCTGGTGGCGGTGGGCATTTGTGCCAACGGCGCCTATACCCGCGCCTGCCTGCGCAACCACCATGCCAAGAATCTGGACAACTATTACTTCTTTGTGGATACCATTGAAGCCGGGTTGGCCGACACAGTAACCGCGGATGACCTGCTGCTATGCAACGAAAATGTTTGGGGTGGTGATACCGCCGCCGAATCCATGTTCTTCAGCCGGTTTGCCGGCCGGGAACTGCACGCCCAGCTGGTGGGTGCCGATGTGATTCCCGAAGACCTGAAGGGCAGTGTATATGCCTACCAGACCTACCGCGATTACGGCGGCTATGATCTGGCCTGGTGCGGCCGTGCCCAAGACGAAAATGCTGAACTGCTGGACACCCTGCAGGTGTATGTGCAGGGGGCCCTGGTGCCGGACAACGCCGTGATCAAATACACCGTGCGCCTGCCGGACGGCAGCGAAGAAGCCCGGGCCATCTGCCTGCTGGACTGTGACCAGACCCCGCGCAACGCCAAGGGGGACTACATCGCCACGGTGGAGGACAGTTCCATCCTGAACGCCAAAGTCATGATCTGGGACGGCTGATTCCGGAAAAGAGGATAAACGATGCAAAATATTCTGCAATGGATGCGCCGGAACAAGGGCTTTACCGCCCTGCTGGCCGCGGAACTGGCGGTACTGCTTGCGCTGGTTGCCGGATTGTTCGGCGCCCCCTATACCCTTACCCTGACCCCCTCGGATTTCGATAACGATTTTTCCGACATTGCCGCCGTAAAGGAAGATGGCAGCGCGCTGCAGATCTACAACGACGGTTCGTTCCATACCGAGGATGAGATCACCTTTTCGTCCCGGGGCTGTGCGCTCCCTTCCGGCGCCTACGAGTTGACGATTTCCTATTTTTCCTGCGAAACCCCCGACGCCCCCACCTTCAGCGTACTGCAAAGCGCCGGCACCCTGACCTTTTCCTCTGAGAAAGTCCCCTCTGCCGTGCAGATGGACCCGCTTACCCTGGATGACGGCCACCGCACCGTTTCCACCCGCCTGTGGGTGAGTTCCGGTGCCCGGCTGGAGGATCTGACCGCCACTTTGACCTACAACGGCGGGCAGCTTTATCTGTATTCCCTCACCCTGACCGAACAGCCCATCTACCGCCTGACCCGTCTGGTTTGCTTTGCCGTATTCTTTGCTGTGGCGGATTTTCTCGGCTGGCTGTTCTTTGCCTGTGCAGGGGCCCGGGGGGCTGCACGCCGCAAATCCCTGGCCCTGCCGCTGGCCATCGCAGGCATTACGCTGGTTGCCTGCCTGCCGCTGTTCAGTGACCAGCTGTATTTCGGCCACGATCTGCGCTATCATCTGCAGCGGATCACCGCCATGGCGGAGGAACTTTCCTACGGGCAGTTCCCTGTTCGCATTGCCACCACCTCCCTGAACGGGTACGGTTATATCAACCCCTTGTGTTACTGCGAACTGTTCCTTACCCTGCCCGCCCTGCTGTACAACGCCTGGCTGCCGCTGCGAACCTGCTACCAGATCTATGTGTTCGCCGTCACTTTGGCTGCCTGCGGATTCAGTTATCTGTGTTTTGCCCGGATGACCAGCCGTCGGCGCTGGGGGCTGCTGGGTGCCGCCCTGTACACCCTTTCCACCTATCGACTGGTTTGTGTGTACTTCCGCGCTGCCGTGGGCGAATACACTGCCATGAGCTTTTTGCCCCTGGTACTGCTGGGCGTATGGGAGATCTACCACTGCGACAAGCCCCGCTTTGCCCAATGGGCGCCCCTGGCGCTGGGCATGGCGGCACTGGTGCAGTGCCACCTGATCTCCACCGAACTGACCGCGGTTTTCCTGCTGATTTTCTGCCTGCTGCACCTGCGCCGCACCTTGCAGCCAGCCCGGCTGCTGGCCTGGTGCAAGGCCGCGCTGCTGGCTCTGGGGCTCAGCGCCTGGTTCCTTCTGCCGTTTATTTCCACCACATTGTCGGTGGATCTGCAGGTCAACAATCCCTCGGTGGGCAAACCGCAGCGGGAAGGACTGTACCTTCTCCAGCTGCTGAACCCCTTCGGTTCCGGCTTCGGCGGCACTTCGGTGGGAACTTCCACCGACATGAGCCTGACCCTGGGCCTGCCGCTGTTGCTGGGGCTGGCGTTGGCCCTTTACTGTCTGGCCCGCCGTGAGGAATGGTCCCCCCGCCCGGCGCTGCGTACTGTAACGGGACTGGGGATTCTGGCCGTGGTGCTGACGCTGCAGATCTTCCCCTGGGACTTTTTGGAAAGCTGGCTGGGCAGCGCCGCCGCCAAAGCAGCCTGTACCTTCCAGTACCCCTGGCGGTTCCTGGCCTTTGCCACCCTGCTGTTTACAGCAGCTACCCTGTGGGCTCTGCAGCTTGTACAGCGGCGCCATCCTTCGCTGTTCCGTGGTGCCGTGCTGGCTGTGGCGGTTTCCCTTGTTGCGGCGACCAGTGTATTCCAGATGCAGCTGCTGACCTGCAATGAACAGAGCAGCTATACCATCAGCCGCGACGACACCCGCGATGTGGGGCTGGGTGAATATATGATCGACGGCTGCAGCATTTACGAAACCATCTGGGCACAACCCAAACCGGGCAGTGAGGAACTGACGCTGACCAGCTACGAAAAGCGGAACGGCGTCGCCTACCTGACCCTGGAGAACAACGGCGGCGACACGGATATTTCGGTGCCGGTCTTCAACTATGGTCACTACACCGCCGTGAACGAAGCGGACGGCGCCCCCTTTGCCATGACCAGCGGCGAAAACGCCCGCATCGTACTGCAAATTCCCGCAGGATATCACGGCACCATTGTGATTGCCTGGCGTTCCCCCACCTGGTGGCGCGGCTGTGAATTGCTTTCTCTGGTCTGTTTGGTGGGTACAGTGGCTTATCTTCTGTACCGGCGCCGCAAAGTGCGTCGCCGTACTTGCCCGCCGTCCACCTGATACAGCTTTTCTGCCTGCATTTTTTTCAGCGGGAAACTCCTGTTTTTCTTTTCAAAAAAAATTTACAAAAAGTGCAAATTCTTTGCACCTTGCGTCGTTATAGTATATAGAAATCCACTTTATTACATAGCACCGCCAAAGCGTACAAATTCCCCTGCAACTGTTTGGGATTTCTTGTCGCCTTTTCCGCTTGCTTTCGGTGTGGTTTCCGGCGTATAATAGCATCGCCATAGGTATGTTTTGAATTTACCCGAAAAGGAGTTTCCTATGCGTAATTGGTGTGCACGTCACCCCATTGGTTTTATGGCGCTGTACCTTGTATTTTATCTGGCCTGCTTTGCCTTTTTGGAAAAAAGCATTCTGGTGCCGGATTTATGGGTACACTGCCGCCTGGATGACCTGATTCCCTTCTGCAAATATGCGATCGTGCCTTATTATATGTGGTTTGCGTGGATTCCCTTCACGCTGTTCTACATACTGTGGCGGGCGCCGCGCGCCGACTTCTGGCGTGTCTGCCTGCCGTTGTTTGCCGGCATGACCTTGTCGCTGCTGTTCTATCTGATCGTTCCTAACGGCCTGTCCCTGCGTCCCCGCAGTGTTCCCGGTACCGATATTTTTGCCCAGGCCGTTCGGGCACTTTATCGCAGCGATACCCCTACCAACGTATGCCCTTCCATCCATGTGTTCAACTCGGCAACCTTGATGCTGGCGTACTATCGCTGCAGCTGCTTTGACGCCCCGCGCCGCCGCTGGATGCGTCCGGCCGCTGCGGTACTGTGCCTGGCCATCACCGCTTCCACTATGCTGCTGAAACAGCACAGCGTGATCGACGTGGTGTTCGGCATCCTGTTGGCTCTGGCGCTGGATTATGCCGCCACCGTGTTCCAGCACGAGGCTTCGCCCCTGGGCCGCCAGCAGCGGCTGGCCCGCAAACAGCAGCGTTTGCCGGAATGGTGGTAAAGCCGTTCTTTTGATTGCAAAACCAAAACCGCCCGTGACGATTCCGTCACGGGCGGTTTTTATTCCTATTTTACAGCGCGTAGATAATAATACCCACAACGATCATGACCAGCGCCGCAATCTTTTTGGGATTCATCTTTTCATGGAAGATGGTCACACCAAAAATGGTCACATAGAGATACCCGGTTGCTTCCAACACCGGACCCACGTTGAGCGGTACACCTTTATAGGCCAGCATCGTCAATAGCGTACAGCCCACAAACAGGCCGTAGCCCAGGATGACCCGCCAGTCGGTATATTCCTCCAACAGCGTTTTGTGTTCCCGCAGTGCCGCCTTTTTCAGCAGCACCTGCGAAACCGATGCCAGAAAGGTGCTGCAAAGATACAGCAGCACATACGGCAGTTGTGCCTGCGTCATTTGTGCTCCTCCCCTTCCTGGTCAGCCCGCACAAACAGCAGGATACCGGCAATGATGATCACAGCCCCCACTGCCTGCCGCGGCGTGATGCCTTCCCCGAAGATGAGAAACCCCAGCAGAATGCCCCACACCACCGTAACCGCTTTGTTGGCGTAGGCAGTAGTCAGCGGCAGATGCTTGATCACCTGCTGCCAGCCAAAGGCATATACAACAAGCGCCAGCATCATGGCACCATACAGCAGAATAAAAGCCATGCTCAAAAAGGGCTGCTGCGCCGCCAACTTGCTGAACACACTGCTGGTGGCATAGATACCCAGAATCAGATGGAGCAACAGAAACCATTTTGCCTGTTTCACTTTGTTTCCTCCCCATCATGGTGCAGATACTCCCGTGCCACATACTGTGGTGCGGCATTGGCACACATATAAATGCGGCCCACATATTCCCCTATAAGGCCCAGTACGATCAGAATGGCGCCCCCCAGCAGGAGCAGCAACGCCGTGGTGGACGCCCACCCCAGCGGGGCAGCGTCACTGACAAAATGATTGATCACAATGTAAATCAGATACAGGAACCCGGCAATTGCCGACAATGTTCCAAAATAGGTGGCAATACGCAGCGGTTTGACGGAGAACGAGGTAAATCCGTTCATCCACAGCGCCAGCAGCTTGCCCAGGGTATACCCGGAACTTCCTTCTTCCCGGGCACGGTGGTGGACCGGAACATTGCAGATGTTCTTGGTTGTACGCAGCACCAGACCGATCACATAGGGGTAGCAGTGCTCATAGCGGATCATTTCATCCACCACAAAGCGGCGGGCCGCAAAATAGCTGTTGACCACCAGCTCCGGCGGCTTGCCCAGCATAACCTCCGTCATTTTGCTGTTGACCCAGCTGCCCAGGTTGCGCCACCCGGCCTGTTTTTTATTATCATAACTGGCGTAGACAACATCATGTCCGGCTTCAATCTGCGCAAGCAGTTTGCCCACTTCGTTAGCCGGGGTCTGGCCATCGTCATCCAGGCAAACCACAACATCTCCGGTGCACTGGTGGAATCCTGCCATCAGTGCCGCATGCTGCCCAAAATTCCGGGCCAGGTCTACCCCCTGTACATGGGCATCGGCTGCCACCAGGCGGCGGATAGTTCCGATGGTATCATCCGGCGAGCAGTCGTTGACCAGCACAATCTCATAATCGTACTGGGGCATCGATTGCATCGTCGCCGTGATCTCTGCCACCACATCCGCCAGCGTGTGCGCAGAGCGGTAACACGGGATCACATAAGAAACTTTTTGCATGGTTGTTCGCCCTTCTTCCTTGTTATTGCAAACCTTCCGGCTTCTCATAAACCACCAGGTCCTCTGTAGAAACCAGTTCCTGCCAGCCGTCCGTTACCAGCCGGGTCTCGGCTTCGCTGCTGTGCCCCACCATGACATACTGAGAATGGATGGGATTTTCGGCATTGGCAAGATAGGTATTCTGATCAAACTGTATTCCCATGCCCGCCGGAACGGCATAGAGGTAACCGTGAAACACATCATCCCGGAAGGCATACGCCAGCGTGTGGGCCCACGGATCTTCATTCTGCTGGGCTTCCTCACGGGCAGACAGCGCTTGCGCCACAATCTGCATCTGGCTGTCCATCTCAGCATTATAAACCGGCAACACACTGTTGGTCAAATGATACGGCAGCATCACCAGCAGCGGCAGGCAGAGCCAACCGGCAAAACGGTCTTCATACACCAGCACCGCCAGCAATACCACACTGAGCATGATAAAGTGGCGGGACATGGCATACATGGCATACATTTCCAGCAGCCCCAGCAGGCCTATTCCCACAACGGTCACCGCACAGGCTTTGAAAACAACCGGGCGTTTGTGGCGTGCGTCCCACACAAAAACTGCCGCCGTAACTGCCAGCAGAAAAAGAACCAGCCAGGCCGTAAGCCCCAACTCCTGAAAATCCCCCTGCAAGACAGGTGCCAGTGCATCCCGCCATAGTTCCCGGCACTGATCGGCCAGATGGGTCATGGCATAAGCCACCGCCTGAAAGATCTTCCCTTCCATCAGCAGCGAAAAAGCTGCAAAATCAATGGTATTGCTGGAAAAAAAGGCTGCGGAAAACAGTTTTGACACCGCCAAGTATCCACCTGTGGAAACCACTGCCCCCGCAACACTGCCGATGGCCAGGCGGCGGTGATGCTTCCAGAGCAAAACCACCGGGAAAATCCAGAGCAGTACCGTATAGGCACGGGTCACAGTGGTCAGGGCACAAGCAAGGAACAGCACCACAACCCAGCCCCAGTGAAATTTACGATGCAAAGCTGCGCAGGCCCCTACAATAGCCAAAATCAGGAAAAACTGCAGCGGCTCTGCCGCGCCGGTAAAAACCTGCTGCAGCGGAAACCATGCGCAGACCACCATTCCCGCAAAAAGAAGCTGTTTTTTCCAGGACAAGCCGGTTCCCATGGCAAACAGCGCCCATCCTGCCACCGCAAAGAAGATGTTACACCAGAACATGGTGTTGACACCGGCCCCCACAAAGGCACCCGGTATTGCGTACAGCAAAATCAGCACCGGCCCCCAGGCACCGAAATGCCCGGCCTGGGCCCGGCCCTCATTGTAACCGAATACGCCCTGTGGCTGACCGTTCTGCAGCACCCCCACCAGCTGGCGGTTATAAATCACTTCATCGTTATTGCCGCTGGCAGGCAGCCACAGATGCCAGAGATCTTTATTGTGATAAATCACAACATAGGCAAGGCCCAGAAACGCCACCGCTCCTGCAATGCAAAGCAGCCACCGGACCCATGGTTTCCGGCCTCCTTTTTGAATTGCGGTCATCAGGTTCATTCCCCTTATTCTCCTTCCGGGCATTCATAGACAACGATTTCCTCTGACACCACCAGTTCCTGCCAGTCATCCTCGATCAGGCGCTGTTCCGCCTTACCCCCGCGCTTGACCATTGCATAGCGGGAATGGATAGGATTGTCTTCGTTGGCGATATAACTGCTGTAATCAAACTGTATACCCATACCTGCCGGCACCGCATACAAGTATCCGTGGAAAGCATCACTGGGCCAGGCATAGGCCACGGTGTAATCCCAGGGATCTTCGCTGTGGCAGGCATCCATCTCCTGCTGTAAAGCTGTATGGATGGTCTGGATCTGCTGATCCATAGCAGCATCGTAGGTGGGCAATGTTTCCCGCCACAAAGCAGCCGGCAGACAAACCTGCACCGCCAATGCAGGCACACAAATCAAAAATGCTGCCCAGTATTCACAAACCAGTGCCCCCAGCAGCAGAATCATCAGCATGGTATAATGACGCACCATGGGGTCAATGGCATACAGGGCCAGCATGGCCAGCTGACTGCATACCACGCACAGCAGCGCGCAAACGCGCAGGCGAATCTGCCGGTGATGCCGCATATCATCCGCCAAGCTGCACACCGTTGCCACCACCAACAACATAAGCAACAGGAACGCGACGCCCTGCCGGGTGGGGTGACCGGAAAAAGTAGGCAGGAGATGGTCGTTCCAGAGTGTGCTCAGTTCCTCTGACACCACATTCCACTCATACCGGATTGCTGAAAACAACCGGCCCTTCGCCAGCAGATGAAAGACCGTAAGATCCACATCGCCGCCGGAAAAATATGGAGCGTTGCACAGTTTGGTAATCACGCAGTAGGCTCCCAGGGAAAGGGGTGCCATCACCATCGCTGCCACGGCATGCCGGCGATGGGTTTTCCACAACAGCCCGATGGGGAACAACCATAACAGCATGGTGTACGCCCGCACAACGGTAAGCAACCCACAGGCAGCTGCCAGCACCAGATACCAGCCCAACCGGAACTGGCGCAGCAACGCAGCCGAAGCCCCCAGCACACAAAAGATCAGGAAATACTGGAGCGATTCCGCCGTACCTGCCAGAATCTGCTGCATGGGCATCAGGGCGCAGAGCAGCGCCAAACCAAAGACCAGCTGCTTTTTCCAGGACAGCCGTGCCCCCCGGGCAAAAATCACCCATCCTGCTACGGCAAAAAGGACGTTGCACCAGAACATGGTATTAACGCCTACTCCCACCAGCAGCCCGGGAATTCCGTACAGAAGCGGGAGAACCGGTCCCCAGGCACCAAAATGCCCCAGCGCCGCACGGCTTTCGTTATAGCCGAAAACGCCCCGTGGCTGGCCGCCGGTAAGCACCCCCACCACCTGGCGATTGTAGATTACTTCGTCATTGTTGGCACTTTTAGGCAACCACAGGTGCCAAAGGTCACAGTCATGATACAGCCAGACGTAGGCCACCAGCAAAAACAGGGCTGCCCCCGCCGCGCAAAGTGCCACAGCCAACCAACTGCACCGCTTTAAGCTTTGTGGACAGCGCACCATTTTCATTCAGTTTTCACTCCCCCTGGCGTTCATAGACGACCAGATCGCTTGTGGAAATCACTTCCTGCCAACCATCCGCCAGCAGCCGAGCTTCGGCCGCCGTACCGTGGTTGACCATTGCATACCGGGAATAAATGGTTTTGGACGAATCTGCCAGATAGGTATTCCAATCAAATTCAATTCCCATACCCGCGGGCACCGCGTACAGGTAACCATGGAAAACATCGTCATCATAGGCGTAGGCCAGTGTGTTGTCCCACGGATCGTCGCTGTTCCGCGCCTCTACCCGTTCGGTCAGAGCCGCTTCCACAGCGGTGATCTGATCCGCCATCTCCGGGAAAGAGGTGGAAAGGCTGCTGCGCTGGGCGTTCATGGGCAGCAGCAGAATTGCCAGCACCGGCACATAAACCAGCGCCGGCCGGGCGTCTTCAATCACCAGCGCGGCCAGCAGCAGCATGCAGGGCAGCATGAGGTGGCGCGCCATAACATTGTAAAGCACCACCAGCACCACGGCAATTGCTACTGAACAGATCAGCGCACCGATCTTGAAGCGCACCGGGCGCTTGCCACGCCAGTCATATACCAGGCAGGCCACAGTTACCAGAAGAATAGCCAGAAAGACCAGGCATCCGGCGCCTGTCTGGGTCGTGTTCCCGCGCAAGGTGGGAAGAACCTCTGCCCAGATGGTGCGCAGCTGGATGGAAATATGTTCCATCTGGTAGGCCACAGCCCCGGCGGCATCCCCCTGCTTCAACATCTCCAGTGCTGTAAAATCCAGACCGCTGCCGCTGAAGTAGGGTGCCGTAAGCATCGTCATATTGAACAGTGCCACCACAAAGCTGACTGCGGCTGTCACACCGCAGACCACCCGGCGGCGCACACCGTCATGCCACAGTGCCACCAGCGGGAAAAGCCAGAACAACAGCGCATACGGACGGGAAATGGTAAGGAACCCGCAGGCGAAGGCCGCCAGCACAAACCACCCGTGTGAATACCGGCGGCTCAAAGCGGCCGAAGCGCCCACCGCGATCAAAACCAAAGCGTTGTGCAATGATTCCGAAGAACCGCAGAAAATCAGGGTCAGGGGAATCCACAGGCAGACCAGGGTCGCCGCGCAGACCAGCTGCTGCCATACATTGAGCCGGGCTGCCCGTGCAAAAATCGCCAGACCCAGAATTCCGAACAAAATATTGCACCAGAACACCGTGTTGATGCTGCTGCCGAACAAAAAGCCCGGCAGCGCATAGGCCCAGATCAGGATGGGGCCCCAGCCGCCGTAACGGCCAATGGCCGCATGGGTTTCGTCATAGCCAAAATACCCCTGGGGACCGCCGTGTGTAATTACACTGACGATCTGGCGGTTGTAAATGACTTCATCATTGTCCATATTGGGAGCAAGCCAGACATCCCACAGCGGTGTGCGGTAGGCCAGCGAATAAAAGACAAACAGAAACACGATTGCCCCCAAAACGCAGAGAAGTGCGTTGGGGGTTGTACGCATCAATTTTTTTACTTTTTCCACAGGTTTTCTCCCCACTTATGTGTTTTTACGGGGCCAGTTTTGCCATAAAGACAATGTCCCGGTATTTTCCGTCCAGCAGCACCATATCCCGGAAGGTCCCTTCCAGCACAAAACCGGCTTTCTCATAGCTGCGGCGTGCAGGTTCGTTTTCCGCCAGAAGGCGCAAACTGATGCGGTGCAGCCCCAGTATCTGATAGCCAAAGTCCGTGAACAGCCGGGCGGTTTCGGTACCGAATCCCTTGCCGCGGGCGTCCGCTTCCCCGATAAAGATGCCGTATTCCGCACTGTGGTTGTTGTGGTCCACATCCCGGAAATAGACAGACCCCACAGGGCGGCCGGTGGCCTTTTCCTCAATGATGTACTGCACCACCTGCCCGCTGGCCACCTTGGTGGCCAGCCAGTTGCGGTGCATTTCTACCGTGAATTTCTCGCGGAAAATAAAATTCTGCATGATGGCAGGGGTATTGCGCCAGGCCACGATGTGATCGGTATCCGCATCGGTGATGGGGCGCAGCACCACCCGTTCCCCTTCAATGCGCGGAAGTTGCTGCATCATATCCTCAGATCCTCTCTTACGAACGTTCATATACGGTGCAGTAGGTTCCCTGATACAGAAGGGCCCATCCTTCCGCCAGCAGGCGCTGCTCCACCGCACTGCCGGCACCGGTCATCATATACCGGGCATGGATCGTATGCCCGGTATCCAGCAGGTAAGTTGCCTCATCAAACTGCAGTCCCATGCCATCGGGCGCCGCATACAGCATACCCACATGAGCGTTATCCCCAAAGGAATAGGCAATGGTATGATCCCAGGGGTCCGTACTGTCCACCGCCTGCTGGCTTTGGATCAGCGCGGTCTGCAGTGCCTCCACTTCGACGGCGATATCCTCCCGGTAGGAAGGCATGCCGAAGCCGCCGTTGGCCGTCAGGGCAATGATCCCCACTGCCGAAAGTGCCGCTATGGCCGCAGCCGTTCCCGCGGCAGGGCGCGGACTTTCCATCACCAGGGAAGCCAACAGAAGTACATCCAGCACAAGGGTATGGCGGGAGGCTTCCGCCGTGCGGTACATGAGCATCAGTGCCGCAAAGATCACCACTGCCACTGCAACCGCACAGCCCTTCCAGAAAAAGGCGCGCTTATGCCGGGCATCCCGGATCAGGCAGCCCAGCGTAACAGCCAGCAACAGCAAAAACACCAGGTAGTATCCACCGCCCTGCCCCGAAACAGCCCCGGCAATCTCCTGCCAGACCTGCCCCAAAGCACCGGACAGTTTGTAAAACACATATTTTGCCGCCGACAAAACCTGCAGATGTGCCAGCAGCCGCAGCGGTTCAGTATCCACATTGGTAAAGAAGTACGGGGCATAGAACCGGGACATCAGTACCAGCGTACCGGCGGTTGAAACCGCAGCACCCGCCAGGCATGCCGCCAACGAACGGCGGCGCGGCCAGGCCAACGCCAACGGATACAGCCACAGCACCGCATTATAAGGGCGTACCAGGGTAGCTGCCGCACACAGGATGCACAGCGCCGCCCAGGCCGGGCGGCGACCACTTTTGCGTACCAGAAACGCCATACCGGTGACTGCAAGCACCACAGCATAGTGGAACGGCTCCTGCATGGCGGAAAAGATATACCGCAGCGGAGCGTTCAAGCAGGCCAGCACCACGGCAAAGAGCACCTGCCGTGGCACACTAAGGCGGACTGCCCGGGCAAATACCAGCCAGCCCGCCACCACAAAGAACAAATTGCACCAAATGAACGCATTTTCACCGCGCAAAAAGAAGCCCGGCAGTGCGTAGATCCAGAAAAGCGCCGGGCCCCAGGCCGCAAAAGTGCCGATCTCTGCATGGGATTCATTGAATCCGAAATACCCCTGGGGCGCCCCATACTGCACCACGGCAGAAAGCTGCTTGCTGTAGACCACTTCATCGCTCCAGGAACTGGCCGGCAGATAGATATCGGTAACCGGTACCTTGTACACGATCCACTCATACAGCAGCAGAAAGGCCAGCGCCGCTGCACCGCAGCCCAGCGTCCCCAGCCAGAAGGACTTACTGTGCGTAGAACGCCAGAACATGTTCAATAACCTTGTTGCGGTCTTCTTCGCTCAGACCGTAGTACAGGGGCAGACGCACCAGGCGCTCACTCTCCCTGGTGGTGTAGAGGTCTTCCCCGTCGAAGCGGCCGAATTTGAGGCCGGCCGGTGCCGAGTGCAGCGGAATGTAGTGGAACACCGCCAGAATCCCGTTCTGCTTCAGGTAATCAATCAGGGCCGTCCGTTCCGCCAGGTCCTTGCACTTGATGTAGAACATGTGGGCATTGTGTTCACAGCCTTCAGGCAGGGTCTGCAATTCCACCTTGCCCGCCTGCGCCAGCGGAGCAAATGCCTGCCGGTAGGCATTCCAGGTAGCCATGCGGTTCTCATTGATCTCATCCGCATGGAGCAGCTGGGCCCACAGGTACGCAGCATTCAGTTCGCTGGGCAGATAGCTGTCGCCAAAGTCCACCCAGGTATACTTGTCCACCTGACCGCGGAAGAACTTGGCCCGGTTGGTACCTTTTTCCCGCAGGATCTCGGCCCGCTCGTTGTAGGCAGGGTTATTGATGACCAGAGCACCGCCCTCGCCCATGGAGTAGTTCTTGGTTTCATGGAAGGAGTAGCAGCCGAAATCGCCAATGGTGCCCAGCGCCTTGCCCTTATAGGTGCTCATAACGCCCTGAGCCGCATCCTCCACCACCATCAGATTGTGGCGGTGGGCAATCTCCATGATGGTATCCATCTCGCAGGCAACACCGGCATAGTGCATCACCATAATGACCTTGGTCTTGTCGGTAATGGCTGCTTCGATCTTGGTTTCGTCAATGTTCATGGTATCGGGACGAACATCCACAAACACCAGTTTTGCCCCTGCCAGCACACACGCCGTAGCCGTACTGGAGAAAGTGTAGCTGGGCAGGATCACTTCATCCCCCGGCTGCAGATCACACAGCAGCATGGCCATATCCAGGGCGGTGGTGCCGCTGGTGGTCAGCAGCACTTTCTGGGCTTGGAAGCGCTCTTCCAACCAGGCGTTGCACTTTTTGGTGAAGGCGCCGTCGCCGCAGATTTTATGGGAATCAATGGCTTGTTTGACGTACTCAATCTCATCCCCTACGCAAGGGGGCACATTGAAAGGAATCATAGATAAAAGCCTTCTTTCTTGGGCCGATTTTGAAAAATACAATAATTATTTGTAGTATAGCATATTCGGGGCGGTTCTACAACCTCCGTGAAACACAAAATGCGGGGCGGCAACTGGTTGCCGCTCCGCTTGGGTTCAGCTATGGGAAGTCTTGGTTTCATCCGGCTCATCGAAGTTCAGGCGTTCTTCCTCCACCACCAGAGGCCGGTTCATAATGCGGGTGTTCATGGCCATGATGTATTCGCCCAGGAACCCCATAAACGCCAGCTGTACACCGCCCATAAAGAAAATGGCGATCATGGTGGGGGCATATCCGGCGCGGAAACTGTTCCAGGCTACCAGCTTTGCCACCAGATAGAACAGCCCGATCAGGAAGCTTAGGAATGCAATACCAAAGCCGAAAAATTCCGCAATGCGCATACCCACTTTGGTATAGCTGGTAAAGCTGAGCATGGCTGCATCAAACAGGCTGTACCAGTTGTTATGGGTCTTGCCGGCTCGGCGGCGGGGCTGGTCGTACTCGATCTCCTTACGTTCGGGCCCCAGTTCCGCCACGATACCGCGGATAAAGGGGGTGGGGTCATGCAGATCGCGCAGGGTCTGGATAAAGCTCTTGTCATACAGGCCAAAACCGGTAAACTGCTCGATCATTTCCACATTGCTCATCTTGCGGATGGTCTTGTAATAGCACCCCCGCAGGAAATAAACCAGCGGATTTTCCTCGCTTTTGGTTTTGCGGCCAATCACGATTTTATATCCCTTTTCCCATTCAGCCACAAACTTGGGGATCATCTCCACCGGGTCCTGGAAGTCGGCACAGATGGTGATGGTGCAGTCTCCGCTGGTATGGATCATCCCATAATACGGACTGTTGAACTGGCCGAAGTTCTTCGTGTTGAAAATGGCCCGCACGTGCTTATCCTCGGCACAAATCTGCCGTATGATGGAACGGGTACGATCCTTGGACTTATTGTCGATAAAGAGGATCTCGTAGTCATACTGCGGCAGACTTTTGCAGATTTCATCCCGCACCGCCTCATAAATGGGACGGGCGTTTTCCTCCTCGTTGTAGGTAGGGATCATTACCGAAATGACTTTTTTGGCTTCACTCATGGTTGTTCTTTCCTAATCCATTCAATGGTTTTGCGGATTCCGTCGGCAAACGCCGTCCGCGGTTCAAAGCCGGTGTCCTGCCGCAGCGCGGAAAGATCCGCCTGCAGATGCATGACCTGGCGCGGGCCATAGGGGATCTGCCCCAGGCCCAACGGCAATGCGGGGTCAATAGCATCCCGCAGCTCTTCCATATACCGGCGCAGCGGCAATGCCTGGCCGCTTCCCAGCGGGTAAACTGCCCCGCTGCACCCATACACAGCCATCCGCCAGAATGCCTCGGCTGCATCGTCCGCGTAAAGGTAATCCCACTGCTGGATGCCTTCGGTCAATGCCGGGCACCCACCGGCCAACAGGGTGCGGATGGCCGAGGAGATCATGGTACTGGGACCATCATAGGGACCATATACCGAGAGCACCCGCGGCCAGACATGATCCAGACCCAGGCGCTCACATTCCAGGCGGCTCATCTGCCCGGCACACAGCTTGGCCATACCGTAACCGTTTTCCGGTCGGGTCGGGGTGTCGGGCCGCAAAAGGCCTTCCACCCGGCCATATTCGGCCTGACTGCCCGCTCCCACAAAAACACAGCATCCCATCTGCGCTGCGGCGCGTACCGCCGCCACTGTACAGGCAATGTTGGCGATCTGGGCGGGCATATCATTGCGGCCGGCCCCGATGGTGTGGGCCCATGCCAGATGGAAAAACGCATCCACCGGTTCAGCCAGCTGTTCCGGCAGTGCCGCGTAGTCGGCCGCATCACAAAAAAGGACATGCAGGTGTTCATCCTTGGGCAGTGTATCCGCCCGCTTGCTGCCGGGATGGGTAACCGCGTACACCGTGCACCCCTCCGCCAGCAGCCCGCGGCACAGTGCATGGCCGATGGTTCCGGTAGGACCGGTCACCACCGCAGTGCAAATCTTGCGTTGTACCATTGTTTATTCCTCCGGCACCAGCGGGATGAACATCTGGCGTTCCAGTTCCTCCCGCGGCAAAAACGGTGCCAGGTCTTCCAGCGGCGGACTGACCAGGGTACCGTCGGGCAGGCGTTTGGTGGAACTTTTGGGTTCCCACACCTGCCGGGTATCGGTGAAAATCTCACAAAAAACAGGTCCTTCAACTGCCAGCGCCGCATCCACCGCCGTTTTCATCCCGGCATTGGAGTGCGCACAGAAATACGGATAGCCGAATGCCGCCGCCAGTTTGGCGTAGTCCGGGAAGGAGAGGTCCCCGCTCTCGGGGCCGATGCCCACCTTGCCATGATCCCGGAACAGGTTGTTCTGGGTCAGGCGAATGGAGTGATACCCCTGATTGTTGATCAGGAAAATCTTGACGGGCAGCCGGTTGGTCAGGATGGTCTGCAGTTCCTGCAGGTTCATCATGATGCTGCCGTCCCCTTCCAGGCAGATGGTGGTCCGGCGCCCGCCGCCTAGGCAGGTGCCGATGGCTGCCGGCAGGCCATAGCCCATACTAGCCACCGCACTGTTGTTGGCCATCCGGCTTCCCTTTTGAATCACATAAGCCTGGTTTCCCACCACACAGCAGGCACCATTGGATACAGCGGTAAGGCTGTTTTCCGGCAGGCAGCTGCTGAGATAGCGGATAAAGGCATATACATTGGCCGTTTCGCCGTTTTCCTCCCACTGGCGCGGCAGTACGGTGGGGTACTCCCGCTTCCACCGCCGGCAGGTCTGCCGCCAGTCCTCCGCCGGGCTAACCGGGGCGGCGGCCGCTGCATCCAGTTTGGTCAGGAAGTCTTTGGCATCCGCCCAGACGGGCATCTCCACATGAAGGGTAGGCTTTTTCATTTCGGCAGGATCAATGTCCACCATGATGACCTCGGCTGCACGGGCCCAGGTTTTCCAGTTATAGCCCACCTGCCGGATGGAAATGCGTGTTCCCACGGCCAGGATCAGGTCGGCGTTCTGAATGGCCCAGTTCCCGGGACGGTCCCCCATATTGCCGGCACGTCCGCAGTAAAGAGGGTGTTCATCCTCGATAAGATCCACCGCGTTCCAGTAGGTCACCACCGGAATCTGCAGTTTTTCCAATACCGAACGGAAAGCCTCATACCCGCCGGACAAGCGGATACCATACCCGGCGTGGAACACCGGCCGCTTGGCTTTCCGAATCTTGTCCAGCACGGTTTGAATGACATCCTCGCCTACCGGCGGCGGCAATCGGGCGTCATCTTCGCTAGGGTCATATCCCGCCAGCGTGTCGGTCTCGATGTAACCGCCCTGGAAATTCACCGGAATGTCCAGCCAGACGGGACCGGGACGGCCGGTGGTAGCCAGATGCCAGGCCCGTTCCAGATGGTAGCGGATGGTGGCAGGGTCCTCGATCATGACGGCGTATTTTGTCATGGGAGCAACCGACTTCACAATGTCGTATTCCTGATCCCCCACCGCGCGCAGGGGCAGACCGTCGGTATACTGCATGGCATAACGGGCGGTGGTATCATAGCGCACCTGCCCCGAGATCACAAACATGGGGATGGAATCCAACCAGCCCCCCAGTACACCGGTCAGGGCATTGGTTCCGCCGGGCCCGGTGGTGACGCAGACCGCCGCAATGTGGTTGTCCAGCCGGGCATAGGCCTCGGCTGCCATGGCGCAGGCCTGTTCGTGGTGGTTGTAGGTCACATGGAGTGCCGGATGATGGCCCAGTGCATCGTTGAGATGCATGGCACCGCCGCCCACCACCGAAAACACATCGGTGACGCCGTGGGCGGCCAGGAAATCCGCCACATAGTCCGCCAAACGTTGCTTCACTGCTTTTGCCCTCTCTCAGCGGCCCACGGCCTCACGGATGACCTGGGCCATATAGTCGATCATAGCGTCGCTCATACCGGGGTACACGCCCACCCAGAAAGTATTTCGCATGACAAATTCGGTAACATCCAGCGAACCAGCCACCCGGTACGCATCAGTGCCGCGGATCTGGTCAAAGCAGGGGTGCTTGATCAGATTGCCGCTGAACAGCAGCCGGGTCTGGACGTTATGTTCTTCAATATAGCGGGTAACGGCGTTGCGGTCGATACCGCTTTCCGGCCGCACCGAAATCAGGAAACCGAACCAGGACGGGCGGCTGTTGGGCGCCGGTTCCGGCAAAATCAGCACATCGGCAGCCGGCTCCAGCGCAGCGCGCAGCCGATCCCAGTTGTGGCGGCGGCGCTCAATGAAGGAGGGGAACTTTTTCAGCTGTTCGCAGCCGATGGCCGCCTGCATGTCGGTCACTTTCAGGTTATAGCCAAAGTGGCTGTATACGTATTTGTGGTCATATCCTTTGGGCAGTTCACCGAACTGGCCGTCAAACCGGTGGCCGCAGAAGTTATCCCGGCCCGAGGGGCAGACGCAGTCCCGGCCCCAATCCCGGAAAGAGAGCAGGATGCGGTGAAGCTGCGGATTATCGGTATAAACACAGCCGCCTTCGCCCATCGTCATGTGGTGCGGCGGGTAGAAGCTGGACGTTCCGATATCACCCCAGGTGCCGGTGAATTTGGTGACGCCGTCGATGGTATATTGGGTCCCCAGCGCGTCGCAGTTGTCCTCCACCAACCAGAGATTATGGCGGTCACAGAAAGCACGCACCGCGGCCAGGTCAAAGGGATTGCCCAGCGTGTGGGCGATCATGACGGCCTTGGTTTTGGGGGAAAGCGCTGCTTCCAGTTTGGTCACATCAATGTTGTACTGGGGTACCGTCACATCCACAAAGACCGGCACGGCACCGTACTGCAGTGCCGGGCTGACTGTGGTGGGGAACCCGCAGGCTACCGTGATGATCTCGTCCCCTTTTTTGATCTGGCGGTCCCCCAGTTCCTGGGCGGTCAACGCCATAAAGGCCAGCAGATTGGCCGAGGAGCCGCTGTTGACCAGGTGAGCATATTTGACCCCGATCCACTGGGCAAAATCCCGCTCAAAAGCATCAGCAAAGCGGCCGGTGGTCAGCCAGAAATCCAGCATGGCATCGGTCAGGGCGCACATTTCTTTTTCGTCAAACACGCGGGAGGCGTAGCTGATGCGGTCACCGGGCTGGAACGCTGCCTTGTTTTCCTTGAAGTCATGATAATATTCAGTCACCAGCGCCTTGATTTTATCCCGCGCTTCGGCTTCATTCTTCCAATTCTGCATACGCCTGCTCCTTTATCCTGTATTGTCTGCCGATGCCCCGGGCACCCTGTCACAGACGATTCTTCGCCATTTTGCTCTATTTATTAAAGCATGAAACCTGTCAAAAGTAAATACTTTCCCCCATTTTCCAGCCATTGGCTGGCGCAAAATGGCGGTTTACACACTATGCTGAAAGTGCTATAATTATTTTGCTTTTATAATAGATGTATTGCGGGAATTTGCACCTTTTCCCCTCAAAAAAGGAGTTCTCATGAAAGTAGTCATTCTGGCTGGCGGTTACGGCACACGCATCAGCGAAGAAAGTGTTTATAAGCCCAAGCCTATGGTGGAAATAGGCGGCAAACCGATCCTGTGGCATATCATGAAGGGCTATGCCCACTACGGTTATACCGACTTTATCATCTGCGCCGGTTACAAACAAGCTGTAATCAAGCAGTATTTTTTTGATTATTATCTGCATAATGCCGATGTAACCTTTGACCTGGCCGCCAATTCCATGAAGGTGCTCAACAGTTCGGCTGAGCCCTGGAAGGTCACGGTGGTGGATACCGGTCTGGATACTATGACGGGTGGACGAGTCAAGCGGATTCAGCCTTATGTGGGCAACGAACCGTTCATGCTTACTTATGGCGACGGAGTTTCCAACATTGACCTTCGGGCGCTGGAACAATACCACCGCGAGAAGGGCCGAACCGTGACCCTTTCCTGTTACAACGTGGGCCAGCAGTTCGGCGTACTGGATGTAGGCGGCGACGGCGCCGTGACGGGGTTCCGGGAAAAGCAGGATGTAGATGGCAACCTGATCAACATCGGATTCATGGTATGTAATCCCGGTATATTTGATTATATTGAGGGGGATCAGACGGTACTGGAAAAAGAGCCCATGGCGGCCCTTGCCCGGGATGGACAGCTGCAAAGCCGTCACCATAGCGGGTTCTGGAAATGCATGGACAATATGCGGGATCGCCGCCAGCTGGAAGCCCTGTGGAACAGTGGCCAAGCCCCCTGGAAAGTCTGGGAAGAGGAAGAGAAACAATGAACGATATCCAAACCAACCATATTGCAGAACCGGCGCCTTCCAAAAAGGGACCGCTGAAAAAGGTCATCACCTATGGTTCCTTTGATTTGTTCCATGAAGGTCACTACCGCCTGCTGGAGCGCGCCAAAGCTTTGGGCGATTATCTGATCGTCGGCGTAACCACGGAACAGTACGATGAATCCCGCGGGAAGCTGAACATTGTGGACTCTCTGGCCGACCGCATTGAACATGTGCGCAACACAGGCTTTGCCGATGAGATCATTGTGGAAGACCACGTTGGTCAAAAGGTAGAAGATATCCAAAAATATAACGTTTCCATCTTTGCCGTCGGCTCCGACTGGGAAGGCAAGTTCGATTACCTGCAGGATTACTGCCAGGTGGTCTATCTGGAACGTACCAAGAACGTTTCCTCTACCCTGATGCGTCTGAAAAAGACCCCCATTATCCGTATTGGCATCATCGGCACCGGCCGCATTGCCCAACGCTTTGTGCCGGAAGCCAAATATGTCAGCGGCGTTACTGTACAGGGCGTTTACAATCCGAACGGTCAGCACGCCATGGATTTTGCGGATCATTTTTCTTTGGAGATCGGCACCGATAATATCCAGCAGTTTTTCGACGAAGTGGACGCTGTCTATATTGCTTCGCCGCATCAGACCCATGCCGACTATGTGCGGCAGGCCCTAGCCCACGGCAAGCATGTTCTGTGCGAAAAGCCCCTGGCCTTTTCCGCTGCCGAAGCACGGGAACTCTATGCCATGGCGCACGACGCCAACCGAATCCTGATGGAAGCCATCAAAACCGCCTATTGCCCGGGCTTTGCCCAGCTGATCGGCGTGGCTCGAAGCGGCATGATCGGCAGTATCCGGGATGTGGAGGCCGCTTTCTCCCGCCTGACGCCTCAGGGATTGCGGGAATGGAACGATGCCACCTACGGCGGTGCCTTTACGGAGTTTGGCAGCTATACCCTGCTGCCCGTCTTCAAACTGTTTGGCACCGAGTATGAATCACTGCGTTTTGACAGCATTCTGGCCCCCAATGGCGTAGACTCCTATACCAAAGCATCCTTCCGGTTTTCTCGTGGTCTTGCCACCACCAAAACCGGCATCGGCGTCAAAACCGAAGGCCAGCTGGTCATTGCCGGCACCAATGGTTATATTCTGGCCAAATCTCCCTGGTGGCTGACCCGCTCTTTCGAAGTCCGCTATGAGGATCCCAACCGCAAAGATGAGCACTATGTCAATTTCCTGGGCGATGGACTGCGCTATGAAATCAGCGATTTTGCCTACCAAATCGCCGGCTATCAGGGCCGCGCTTTCAAACTGCTGGAAAGCGAATCTGTGGCAATGGCCGGCGTACTGGAACGTTTCATCAAAGAACGTCAGGAACGGGCTGCTCACAAATTTTAATTTTCCCCTGCGAAAGGATGTTTCCCTGCATGATCCAATTAGACCAGACCACCTTGCGCAATCTGCAGCTGACCGAGCTGGAGCTGTTGCAGGAAGCAGACCGCATCTGCAAAAAATGCGGCATACAATATAATATCATTGCCGGCACTCTGCTGGGAGCCGTGCGGAATGGCGGGTTTATCCCCTGGGATGACGATGCCGACATTGCCCTGCTGCGGCCGGAGTATGAAAAATTCCGCGAGGCCTGCAAGACAGAACTGGATACCAGCCGGTTTTATTTTCAGGATCACACCAACACACCCGGGTACCGCTGGGGCTACGGAAAATTGCGCCGCAAAGACACATTGTTTTTACGGGAACACCAGGAGCACATGCCCTACGAGCAGGGCGTTTTTATCGACGTCTTCCCGCTGGATGCCGTACCGGAAAACAAACTGCTGCGTACCGTACATAATTTTCATTGCTTCTGCGTACGCAAGATTTTTTGGTCAGCGGTAGGCCGCAAAGCAGATAAAAGCCCTGCTATGCGTGCCTGGTACAGCCTGCTTTACCGTATTCCCGAAAAAACGGTATACGGCCATTATGACCGAATGATTCAGGCCGCTGCCCGCCGTAAAAATGCCACCTGGGTGCGAATTCTGACGTTCCCCACGCCCAACAAAGTGTACGGCTATCGTAAGAAATGGTACGAGCACAGTGCCCCCATTCAGTTTGAGGGCGTAACTTTTGACGGCATCCGGGATTATGATGCTTACCTGAGCTTCAAATTCGGCAATTATATGGAACTGCCCCCCGAGGCCCAGCGCAAGGTACACCCGGTCAGCGATATCCGCGTGCCCGACTGGGCTACCGTGAAGTGAGGTTAAAAGAGCGTATGAAGACCCCCAACGGAAAAATTTCAGTTGTTCTTGCCATTTATAACGTGGCCCCTTATTTGCGGCAGTGCCTGAACAGCATTGTAAACCAGACCTACCGCAATCTGGAGATCATCTGTGTAGATGACGGTTCCACTGACGAAAGCGGTGCCATCTGTGATGAATACGCCGCCCGGGACGACCGTATGGTGGTGATTCACCAGAAGAATCAGGGAGTCTCCTCTGCACGCAATCGAGCCCTTTCTCAGATTACGGGCCAGTATGTTTATTTTACAGATAGCGACGATTGGCTGGAACTCGATATGCTGGAAACACTGCATGCCATGATGGATGAAGACCATAGTGTGCAGATTACCCAGTGTGGGTATTTTTTTGATTACCCGGACCATTGCCAACCGGTGGAAAACCACCTTTCCGTACCGGAAACACCTCTGTCCATGCGGGATTTTTTGTATTACATCTACCGGAGGGACGAATACCGCGGGGTTGCCAGCTACCTGTGGTGCAAGCTGTTTCCCAGTTGCTTTTTCGACGGACGCATTGCCATGCTCCGCTTCGCCTCTAATCTCTGTATGGGAGAAGATGTGATTCTGGCCGCGCAGTGCTACCTGCTGGCTGACAAAACCCGTTATACGTCCCGCCCATTGTATCATTACCGCCAGCAGGAAGGCTCCGCCATGCATAACATGGATCGCAGATTGCAAGGCTTGGGCTCCCCCATCGCCTATGAACGCGTCATCCAGCTGTTTGAAGACAATGGCATCGGGGACGACGTGCTGGATTATGTCAAACGTTTTTATGTATACCATTGCGGCGTACTGTTGGAGTATGCGTTGAAAATTGGGGACAGGGAAAAAATTTCCATACTGAAACAAAAAGTTTATCCCTACCTTGCTGTGTACCAAAGAACCAATCCCGATCATCCCGAACGATATCAGTGGATTTGCGGGTTGCTAAACGCAGAGTAAACCACCAGAAAGTGAGCGCACCTATATGCATGACAAAATCGATTTTGTGATTCCGTGGGTGGATGGCAACGACCCTGCCTGGCAGGCGGAAAAATGCCACTACTTGCAGGAAGACGACAACCCGATTACCAACTGTGACGCACGTTACCGGGAATGGGGCACATTGAAATACTGGTTCCGAGCGGTGGAAAAGTTTGCCCCCTGGGTCAACCGCGTATTTTTTATCACCTGTGGCCAGGTACCGGATTTTTTGAATCTGGAGCACCCGAAACTGCGTTTTGTGCAGCACAAGGAGTATATTCCAAGCCAGTGGTTGCCCACTTTCAGTTCTCATGCCATCGAGTTGAATCTGCACCGAATTGAAGATCTCTCGGAACAGTTTGTCTACTTCAACGATGATATGTACCTGATAGCGCCCACTTCGCCGAGGGATTTTTTTCGCGAAGGGCTTCCCTGCGACCAGGGCGTTTTGGGCCTTCTTACTCCCAACAAAGGCGACACACCCGTCTGTTATTATTGGATTTTAAACGACATTTTCTATCTCAATAAGCATTTCAACAAAAATGAATGCTTGCAGCTGCACCATGAAAAATGGTTTTCCAACATATACGGTACTTTGCAGGAACGTACTGACCGCTTGACGTACTGGAATTGTTTTACCGGCTTTTATACACCGCACATTCAGCAATCTTTTTTAAAATCCACCTTTTCTGAAGTCTGGGCCGCAGAGCCGTCGCTATTGGCAGAAGTCAGCAGCCATCGGTTTCGGATGGATATGGATGTAAACCAGTATTTGATGCGGTATTGGCAATTGGCCAAGGGTGCGTTTGCGCCCTATCCCAAAAGCGGTCAACATTATAGTCTTCATAATTGTAATTTTGAAAAAATCACGTCGGATATCCGCGCAAATGGTTATAAAACCCTTTGCCTGAACGATTCCGAAATCGTAACAGCTGCAGAATATGCGCAGCGACGTCGTGATTGTCTGGCTTGGTTTGAGGCCTTGCTACCAGAAAAATCCTCTTTTGAGCGATAAGGAGCCCTGTTATGCCGAAAAGATTGGGTATTTTCAGTATCTACGATCCGGAGGGGATTGTGGATGAGGCCACTTTCGATACCCTTACAGATTTACGCACCTGTGTGGACTATCTGGTTGTGGCCGTAAACGGAACTGTACAGGATCCATATCATGATAAACTCTGTCAAATCGCAGAAAAAGTTGTGGTTCGTTCCAATCAGGGCTTTGATGCCGGAGCCTATAAAGATGTCCTGTTCCACCATCTTTCCAGCAAAGAACTGCAAAATTACGACGAATTCATTCTTTGCAACGACACATTCTATGGTCCTTTTGTTCCGTTCCGTGAAATTTTTTCTGAAATGGAGCAGCGCGGTTGCGATTTTTGGGGATTGAGTTACTCGGATAGTCCGATGATGCAATTTCTTCATTCCTATTTTCTGTGTTACCGGGCCGAAGTTTTTTTCTCCTGCATCATGCCAATATTTGCAGAGCATATTCCCGTGGAATCCTCTGACATCAATTGTATTTACGGTTATTTTGAACGTGCATTTTTCCAGTTCCCCACCAAAAAAGGGTACCATTTTTCCTGTTACTCGAGCATTTCTAACCACAATCTGGTGCTCTATCAATGCGGGAATATTTTTATGCGAGAATACAATCTCCCCGTGCTGAAGAAGAAATGTTTTGCACCGGAACTTTACGTAGAAGACAACGTATATGATGCTTTGCAATACATTTCCCGCTTTTATCATCATGATATCGCCAACATAATAGCCAGCGCCAAACGCAGATACGGCTTTTCGGCCACGGTGCAACAGGTATTGCAGGCACCGCCTCGCCCGGCACGGTATTTTTATCGCGAAAATGGAATCCGAGCAACCGACGCTGAATTGAATGATTTCATCTCACGTTTTTCTTCTTTATATATTTATGGTGCCGGTTACTGGGGCCAGATCCTCTATGCAGTTTTTGTGCAACCCACCGGAAAAATGCAAGGCTTTATTTGTTCCGACAAAGCTCATGTTCCGCCTGAGGGGCAGATCCTGGGGGTACCGGTGTATCCCTTGTGCGACATCCAACCGGATGACTCCACCGGCATCATTGTGGCGCTGGGTGCCAAAAACACCCAGCAAGTCCGCCCGCTGTTGAACCGGTATCCCCATGTCTTTTATCTGTATTGATTTTTCATAAGTACAATAAGTTTCGCAAATGATTCCACCAGATTGCGGGCAGCAACTTACTGGAAATCAAAATCCGCCAGCTGAAGCGAATTTCCCTTTTGGATGGAATTGTAGTCAACTCCAACGATCCTTCCATGCTGGAGCTCGCCGCTTCGCTGGGATGTGAAGCGGTACAGCGGGACCCGTACTACGCTTCCAACACTGTTTCGATGAGCGATGTATACCGTAACATGGCTGAAAATATGGATTGCGATACCATTGTGTATGCCAACGCGACCAACCCTTTGCTCAAGGACGAAACCTTGTATAAAGCTATTGAAACCTACCAGCAAAACAAAGGCAAACACGATTCCTTGAACAGTGCACATCTGATCAAAGAATTTTTGTTCCGTGACAATCTGCCCATCAATTACGACCTGCGCCATCAGCCACGCAGCCAGGACCTGCCGGATATTGCGGCATTGAACTTTGCTATCAATATTTTGGAGCGCCAGACCATGATCGAGTGCAAAAATGTGGTAGGATATTGTCCCCTGATTTACACCATCGATGAAGTAGAAGCCACCGACATCGACAACCCGCTGGACTTTGAATTTGCGGAGTTTGTCTACAAAAAAGGTTTATAAAAAGAATCCCCGGCTGTTTCAGCCGGGGATTCTCTGTATTATTTCATCAATGTAGCTTTTGTGTCCCGTGCATGTTGAAGTTCGGATTCGAAACGCTGACGATTGCTTTGGGAAATAACCGACAGAATCAACCCTGCAAAGAAAGACTGCAATGCTGCAATAAGCAAAAATCCGCAGCAAATCAAGGTCGGGAACCGTGCCACCATTCCGGTTGCCAGATACTCACCGAAAATAGGGATAAAGAACGCCAAACTTATGATTGCCAGCACCAATGCCAGTGCCCCAAAAAAGCCCATTGGTTTGTAGTTTTTGAACATGCGGGCAATCATCATGAGTACCTTAATACCGTCAGAATAAGTATTCAGCTTGGAAACACTGCCCTCCGGACGATCGCGATACTCAATAACCACATTTTCCACCTGCAGGTTTTTGTCTACCGCATGAATGCTCATTTCGGTTTCGATTTCAAAACCGCGGGATAGCACTGGGAAAGTCTTGACAAACTCATAGCTGAAGGCTCGATACCCTGTCATGATATCTTTAATGTCATTTTTGAAAAGCCAATTGATGGAACCACGTACCACTGAGTTGCCCATATTATGGAAAGGACGCTTGTTTTCCTCAAAATACGTGGAAGAAAGTCGATCACCGACCACCATATCTGCATTATGTTCCAAAACAAGACGTGCCATTTCCGGCGCGTTTTCGGCAGGGTATGTATCATCACCGTCCACCATCAGGTAGCACAGCGCATCCACTTCCCGGAACATCCGGCGGATAACATTACCTTTTCCCTGCATATATTCATGCCGGACCACGGCACCGCAACGTTCGGCAATAGCAGCCGTATCGTCCTTCGAATTGTTATCGTATACATAGATAACCGCTTCCGGCAAAACCTTCTGGAAATCGGTAACCACCTTTTCAATGGTCTGCGCCTCGTTGTAGCAGGGAATCAAAACCGCAATCTTATCCATTCTATCTCATACTCCTTTTTGTGTTTCTTTTTTCTGGCATCCCAAATACACACACAAACAGCGGAAGACTCAGGAATGCCGAATAAATATATCTTGTTTCGCAATAGGATGGTGTTGCCAGCAACAGGCTGAGCCAGGTCAGCAACACAGGCGCGCCTATGCAGAGATATTTCCCCCCTGCCTTTTGAATGGTAAATGCCAACATGGTCCAGCAAAGAATCAGCACATTTCCAATGCTGAATAACCACGAAAACCACGTGTTCTCCCGGATTTCCATCCCAATAAACGGGTCCATCAACGTACCGGAAATGATTGGCTTGTTTTCGGCGCCGATATCCTCAAGTAAGGTGATCTTTTGCGGCAGATCAAAGCTTATTGTCACACCGGGATACCAAACTTCAGAGATGCCTCCAGGCAGTCCAAGGGGTACTTGGCAACCAGCGAAAGCCAAAGTTTCAAGTATGCCCCTTTGTTTTGGACAATAGCGTCCGGATCATAGGCGTCACCCCACTTGATAGGGTCCGAATACCACGGTGAATAAGTTTCCTTCAAAGTGTCCAGGGGGATCACCTGTTCAATCAGATCTTTTTCTTCTTCTGTCAATGGGCGATCCTTGCTCACAATATTGCCAATCTGATTCAGCGGCATTCCCAAAGATTCGCTGATGCTGGGCTGCACAACACCGGCTACATCCAGCGCTTTGCCCCAGGCCGCCCAGAAAACAACAAGTATTGCGCCGCAGACGGCAATTTGCTTCCAGTACTTTTTGTGGTAGAAAACAAACAAGGCGGCTACTGTCCCCAACGAAACCAGAAACCCGTTACTGCGGAACAAAAGCACCAGGATCAACCCCACACAAAGGATGACCTTATTCCGTGTTTGTTGCAGCCAGGCGCCATCCGTGCAGCAGATCCTCCACGTCAACACACCCAACAGCAGAACAAATGCACTAAACAGGGTATCTTTCGTCATATTAATGCCCAGGATTCCCTGAAGAGGATACAGCGCAAAGCAGGCAAGTACTGCCACTGTGACCCAGCGGTTTTGAAGCGTTTTGTCGATGATTTTTATGGCAAAAGCCAAAATCAACGCCAAGAGTATCAGTTGCAGCACACTATAAACGGCTACCGCCACCGTTGGCTGCACCGCCCCCCCCGAAGAGCGCCGTTATTTTTTTGGCAATATAGATCAAAAATGTATGGGAAACCGGGTGATGGTTGCTGATGCGGCTATTTCCCAGCGCCATATTCCACTGCCACACCGAATCCGAAAGGAGCAGCCCTGGATAATCGGAGAGAAAAGTCGGCAACCATCCCAAAAGCAAAAGCCCCCTGTAACACGGGACGGGCAAACCAAACGCTCGGCCAAACGCAAGTGTTTTTTCTCTGCACAAGTTCTCAAACTTATTCAGCAGGCAGTAACTTCCCACTGTTCCGCCAAGCAAAACACATACCATCTGCCATGTTTGTTTTTGTCTTGAGCATAAACCCTCCTCATCCAGAAAACTGTGGATTCAATACCATAAGTGTGGGGCCATCTTCTTCCACCGATATGCCCTGATCGTCTACCAACACCCATTCCAGATTTTTGCTTTCTATTTGTGGGAGATCTATTGACAGCGCCAATGTTCCATCTTCGTTGAGAGGTGTCATATATACCACATCACCGGTATCATCTTTCAACTGCAAGTACAGCGTGCCTTGATAATCGGGAACATAACACTGCGCGATCAGGTGTTTTTCTCCATTCCACAGCAAAGAAAACGGCGTTGTGTACAACGTATTGACTTGATTTTCCTTCAAAGAGCTGACGCTCATCGTCAAAACATCTCTTACTGTGCTGAAAACCGTGTTTTGTACTACCGAAATGTTTTCTACATATAATCCGTACTGGTTCAATTTTTCGACAGTATTCTCTCCAAATTCCTTGGAGTTGGAAAGCAGATACGCGTTTCCCTCCTGAAGAATTGCATCGGTTTCCTGTATCAACCCCTGTTGGATATCTCCCTCTAAGGTATCGTAGAGGTATTCCATTCGATAAATGGAGGTATCCGGTGACAACACTTGGGCGACCCCCGTAGAATTGTCTATGATAAAATAGGCTGCCGGGCTTTCTTCTGGGCTCGTCTGTGGCACTCTGTCACGGAAGAGGTAGACGATATTTTCGCTAACGGCTTCCCATGTCACCATCCTCCAGGACCACTCTCTCCCCTGTTTGTATTCTTGAAAAACAGAAATTGGTTGCCACACGACCAGTGCACAGCACAAAATTCCAAAAATACTTTGCGGTCGTGTCTTTCCCAACAAATAATGGGTGCAAAACCACACAAAGAGACACGTCAACAAGATATAGCCGCCCAGGTAATAACGGCTGATACTTGTGGTAACTTCCCACAAAACAAAAGACACAACAACAAGAACACACAACGAAAGTACCTGCCAGGACACTTTGACTCTATGCACAATTCGTTTTGCCAACACAACAACAGTCGCCAAAACGGACGCCATCCCAACCGCCAAACCGCCTGTCCACCACATGGCGATCTCTGTTTGACGGTAATCCGGCGCAAAAATCATGTACAAAGGCCACAGTAAGGTGTCTCGAAGTGTCTGCGGGCCAAAACGTCCATCCTTAAAGTCAGTTTCCGGAAAATAGGGCGATTTAAAAATCGTATTATAATAGGGAAACACAGGATTTCCATATTCCACCCAGTTCACCAGCAAATACGGCGCACTGGGAAAAAAGCCGACCACAAGGCACAAGAAAAACAACCCCGGTTTTACAATTTTGCGGATTTTAATGAGATACAAAATGACCATCGGGAGCAGGAAAACGATGTTGGTCATCTTGATGGCAAACAAAAATCCCCCGCAAAGGATAAAATGCACGGCGCTCTGGGGAGATTCCGGTTCCGGCGATAAAATTTGATACACACATTCCAGCAAAAAAGGTAAGGCAAAAAGCTCCACATAATAGGAACCAAGAAGCATCACACTGTCATGCACAAAGACTGCCAGAAATGCCCACGTTTCCTCTTGAAGGACAAATGAAAAATAGCGTGTAACCGGTCCCGAAAAATATTTTGCCCTCAGGCTGGCTAGTCGTTCGCCACAAAGCAGATGCAGTAATTCCGACACCTGATACAATACCAAACACAAAATAATACCGGAAAACATAGACCCTGCCCTGTACCCGAAGATCAACCGCGGCAAGGTATACAGTTTGTCCCCCAGGGCAAAACCATACAGTTGAAAGTTGCCCGGTGCGCAGTTTCCCTCAAAACCGTGCCGGAAGGGCGCTTGCGACAGTAAATGGTAATTCAGCGTATCACATCCTGTATCCGGTATCAGCCCACGCAAAAAAGTGAGAAGAATAATAACCGCACATTCGGCCCAAAACAGTTTAGAGGCCCGATACTTCCGGAAAGACACTTTGTGAAAACGAACATACCACAGTAGGAAAAGTATGGTAAGAACCGCTGCCATTCCATAAAACCCTTTTTATTCCTCCCCAAAAAAAGATTGCATCTATCCAAGTGGTCACTGTTACAAAAAGCGCATAGATACAAAAGCATTCGAACGGCACCGTACCGAGGCAAACGTTCGTCGCTTTCTTCCCACCCTGTAACTTTTCTTCACAACACATCTTTATTTCCCCAATCATTTTTTCCACTCAATACTTTTGTGCTTTACAACAACGGATCAGTCCATACCACTTTTACATCCTGCGGAATCCGGTAGTAATATTTCAGCCAGTATTCGATAAAATCCGCCCAAGATTGATATGCCATAGAGTTGGCGTACTTGTCATTCTGCAATCGGTACAACGTAATTTCTTCCATCTGTACGCCTTGCTCAATAGCAACCTGACTAACCCTCATGATAGCGTCGTTTATTTTATGGGTTTCGCTGTTACTTTTATATCCTCGATAAATTTCGGCGGCATTAAATATGGATATCAGGAATACAATCCCTGTAATCCCATAAAGCAATGCATCTATTCTAACATACTTCCACACAAAATATGCAATCATCATATCCAGCACAAAGAGGAACGGAATACAGCAGCGTGTCGATATACTAGGCGAAACCAGCATCATTCCCTGAGAAAAGATACCACCTACCCAGAGACCCAAGAAATATATGTTTTTATCTACCACAAAATCAACGATTGCTTCCACGCAAAAAGCCACAATCCACGCCAACAACAACGCCACAGACGGCCTGCTCTTTCCTGGTAACGCGAAGGTTGCCGCCAATGCTCCAACAGCCAGCAGAAGTTCCAGGGCCGCGAGGATTTTCGCCGCTATCCTCTTCCTCATGGTTCCATGGCTCCAGAACACCAAAGCCGAAGCCAACACCGCAAAAACCGTAATGAACTGATTGCTCTCTCCTACATTGATATCTACCACAGACGGGAGGTTATGCAGGATTTTCCCCACCAAATTTAAAACTTCAAATTCTTCATAACGAGCATCCGCCGAACGCATGAAATTTCCCGGTGCCAACAGTTCAATGGCACCACCTACAATCGCACAAAGCAAGCAAACAAATTCGGCACCGCCTCGCTTCCGCTCAACAAAGCGGCGGTATCCAAATATACACAACTGGCAGATGATGACCATAACGGCAATTTGCTCTTGAGAGAATGCCGCCAAAAAGAAAAGAAATCCCGCCAGGAAGAGTTTGTTACCGCCCTCCTCGTGATACTTGCGCTGTAAAAAAACCGCAGCAAAGAAGGGACAAATAGCCCAGATGTAGGAGATAGATGCCGAAAACCAGAATACTCCATCACGGTAAACTTGTAGGGTCCAAGAGAAATACAGGCTCAGAACCAGCACCAGCAAGGTGAGCCATCTCTTATGGCTTGGTCGAATCAACCGTACGCTGAACAACAAGATTCCCGCAATGAGAACCGACTGTACAATACGCACAGCGTCAACCCCGATATGCAACAACGAGATTTCCAAGAAGAAGCAAAGAATTCGGCCACCCCAGTTGTTGTAGTGCCACACCAAATAATTGATCAAGTTAGAGAATGTCAGTATGCCGTCGTTATAGTACTGGTCATTTCCATAAGTCAAGCTGGCATATCCATAGTCATCAAAGTACATATAAACATGCCGATGCTGTATATACAATAAGATTGACAATACAAGCAAAATCCCAAATCCAATCCACTTTTTATGGCTGCGGATCTGCTTTTCTAATTTCATTAAATGTTCCTCCTGTCCCCCATCGGTTACACTTACTGCATAAACTCCTGATACCGGTCCAGTACCGGGTCGGTCTCTCCGATTTCTTTGATCAGACCGTCATGCATCCACATGACGCGGGTGCACAATTTGCGCAGCGTTCCAATATCATGGGAGACGATCAGCACCGTGCGGTTGTCGTCCAGAATCAGTTCCTGCATCTTCGCAAAGCTCTTTTTGCGGAAATGCTCGTCACCGACGCTGAGCACCTCGTCCACCAGCAGGATATCAGTTTCCAACATGGCGGTGATGGCAAAGGTCAGTTTGGAGTACATACCGCTGGAATAAGTGCGCACCGGGCGGTCAATGAAATCCCCCAGCTCGGAGAATTCAATGATCTCCTGCATCTTATTGTGGGTATATTCCGGCGTATAGCCCAGCAGCATCCCGCTGGTCATGATATTTTCCCGGCCGGTAATCTCCGGCTTGAAGCCGACGCCGATGCTCATCAGGGAAACACGGCCACCGGGAGTTTCGATGGTGCCGGAATCCGGCTGGAAAATCCCCGCCACTGCTTTGAGCAGTGTAGATTTGCCGCTGCCGTTACGTCCAATAATACCGAGGATTTCCCCTTTTTCCACGTTGAAAGAAATTCCACGGACTGCGTGAACCACATCAGCTTTTTTCAACGCATTAGGGTTCATAATGCTCTGGTGGATCGAAATGTGCGCCAGATTGCGATAATCGATGCACAAATCCTTCACCGAAACTGCAACATCTGCCATAGGATCACACCACCTTTACATAGCTGTTTTCATATTTGTAAATCGTGCGCACACCCACCACACACAAGGCGATGGAGATGATGGCCCAGTCCAGCAGCACACGCAGGTCCGGCATAATACCATACAACAAGGCACCGCGCATGGACGAAATAAAGAAAGCCATCGGGTTCAGGTTGGCCAGAATCTGACCGAAGGGCGCCGCTACCGTCGTGGCAATATCGTTAAAGACACCCGACATAAAGAACATCATGTTGATCAAAATGGCAATGGCATACCCCAGGTCATCAATAAAGACGCCAAAGTGCAGCAAAATGGTTGAGCAGCCAAAGGCAAAAATAAACATAATCAAATAGACAAAAATAGCCACAAAAATCATGGGCGTGAGCGGAACCTGGAACACCAGCATCATCGCAGCCAGGATGCACAACGCAATGGCCAACTTAATACCATTGAGCAGCATATTGGAAATCAACAGCGTAAACTTCGGCACATAAACCTTGGTAACAATATCCCGGTTCATGCGTACACACTTGATACTATAGGTCACCGTGCGGCTGAAGAAATTCCACATCAACAACCCGGAATAAATAAAGACCGGATAATACTGCTGGTTGCTGCCGAATACCGAACCGAACACAAAGGTATACACCAACATGTTGCACAATGGTTCCAAAATCCACCACACCCAGTTCAGGTAGGAGTTGGCCACCTCGGCTTTCAAGTCCGTTTTGGCAGAATACCAGCAAAAATAATTATACTTGCGCAAATCTGCAAGAAAACGTTTCAACATACTTTCCCCCTGTCAGTCCAGGACGTGTTCGGGATAGCGCTTATCTTCGGGCGGCAAACGCATATAATCCCCATAGAAAAACGTCAGATATTCCTTGTATTGTTTGGGCGCATTGAACATATGGTCCTGGATGGGCAGCGGCGTGCCCTCGGCAAACCATTCTTTTTTCAAGCGCTGCTGAATACAGAAAATGTAGCCGTTTGAGGTGAAATAATTCTCACTGTGGGGATGCAGCTCACAGGAGCAGCAGACCAATTCATAGGCCCACAGGATCAGTTTGAGCGGCAGATGGCGCCCGATGTCGGAGAGCACCTGTACCCGTTTGCGGGTGATATCGGGGTGATTGGCGTACTCCCGGTAATCGATGTAGGTACGGTGGCCCATCGCCAGCCCGTACAGCCCGGCGATCAGCAAAAAACGGCGATGGAACCGCTTTTCGTTGTCGTCTGCATTGTCCAGTACATAAATATCCAGCGGGATATGGTTATCGATATCGGTACGGCCCCGGCCGCGGATTTTCATATAGGTACGGCAGGGCACCGACTCTTTCATGTAGACCAGCCGGGAGAAAAAGTCCAAAAACGCGCCGTTCCCCATCTGGTCATAGCGGACAAACTTGAAATCTCCGTCTGCCCATTCCTTCTTGGCAATCTTTTTCAGCTTTTGGTAATCCCGCCGGGTCATGGCGATATCCACATCGTCATCCCAGGGGATAAATCCTTGATGCCGCGCCGCGCCAATCAGCCCGCCGCAGATCAGGTAATAGGTCAGACCGTACTTTTTGCAGACACGTTCGATCTCCAGCAGCAGCTGCATATTGATCTCGTGCGCCTTTTGCAGATTTTCCTGTTTACTCATGCCTCATCCTTCGATTCCAGCGATTTTTGAATCAGCTTTTTGATCATCGTCGAGCTGGTGCTCTTGGTGTAGGGGAAGAATTCGATATTGGACCCCACGGCGTTCAGGCTGCGCTTGTCCTCCTCCCAATAGGGGTTGCCGGCGTAGTCATCGCCGGAAAACAGGCAGTCAAAATGATAGACCTGCCAGGCCTTCATCTTTTCGATGGTATCTTCAGTCACGATGACCGCCTTGTCCGCATAGCGGCAGGCTTCAATCATCTGACGCCGCTCCTCCTCAGGGATATAGGGCGGTTTCTGCTTGAAGTGCACCACCAGCGCGTCGGACAGAACGCCCACGATCAGATAGTCGCATTCTTCCTTGGCGCGCCGCAGAAGATTGACATGGCCCACATGAAACAGATCGAATACGCCGGCAATATAACCGACCTTATACTTTTTTGCCATGGAATACCACTTCCTTGTTCAAGAATTACAGGTTGGAAAAGAAGGCCAGCAACGTGGCATGCTCTGCTTGGTACTGCCGGTAGGGCGTGCCCGCATCGAACAATCCTTTATGGTGGGAAACCCGCTGGGCCAGCGGCGGGTACAGGCGGTACTGCGGCCCATACAGCTGGCGCAGAAGTTTGTCATACGCCATCGGGATGGGATACTGCGTGCCTTCAAATGGCTGGGGGATCGTCCAGCGCCAGTCCTCGGCTTCAGTCAGCACATGACTTTCCGCCGAACGATACCGCGCCAAAACGGTCAACAGTGCATCGGGCTCGTCACACTCGGTGAGCGCCGCATGAAGCTGGTCACAAAGATCCCGGTGGGAGGTCTGCGCGACCTGCAGGGCTGTGACGCTATCCAACTGGTACAATCCCGGATAGATTTTGGCCAACAGCATGGACTGCAGTCGATGAATCCTGGCAAACTGATCCTGTCGCCGTTCCGGGTTGCGCCAGCAGGCATCCAATGGCAGAATGTCGATCCAGATGCCCTGGTTGCAGTTGTGCCCCAGGTTGCGGCTTTCGATACCGGTGGTAGTGCTGTCCCGCAGTTTGGCATATCCGCCATAGAAACAATCGGGATCGCTTTCCGGCGTCTGCAGGAAATATTCGGCTGCCCATGCATTGGGAGGCAACGCGCACAGCTTATCATAGTCGGCGCGCGGCATGATGACATCCACATCATCGTCCCAGGGTACAAACCCCTGATGCCGCACAGCCCCCAGAAGCGTACCATAAAACAGGGTATAGTGCAAGTTATTTTGACGGCATACCGCATCAAACGCCTGCAAAAGCCGCAGCAGAACCTCTCGTTCCGCCTTATCGTCCCGCGTGGTCGGAAGCGCCAGCGCCTGGTCTTGCAGGCGAGCACGGTTGGCTTTCACCGCTTCCGCCGGTGCACCGGCGTGCTGATAGAACGGCTCATAGGCCTCGTAATTGCGGTTTTCCTCGATAAATCGAGCTTCCTCCTGTTCATATGCTTCCCACAGCGCGTCGGTCAGACCGTACCGCTGTTTGAGTTCCGCCAGCGGTAGCATTGCCTCCGCATCAGGTGCAAAACCGTAGGTATAGCGCAGCGCCCGGAACAGCACATAACTGGCAGGGTAGTTTTGCCGCACAAATTCCTGATCATAGAAAAGATAATTTCCCTCGGTATAGAAACAATTGAAGGGAATCATATCGATACAGGCACGGGCCAGTATGGGCCCCGCCTGCTGCAACAGCGCGGCAGAAAGCGGCAAAGCGCAAGCTTCGGAAGGTACGGTTGGCGAAGATTTCAGAATCTGCTGCCACAGTCCCTCCAGCAGCTGCGCAAAGCGCTCGGGCTGGCCTGCATGGGCCAGTTCCGAAAGCTGCGAAACAAGGTTTTTGCCCTCCACAAAGGGCATGGTCAACCGGCCATCCGCGTACGTGCACGGCACCGTCCGGACACCGCAATCTTGCAGCGCCTGCTGGGTCTCGCACAGATGCTGCAGGGTTTCCTGCCCTTCGGGCGCAATGGGGGTCTTGGTCACCCGATGATTCTCATGAATCGCCGTGACAAAGCCATCTTTGGAACCTCGGTCGGTGGAGAGTGCCGCAAACAGGGTGTCGTCAAACACGGCGTCCCCCTTGTGAGCCTCCACCAAAAAGTCATTGGCAAAAAACGGCAACATCCTGTTGCGCAGAATCTCGTCCCAAAGCTTGTCCTCGGCAGCCACCAATGTTTTAGTGCTGTCATAGTACGGAATCACCCGGTCACGCAGACCATCGGTGGGTTGATAGGCATCGGTGTAAATGGCCTGGGGCAGGCGCGCATCCGGCATGGGATAATAGAATTTCATAGACGACAGCCCCACATTTTCCAGCAGAGACTGTATTCCGGCGCGGCTGAACCCGGTGGGATCCTCCAGCCCTGCAAAGGGAGCCTGCGTCTTTTCTGCCGGCACACCACAAAAATATTTCAATCCAAAACGATTCTGAACCACCAGCAGCATTTTACCGCCCGGTGCCAACAGTTCCCGTGCTGCTTGCAGGAAGGGTCCGACCCGTTTGCCAGCACTGATCTGCAGCTGCGGCACCACAACCACATCGGCCTGCACCTCCGGCCGGAAGGCCGGAAAATGACCGATCTGCAACGTAAAATTATCGTATGCTGCACAGTTCTGGGCCAGGCTCTCCCCGTGCAGGGGATTTTGTTCGATGACAATGACTCGGGCACAGCGCTGGCACAGCAGTTCCGCCAGCGGAGAAGCCCCCAGCAGTACCACTGTGCAGTCCGGACCGAAGTCATACCAATTCAGCAGAGAGCTGCGCATAGGGGTATGAAGGCAGAATTCCCGCCAGGCATCCCGGACCGCCGCTTCATTGGCAGCGTGCTGTCTGGCTCGCACCGGGGTTTCGCAGTAGGTAGACAATGTTTCCTGTGAGCCGTTCCAGTCATCAGAGAGCTCCAACGCATCAAAGCCACTGAGATCGGCGCGGCGCATCTCTTCAAAGATGGCACCGGCCGTCTCGGTCCGCAGCGGAAGATTTGGGTCGTACAGTACCCGGAAATACCGCTGCAACCAATCGGTGATCTGCTGCTGGCAGGTGTGGGCATACTCTATCACCGCTTGACTGCGGTGATCGGGCGCAAACAGCGGCATCCCGTTTTCATCTAACGCGGCCAGCGATCCCTCATCGGAGGTCATGAACAATTCCAGTCGTTTGAACTGATGCTGGAAATAATCGGCATCTGCCCCGAGGAACGACTCAATTGGTACGGCAGCGCGGTCAGCCGTTGCCGTGCTGGCAAAATACAGTCCCTGGAGTGTAAAGGGCGTAAAGCTGCTCAGCCCCTTCTGGCTGGTTCCCGAAGAAACAAAATCATAAAAGGCATACCGCCCCCCCATCTGCAGCCCCAGTTGCCCCATATAGTGGTAGTACCCCTGCCGGGCCAGCTTGGCACGGTCGAAGATTGCCTGTTGGTGGCGCCACACATAGCGGTAGATTTCCTGTGAATCCTGAGCTGTCGGCGGCTGAATCTCCTGGGCGGGCAAATCGAATTTTTGCTGCATCATGACATCCGGCGGCAGCATCCGGCTACTGTCAACAATAGCATTGATGGCCGCTTCGTTATCCATATTGCACAGCGTTGCGGCTCGGCGGGACGTATAAAAGTACTTGCCTTCCGGCAGCGACAAATTTGGGAAAGCCGCACAAAAATCCTCATACCAGCGCAACATCGGAGCCCCATCCCGCGCGGCAAACAAGATGCCATCACAGGGATTCCGGGTCAACGCGTCCGTGAACCAATGCAGGAACCCGGCGACCAGCGGGGCAAAGTAAAGTGCCGACAGCTGAGCCGCATCCGGGTGGAACCCGCCAGCGTCTATATGCAGCCGGAACGGAGAGGAAAACGCCTTGGCGATGCCCATGCCCAGCAGGCCGCGTTCATTAAGGTTCTGCAGTCCAGTCATCGTCTCCTGCAGGCCGCAGCGCTGCAGGCACAGTTCCTGGGATGCCACCAGTCCGTAATCAATCCCGGCCAGTTCGGCGCAGACGCCATCGTAGATGTGGTGATCACCAATGTGCAAAATCCGGCCGGTCGCCTGCTTGCGCAACTCGGCAAAAAGGCCGTTCAGTTTGAGACATTTTTTCTCGCAGGACACGAGCAGCGCATCGTAGCCGGTAAAACCTTCGCGTGCCAACAACGGCGCCAGCACCGAACCGGGCAGATACATATCGGTGGTCAGGATGACCCTCTTGCCCTGGTCAATGGCATAGCGGAAGATTTCCGCCATATCGGCACGTGCCCTCAACACCTGAGATTCCACTTCGAGCTCCAGCGCTTTAATCGCCTCGGCCTGTTCAGGGGCCAGATGGTAACGGTCCCGGTACATTCGGTAGATTTCGTCCAGGTCCGGATTGTCCAGACCGCTATCCAGCTGCGCCGCCTGCCGGCAGGTCGGGAAATCCTCCCCCGGCAGCCCGCGTTGTAAGGCCTTTCGCTCGACCATGGCAAATACGTCCCCCGGCGTCAGCGTGCAGCGCTGCAACAGGGTATCAAAAATATCAAAACTGATGGTATCGTGTGCATCGATGGCCTCACGCAGTTCCGCGGCAGTCAACGCAAAAGACGCTTCCCGCTGCGCTTCTGCGCGGTCGAGCGCCGCGGCCAGGTCCACCCCTTCCGGGGTCCAAAGCTCCCAGCCTGCCTGAGTACAAAGTTTGCGCAGTGCCGCAAACTCCGCCCGGTATGCGATGAGCTGCCGTGCAATGATTAGGCCGCGACAGCCGCCGGTACGCAGTTGGTCGACCGACAGGCACTCCCCTTGCGGCCGATCTCCCACGGGGTCATACAAACCCAACAGGGTCGCCTGCGGGTAACGTACCTGCCATATTGCCAGGGGCCCCTCCCCTACGACCGCGATGGGCGCGGCCGGGTGCTGTGCTAAAAATGTCTCTAATACACTCATACTTTTCCTAACACGGTTATCAATCATCAACGGATGGCTTCGATCCAGAGCGGAAGATAGCCCATATAGCCGTAGTTGATGCTATAGTGGGTACGGCAACAGGCTTCGCGAAAACCGCAGGCTCGGATGGTATCCAGCACATCCCAGCCGAAAACTTTCCATACCAGCGAAAGCTCGCGTTCCTGTATATCGGGATCACGATACCACAGCCCGCTTTCCGAGAAAGGCTCACCATCTCGTCGGACCGTGCGATCCACGGTCTGCAGGGCGTTGGCGTCGAACAGCGTGTGCAGCAACAGTTTTCCGCCGGGTTGCAGCACACGCGCCGCCTCTTTCAAGGCCGGAATCGGGTCTTCCAACGTCTCCAGGAAATCATAGGAGGCTACCATCCGCAGACTGGCATCGCCATAGGGCAAATGTTCTGTGTTGAGTTTGCCGTTTTCTTTGTTGCTCTGCCCTGCGGTGCGCTGCCAGTACAGATTGACCCGTTCTCCCAGCAGATGGAACAGCCAGTTTCGCTCATTGGGACCGCGTTCCAAGACCAGGCTTTTGCCGTCGCGTCCTTCCTGCGCCAGACGGCCCACCCAAAACCGCACCCGGGCATTGCCCTGGCAGTCCGGGCAGACCACCTGCTCCAGCCAGTTGACATCTCCGTCCTGCATCTGAATCAGGAAATCCTGCTCCTTATCGCAGAGGACACAGCGCCCGTGCAAGCGCACCAACTGGTTGGGTGCACGACGGACAATCTCTTTGGCAAACCACTCAAAGTTACGCAACGGGAGCCATTCGTGATAAACCCTTTCAAAATCTTCCTTGCTTTTCAGGCTGCATTCCCGGGGTTCGCGTTCCTCCGGCGTGAAAAAGTTTTCTGCTGCCAGATGCAGTGCATCTTCTGCTTCCACGCCTGCGTGATACACTGCAGGTTCCATCAGGTGATCTGTCGGCATAATGCCTCCTATACTCTTATTCTCTCATATCCTGGCGCAGCAGTTTTTCTGCCGCTGCCGTGGTAAATCCGGACTCGATGAACTGCTTGCCTTTATCGGACATTTCGCGCAGCGCATCGAAATCCTCATACAAATCGCAGATGCGTTTGGCCATAGCCTGGGCATCCTCTTCAATGGCAAAGACGCCATTGTCGCACACAAGGCCCTCAGCACCGATAGGGGTGGTAACCAGCGGAATCTGGTAATAGGCAGACTCGATGACCTTGCCCTTGACACCAGCACCGTAGCGCAGCGGAACCACCGCCATGCGGCAGGTACGATACATCTTTTCCAGGTCTTCGTCCGGCATGAACCCGGTCACAATGATATGCTCGTTAGCCAGGGCTAGAATATCATCCGGAACACGGGAACCGATCACATACCATTTGATATCGGGATACCGCTGCAGTACCGTGGGGAACACTTCCTTGGCAAACCACCGCACAGCATCGCCGTTGGGGCGGTGTGCAAATCCACCGACAAACATCAGGTCCTTGCGGGTGGAGAAGTCCTTGTTGATCCCGGTAGGCAGGTCGTCATAGACATAGACCGGGATATTGCGGATAGGCTTATTGGGGAAGGCTTTCTGCATGATGCCCTGCTCATAAGAGCCTACCACATGGCCCACATCACATTTGTCGAACAGTTCGTACTCGATTTTCTTCCACTTTTGAGAAGACTCCAGCATGGCGGGATCACCGGTGATCTTGTATTCGCGCATTTCACGGATATGCGCCAGGTCGTGGGCAAAGTAGAATATCTGTGCACGACTGTACTGACGTACAAGATCAATGTACTTGATAGAAATATGGGGTCGCTGCAGGTAGACATATTCAAAATTGGACAAATTATCCATCAACCAGTATTCTTTGTTCAGGTAGTAGAAATCTCCGTACAATACATGGATGCCCAACTGCTGCAGCTCAGTGGTATAGGGCTGCGGGCTGGCGAAGTTGTCCCCGATGAAGGTGACTTCCAGCCCCATCTTCACAAAGGTTTTCATGTACATATAGGTGCACTTGCCGCCCGCGTCCTTATCGTAGTTGGGCACATAATGGTCTACGACCAGAATGTGCTTGCGGAAGCGGCTGCGGCCCTTGGCCTGGAATACATGGGTTCCGTTGGGATAGTTTTCCTTTTCAAGGACATCCTTCCACTTTTCGCAGAATTTTTCCCGGTTGGCTACCTGATAGGCTTTCTGGCCCGAGGAGAGGTCGGTGCCGTTGGAAACCCCCTCAAAGTGCACCACGACGGACAGCGGCTGATACAGTACCTTCTTGCCGTGCTTACGCACCTCAAAGGCCAGGTCGGTATCCTCATAGTAGGCCGGAGCAAACCGTTCGTCAAAGCCGCCGATCTCCCGCCAGAGGTCGGCACGGATCATGATGGCAGCACCGGAGATATAGTCCACTTCGCGGACATAGTTGTACTCGCAGTCCAGCGGGTCTTTGCGGTGGCCGTAGTTCCAGGCGCTGGCATCATTCCAGACGATGCCACCGGCTTCCTGCAGGTAACCGTCAGGGTAGATCAGCTTGGACCCCACCATGCCGGCTTCGGGCTCACGCTCCATCAGCGCCACCAGCGGTGCCAGCCAATCAGGCTGAACCTGGGTGTCGTTATTGAGGAAGAGGATGTAGTCACCGCGGGCCTGCTCTGCTGCATGGTTACAGTTGCGCAGGAACCGCAGGTTCTTTTCGTTATGAATCACCGTAATGCCGGTGACATACTTTTCCAGCTCGTGCACTCGATCAGTCGAGCAGTCATCGGCAATCAGGATCTCATACGGCACATCGCCGGAATTCTGGACAATGGACTTGATGCAGTTGTAAGTATAGCCAAACTGGTTGTAAACCGGGATGACGACAGAAACGATCGGCTTTTCAAAAACCGGTACTGTCAGTACGTCGACTTCAGCACCATCGGCTACCGCAGGCAGCAACATAGGCTTTTGGGTAATGACAACCGCCTGTTCGAGATTTTGAGCCATCACCTTACGAATGCTGAAAGCCTGCGCCGATGTCAGCTCCAACGCAGGAGCGCCAAGTGCCATGCAGAACGGATCATTGAAAACTTCCGCAATAAAGGAGCCGACCAGTGTAACATTTTCGGTCTTGGCCATCTGTTCCGAAGTAACACGATACTTGGACATATCTTGCAGCATAGTAAAAGGCGTTGCCACCAGGGCGAAGTCCATGTCATAGCGCAGGGGCGCAAAGGCGTCTTCCAGTTCGTCATCGCCGATGTGCAGGATCCTCTTGTCGCCTTCCACTTCCCGCACATGACGCAAGATCATATCCATCTTACCACGGCTTGCATCGCGTGCCAGGATGGTAGCACCCCCCCGATAGCCTTCCCGGTGCAGAATTTCTTCGATCTGTTCAGACAAAAGCGCAACATCCGAAACGATGTATACTTTTTTGCCCTGTGCTACCAGCCGATTGAGCAGATCGATCATTGTGTGGCGCCCAACGGTTAATTTTTCCGACAGTTCCACTTCCAGGTTCTTGAGAGCATTTTTCTGCTCTTCCTTCAAATTGAGGCGCGCCGCAATCTTTTCGTACACAAGGTCTATGCGGATCTGCTGCAGATTTCCATAACAACGCAGATCACTTATATCTTCCGGTACAATGCCGCGTTCTTGTGCCGCCTTGCCCAGTTCACGGTAAAAAGATGGCGAATCCGGCAGTCTGCAAGCCACAAGCGTATTCATATAATCGAAGGAGATCACATCATATGCGGCTGCACGCTGTTCCAGCTTTCCCAATGTGGTATGCAGGTAATCTGCCTTTTGAGCAAAGACAGCCTGCTGCATGGCCGACATTGACTTACCGTAAAAATCATACACTTCAATCCGATGTGCTGAGCAGAAAGAGCGAATACGTTGAAAAATAGCCTGAGTGGAAGTCATCTGCGCTGCAATGATGATGGTGTCAATACCAAAGTTAGCTGCATCCTCCAGCGTAAGGACCAGCTTTCCATCGACATAGCATCCTGCCTGCTTTTCGTCAATCAGACAGAGAACCGGATAATCCGGGTAGGTTTCCAGAATTGCTTTTGCATTGGCCGCCACGCCATACAGAGCAATGCGGCGATTTGCCAACGCCGGGGCCCATTGTGCAAAATTCTGCACACGATATTCCTTTTCTGTCATATTTGAAACCTCCAAGTTTATTATTTCAACGGACACACGGCAGGGAACCATGTCATTGAATGCTGCAACTCGTCAGGAACAGCCAGTCTCCGTCATCGTTGTTATTCTGACCATTCCCACAGGCCAAGCGAACCCAGATAGCCTGGTCCTCATACTCCGACAGATCAACCGAGAAGTTCTGAGACTGCTCACTGCTGGGAATCTGCAGGGTAGATTCCGTCAGTTGCGTCTGCGTATTGGCATCAAAAATCTGTACTCGCAGGCTGCATCCGTCCGAAACAGGCTGCACTGCCGCGAAGATTTCTGCTGCAAAAACCAGTGACTGCCCAGCTGAAGGCTTACATGCAAACGCAAGCGCTGTGTTGGGCGTCAGGAAAATACTGGTGCCCGTCGCTTCGTCCTGTACCACACCGCAGTTAGTTTGCCAGGGAATCTCCTGCTTGTCTACAGCGAGCTGGCCTTCAAAGGTCAGCCGGTCCTGCTGTTCCACAAAAGCAGTCCCCGCCTGCACATTATCGGACGTCAGCTGCAGTGCTTCCATTCCAGTCTGTTCGACGGCCGCAGCCGACGACTGGGACACGATTTTCCGATAGGTCATGTGAACCAGGTCCGCGACACAAACGACCACCAGAAGCAAAAGAATCCAGTTTACGAGAGAATGCTTTTTTTCTACCAAAGCAAATTCCTCCTTTAAATCACAAATCATTCGATTTCACAATGCATTTTTCCCAGCAGCTGAACCTTGAGCCGCCACCACAGAACCCATTTATAGGACTGCGCATAATATTGGGCCCGAGCCCGACTCAAATCAGAAAAACTGATTTCGGACGCCTGGCTTTCCTTATGAAAAATTTCCGTCGTTTCCAGATATTTCTGCCGCAAGCCATGGCGCATACACATCAAATACAGGATGGTTTCTTCGTAATACAAAAAGGTTTTTTCAAAAAAGCCTTTATAATGTCGGAAAAAATCCGGGGTAAAGAGCAATGAACAGCCATTCAGCATCTTGATTCGTTTGCTTTTGTCCAGCTCAAAATCAAAACAGGCACCGTCCAGGCGGGAGCGGAAATTGACGAAATTTACAAAGCAATTTTTCCAGTCCAGATATTCCCCGAACCGATTCTGCTCCTTATTGCCCGGCAGCAAAATTTTGCTGCCCAAGATTCCCACCCCTGGCTCATAAGCTTCGAGCAGTTTGGTGATGTAGCCCGGATCAGTCAAAATGGTGTCATTGTTGACGACCAGTACAAAATCCGCCTTTTGAGCTCTCCTTGCATAGGTAATTCCCAGATTATTGCCCCGCGCAAACCCCACATTTTTTGGAGAACGCAGCAGCGTAATCCCTGGCTCCGCCTCAAAATGCTGCTGTAAGCGCGCGTACACATCATCGGGGGAACCGTTATCCACAACAACTACATCGTAGGGTCCGCCTTCCAGTTCACGGATGCTCTGCACACATTCCACCGTATCTGCATCATTGAGATAGTTGAGGACCACAATGGCGACTTTAGCCTTTTTCTGCATCGTCATACCACTCCTTCACCAGATCTTCAGCCGATACAATGGGGTTATCGGTGCGTGATGTCAACTGCGCAGCAATCGCCTGATATGCATAGGTAGGGGTAACTACAACCAGGTCCGCCGGTGGCAGTGATTCTTTCATGGAATAAACGGGAAAGGGATACATATTGTTTGCCACAGCCTGGTCGATGGCATAAGCGATTGTGACAGGACCTTCTGTGAGTTCCGCGGCAAACTGACGGCCCATCACTCCCATTCCGTAGATCGCCACTGTCTTCACATTTTTTTTGGTTGCCAGCCAGTCTCCCAGCGCCTTTCCTTTCCGACACAGAATCAGCCAGCGGTCCAACGTATAAAAATAACTGCTGAACATCGTGATGCGCCGCTCCTTGTTTTTCGCTACCTGCAGGGCAAATTTCCACATTGCCCAAAAGCAAAACGCAGCGCCGCAAATCCCCCCGAGCAGAGCCGCAAACAGATAAAACATTTCTTTTCCTTTCTTAACTGTATCACCGCATTCGCTCTGCACGCACGGGCCGTAACCAAACAATGGTATTTTCTGCCAGGCCAAACCGTTTACACAGATCTGTACGAATGGTCTGATAGGTTTTTTCATTCAGTACCGCTACCACGATATAGTCAAACTCACAGCACCGTAAATCTTCCACTGGTCGGACCAGATCCCCACAGGCCCGACAAGCCTGGTCATTCTGATCCACCCAGACTACAATGTCGTAACATGCCGTCAAACGGATCAATTGTTGATAAGAGCGTCCTACCTCCCCGGCACCATACAGTACGATGCGAGAGCCCACAGGAATTTGATCCATCCGGAAATAAAACACCGGAACAACAACGGGGCAATTGGCAACAATTTTACGGTTCAGACCATACAAAATCATGCGATCGGTAAAGGCCAATAATTGCTTGCGCAGAGTTTCCGCCTCGGCGAAGATTCCAACTTCTTCGTACAAAAAAAGATACCACGCATTGATTTGTGCATAGTATCGCCGATTGGCACTATGCATGATCGAGCCTGCATGCTGACGATAATGATAAAAGCAACCTTCTGTAAAGCATACACACCGCGAATGTAAAATTGTAAGAAAGACACAGGCGCGATCTTCCGCATATTGTACTTCATCCGGTTCTTTCATCAAAACTCTTTTCAACAAATCGCTTGTGGTAAGCTGTATGCAAAGTGACCCAAACAATGCGGCTTCTCCGTTATCCTGCAAAAAGATTAGGTTATCCCGCAGAAAACGCTGTTCTTCCTCGGTGCGATATACACCCTTGGGCATCGCATCGCATTGCCGGACGGATTTTTCTCCACTTTCTTTCCAGTAGCCGCACCGAACAACATCTGCACCATGCTCCTGCGCCAACGCCATCAAAGACTCGCACATATCCGGCTCCACCCAGTCATCGCTGTCCACAAACTGAACATACGCCCCGGTGGCCACCCGCAGACCGGCCTTTCGCGCACTGGTGTTACCGCCGTTTTTCTTGTGAATCACCTTAATGCGGGCATCCTTTTGAGCATAATCGTCGCAAATTTGCCCAGAACCGTCGGTAGAACCATCGTCCACAAGCAAAATTTCCAGATGCGGATATGTCTGGTTCACCAGACTGTCGATGCATTCTGCCAAGTAAGGCTCCACGTTATAAACCGGTACAATAATACTGATCAGTGGCTTTTCCATCGCTTTTCCCCTTTCCCAAAACGTATCTCATCCATAATCAGCACTGCACTGTACGGTCTTTACCGGCACCGAAACGTACAAACTGTAGTGTGTCCTTCTTGGTGTTCACCAGCAGCACATCCCACAGTTCCTGCGTCACATGGTTTTGCAGGCGCGGCGATGTGACGCTGTTGTCGGGCTTTTTATCGGGGAAATATTCCATCTTGGCACAGCCGATGGATACAATGGGAATACCATGGTTGGTATCTACCTGGTCGCAATGGTTATGACCATGAATCAGGGCCAATACCTTACAGTTTGCCTGGCTGCCCCGATATTCCACCAACAACTCTACCAGTTTCGTACCATTCCTGATATCCTTACTCCAATAATGCATTTCGGGCAATGCCGGGCAATGGCTGAACACCAGCACCCGCCACCCGGCCGGAGTTGCCTCCAGTGTCTGCCGTACCCAGGTCAGTTCTTCATCAGGATACCCATACCGCGGATTAGCCCGATAATCATGGCTGAACAAAACCAGCATGCGCAGATTATGTTCCGGTACATCATAATAATACCAGAACGTATCCGGCTGACGCACTGCAGACGGGGGCAGCACATCTTTATACAGAACATCCTGCTCCTGCTCCGGCGTCATAGGATTGCGATTCCCGCTGAAATACGCAGAATCATGGTTACCAGGCACCACCAGCAACGGTTTCCCCAGTGCCTGCAGGTCCTGCAGGCAACGGCGGGTCATAATCGCCGTTTCTCTGGCAGGCAACACGCCATCCGTCAAATCGCCCAAATGGACAACGCCGTCCAGCGGCGCCTTATGGTTTACCGCAGTCAGGTTGGTCACCGTATCCCGCCAGAAACTATTGGTGGTATAATGGCTGTCCGCCATCAGTGCCAACTTGACGCAGCCGGTTGCTGCACGCACCTTCCACGCCGTATTGGCAATCTCATAGGCAAAGCAACGGCGCACTTTGGCCGTGGCCTGCTCCGGTGCCAGGAAACGCAGGATTCCATCCGCACGGGCTGCCTCACTGGCCGGGATGTCTTTGCCATCCAAGCGGCACAGGCAGACGCGGAAGAAGCAGTCCTTCTCAAACGTGTACGTTTCCTGAGAGAAGTTCGCTTCGTCATAGTCCCGGTTATAGGTAACCCACGCTGCATCCCGGTCATAGCTGTAGGAATAGATCAGTTCCGGCGGAACCGCATCATTGTAAGTAGCCACCGCAAAGGCATAGCGCCGATCCAACAGCGTCAGGGTGCTTCCTGCTGGTGCTCGGCTGACGATGAGAGTAGTCATACGTGCCGGGTGACCGGTACCGTAACCACCATTGCGCATATCAATGGCGGTTTCTGCCTGCAGAAAAAGGGGCTGACGCTTATTCTTATTTTCGTATAACGGGCAATACAGTTCCGGCTGGTTGACAATGATGTCGGTCACAAAATGCTTTTCCAGTTCTTCCAGATCATAAGGCGTTCCCCGCGGCGGATAAGGATAAAACGGTTCCGCACTGTTCCACGCACGGATAGGAGCCTGGGTCCAATAACGCAGTTTATCCTCATCCAGATAATCCACATTGCAGTGAAGTGCGTCTGCCTGGGTAGATGCTTCCAGACCGCAGCAGTCTGTCAGTTTACTGGCCAGAATCCCGGTCTGGACGGTCGGGTCCAGTTGCTTGATCCTGCGGACAGAATCAGGGTTAAAAGAAGAATAGACAATATAATCCGACAGACCTTTTTCAGCAGCCAATGCCAGAATTTTTTCTTCCATACCTTCATAGGCTACGTTGCTGTTTTTCAGCTCGATATTAATGAGCAACCCACGCTCACGGCAAACGGGTGCCAACAGATCAAACACTTCCGCCATGGTAGGGATCTGTTCAGTCCAGCCCTCAGGCCCTGCAATACGCAATGCTTTCAGCTGTTCCAGCGTAAAATCCTTGACCATACCACGACCGTCGGTGGTGCGGTTTACCCACTCATCATGGATTACCACCAGTTCTCCGTCCGCGGTCAGCTGAATATCCAGTTCAATCCCTGCAATATCATAGCGGCAGGCTTCTTCAAAAGCCAGCAGTGTATTCTCCGGATAACGGGTACAACACCCGCGATGCGCCCAAACGCGTACCATAATTAAGTCCTTTCCCACACGCCTCGCAAATTTTCTGCAACTGCATGTATCAACTCATTTTTCAGGAAATAAGGTCTCCGGCAGCATGATTCTTCGTTCGCCAGCCCCTTCTCTTTTTTCACTTTATAGCGTCACATTTACGATTCTTCAAGCATTTTTTATAGGTTTTTCTGTATCGTCATACCCCATAGCGCTATAACTCGATAATACTATAGCACACGAGCGTCGTATTTTCAAATACATTTGCCCTTTTTTAGATTGTTTTGCATGGTTTACCCGGCGCGTTTCAGGCTTTAACAATAAAACTCCCTCCTCTCTGCCAAAAAATACCGTATGATTTTTTACAAACAAAAAGGCACTGCGACTATTGCCGCAGTGCTTTTTCACCTTTTACTTTTCACTTCGCTTTGCCAGAAAATCCCGGATTTCTTCATCCATCTCTCCAGCAATATCCCCGCCAGCCAGCCACACCTTGCCGAACCGGCAGGTCATGGCCATGCACTCTGCCATATGCCAACGTGGCTTCCAGCCGAAGGTGGATTTCAATAGGCTGCAATCCAGCTTCAGGAAGTTTGCCTCATGCGGGGCATTCGCCTCGGCGCGGTTTTCCCACCGGGCGCCTTCGCCCCAGGTTTGGCAGAACAGTTCTACCAGTTCCCCGGTGGTCAGGCAGTCACATTCATCAGGCCCCACATTGTAGTACCCCTGGAAGCGTCCGTCCTCGTACTGTTTTTGGGCAATCATCAGATAAACCGCCAGCGGCTCCAATACATGCTGGTAAGGGCGGGTGGAATGAGGGTTGCGCACCGCAATGGGCTGTCCCTTTTCCACCGCCCGCAGGCAGTCTGGAATGATGCGGTCCACCGCAAAATCACCGCCGCCGATCACATTGCCGGCACGCGCCGTGGAGATTGCCACACTGCCGTCCGCAAAGAAGCTGCTCTTGTAACTGTGAGTCACAAGTTCCGAACAGCTCTTGCTGTTGGAATAGGGGTCGAACCCGTCCAGGGGCTCATCTTCCCGGTAGCCCCAGCACCATTCCCGGTTCTGGTAGACTTTATCGGTGGTCACATTCAGCACCGAGCGGGGCGCCCAGCCCTCTGCCTTGGCGCGGCGCACACATTCCAGCAGGTGCACTGTCCCCATGACATTGGTTTCGTAGGTACCCAGGGGATCTCGATAGCTCTCCCGCACGATGGGCTGTGCCGCCAGATGCAGCACGATCTCCGGTCTTGCCTGGGAAAAAGCCTGCCACAAAGTGGCAAAATCTCGGATATCGCCGCGCACATCGGTCATATGGGGGGCCAGATCGGCATGGGAAAACAGGTCGGGTGCAGTAGGCAGGTCCAGGCTGTAGCCCGTTACGATCGCACCGGCGCCAATCAGCATCCTGCAAAGCCAGCTTCCCTTGAAGCCTGTGTGTCCGGTCACAAAAACCCGTTTTCCTTGATAAAAACGCAAATCCATGGGTATTTCCTCACTCCTGAACAAGATCAGCCGTAAAATAGATCATTTTCCCAGCCAGTCCACCATCCCATTCGTGCTGTTCCACATTGGTATAGCAGTCAGGAATCATCTCGCGGGCCTGTTCCGGCGTCGGAGTATTCTCCTCATAGGTAGGGGACCAGGTAATCACAGCCTGCTCTCGCAGTACGCCGGCCGCCTGTGCTGCTTCCACAGAATTGCCCTGTCCCGTGGAAGTTTCGTACTCCCGGACAGGAACTGTTGTATCCCCCGCCTGCGGGCGGAAAATCCGGTCCTCATAATCCCAGTGCAGATTTGTCAGATAGAACCAGCCATCACGGTCCAGCACCACAAAATCATAGTTGGCGGGATCATATTGCGTAAAGATCGCCTGCAGCCCGCGGCGCAGGTAGCTGTACTGGTAGTTGTACACCATATAGTCGCCCATATGCCGGCCATCCACCTGACTGACACGCGCCATCGTGATCCCGCCGGTATCCACATCCGGGAACCACCACTTCATGACAGGGTCAATGCAGAAATACCCCTGCACTGCGAGCAAAAGGGCCAGGATTGTATTTCCAACCTGCTGAACCCGCGCATGAAACGTCTGCGCCAGCAACATCACCGCACAGAAAGCCAGAATCAGTTCAGTTACCATGCTGTAGCGCGGCAGCGTATAGGTAACGGCCAGGCAGGAGAAGAACAGATACATAACACCGCCTGCTACGGCTCCCAGCATCAGAATCACCGATTCCGGGTCCAATGCGGGCATCCGGCGCACACGGTGCCATACCAGGCAAACCAGTACAATCAGCAACAACAGCCAGTCAAAATTGACAAAGACCAGTTCTTCCAGCTTGTACAGGCTGTAAGACCATGACCATCCCACATACCCCAGGTGTGTAGCGGAATGGTTTTGGAAAACCGTGCGCAGGTCAAACCAGGACAGCGCCGGGTTGAACAGATAGGCAATGATTCCCAGGCCCATGCACAGCCCAGTCACGCAGAACAGGCCAATCCGAGGGGTTTTCAGCACAGCCCACAACCGTTTGCCTGTACCGGCTTCGCTGCGGGCACGGAATTCTCCCACCAGCGCCCCCACAAAAAAGCCAAAAACCAGTACAATGCCAAATTCTTTACTGGTGACAGTCAGCACACAGGTAAAAAGCATCAACAGGTAATAACGGCGGCTGTACGCCCAAATCACGCAAATAAAAAAGGAAGACAGCCCCACTTCCAGACTGGGATAGGAAACCATCCCCAAATACATGGGGCTGCACCCGAAAGCCAGGGCGCCAAGGAATGCAACGCTTTGCTTGCACCCGGTATGGCGGCGCAGCAAATCATACACGCCACCGGCTGCTGCTAAAGATACCGCTGTTTGGAAAACCAAAAAACTGTCGGCGTTTCCCGGCATAAAAAATTCCGGAATAGCAGCCAGCATAGCGAGCCCCCATGTGGGGTGGTTGGCCAGACGGAATTTTGAGAACAGGTAGCCCGGGTCAAAGCTGAATGTTTCACAGGCCGCCGAAAGTTTACTGTAGTAGGTATATCCATCGTCCTGCAGCAGCGTGTCCCATTGCGGCAGGCGCAGCAACACCATTATTACAAACAGCAGCAAAAGCCAGCGATTTTCAAAAAGCCAACGCTTGGGGTTTGGCTTTTGAAGCCTTATCCAACCGGCCAGGACCGCCAGCAGGCACAGCCCCGCCACAAGGGGAATCACCCCCACATGGGCGGAAAACCCACCTGTGCGCAGATACGTCAGGGTCCCCCCACAGGCAAAAAGAAATACCAGAACCAGGATCACCGTCGCTTGTCCCAACAGCGAACCCAGCCATTGATTTTTTTTGTTATGCATTCTGTCCCCCATTGTTTTTTCATCGCGGGAAAAATATTTCATCGTATCAAATTATATTATAACACAGATCGTTGGCTGCAACAACTCAATGTTTGACGCGGGCGGCGTTGTACGCCCGAAGCATCAGCACCGCATACCATAACAGTACGACACTGAAAATAACAAACGAAATGGAGGCAGCCGCCATGGCCCCCGGGAAGAAATGCGTCACGGTGTACACCGCAAGGGGAACAGCCGCCACTACCGGCATTGCCTTGGTGGTTTGCCCGGCTTGCCGCAGCATCAAAACGGCGGTGAGCAACAAAAGCCACAAATCCACCGCCCGCAGTGCCGGCATCAGCCATACCCAGACCCCGCCGCTTTGACTTCCGCACAGCACCAGTTCCAGAACCAGCTGCGCAATGCCGCACAACAGCGGCGCCACGCCGCGGCGAGACACCAGAAAGTATCCCACCACGGCCAGCACCGTGAGAGAAAGTTCCTGCAGCTGGGTATTTTCCGGCACAGCCAGCAGGGCGCGCCCCGCTGCGGATACACCAATTAAAAGATAGGCAAGTGCCTGTCTGTTTTGTTTATCCATAGTATTCTCCTGTATGATTATTCACTGCAAAAGGGAACGTTTTGCCCCCTTCCGTGGCTTCTTTTCATGATAACACGAACCGCCAGGGCTTGCAAGGCAACAAAACCGGGCGTATAATAGAATTCATTCCCATTTTGGAAACGAGGTTATTGGCATGGAATTTTCTCATCGGTTGGAACTGTTTGGCCCGGAGATCTTTGCCGCATTGAACGACAAGAAAGTTGCCCTGGAGGCAGAAGGCCGCCATCTGTATAATTTAAGTGTAGGCACTCCTGATTTTGCCCCTGCCGAACACATCAAACAAGCGCTGATCGAAGCGGCACAGGATAACGAAAACTGGAAATACAGCCTGCGGGATCTTCCCGAACTGCTGCAGACCGTCTGTGAATATTATAAACGCCGTTTTCAGGTGGATTCCATCACGCCGGATCAGGTCATGAGCTTTTCCGGCAGCCAGGACGGCATCGGTCACTTGGGATTGGCGCTGTGCAACGATGGTGACGTTGTCTTGCTGCCCGACCCTTGCTATCCGGTGTTTATGACCGGCTGTATGCTGGGTGGCGCCAAGCCCTGGTATTATCGTCTGACCAAAGAGAACCACTTTTTGCCGGATGTTTCCTCCATTCCGGAAGATGTGGCCCGTGCAGCCAAATTGATGCTGGTCAGCCTGCCGGCCAACCCGGTAGGCAGCATCGGCACCCCGGAACTGTACGCCGAGATCGTAGCTTTCTGCCAGAAATATGACATTCTGCTGGTGCACGACAACGCTTACAGCGATATCATTTTTGATGGTGCCCACGGTGGCAGCATCTTTAACACGCCGGGTGCCAAAGATTGTGCCGTGGAGTTTTTCAGCCTGAGCAAAAGCTTCAACGTAACTGGTGCCCGGATCAGCTTCCTGGTAGGCCGTCCCGATGTGGTAGCCGCCTGCAAAAAACTTCGTACCCAGATCGATTTCGGTATGTTCCTGCCCATCCAGAAAGCTGCCATTGCTGCCATGACCGGACCTTTGGACGGTGTACAGCGGCAGTGCGCCGAATACCAGCGCCGTCGCGACGCCCTTTGCGGCGGACTGCGCGCCATTGGCTGGAATGTACCGGACAGCCACGGCAGTATGTTTGTCTGGGCCCCCATCCCCGCCGGCTACGCCAGCAGTATGGAATTCTGCCTGGAACTGATTGAAAAGGCCAACGTGATCTGCACACCGGGGTCCAGCTTTGGTCCCAGCGGCGAAGGGTATGTGCGTTTTGCACTGACCATGCCCGTGGAACAGATTCAGGAAGCCGTGTCGGCCATTGCCGCCAGCGGTATGATTCACTGATTTGTTGTTATCCTTGTACTTATTAAACAGTTAAAAAAGCAGCCCGCCGCAAAGCGACGGGCTGCTTTTTTGCAGACATTACTGCGCGCTTTCCCTTACAGCCGCGCGTAATTCTTTCTGGATGGCCGGTGTAACAGCAACCTTCTTCAGCAACGAAGACAACAGCTCCGGCACCTGCTCTGCCGGAAGCTGATCTGCCACGACCGTCGCCAGGTACTCTGCGTGAGACATGGCCGGTTCAAATGTACGCGCGTACGTCTTGCCGCTGCGCACAAAGCCCACCTCGCGCAGAACGCCTTTTTCCATCAGACTGTTCAGCATGGAAAAAATCGACCTTTCTTTCCACTTCCGATCCACACAGGTGGATACTACTTCCGTTTGCGCCATCGGATGATCCGCCTGCCAGAAAATTTCCATTATCTGCTGTTCACTTTTTGTCAGATGCACGCCACTCTACTCTCCCTCGTTATATGATACTTAGATAGTATCTGCTTTTGATTGAAATGTCAATGTATTTTGCACAAATTTTATCGGTTCTCTTTGTTATTTAATAATTTTTTCACACTTCGGAAACATCCGCGTAATATTCCACAATTTTATCGGTATATCGAATGTTTATTATTCATTTTTTATCATTTTTTATCGTTTTTTTCTTCTTTTTTCTTTGAAACCGCTGTAAACATAATTCCATAATTTTTTTGTTTTTTCAACAACAAAATATGGATTTTCAGCTCATTTACACATTTAACATGTATTTATCGACTCCATTGCTGTGATAAAACCTCCAAAGCACGCTTTTCAATGCGCGAAACATAACTGCGGCTGATCCCCAACCTTTGGGCTACTTCCTGCTGCGTACAGGGCTTCTGCCCCTGCAAACCGTACCGCATTGTCAGCAGTTCCCGCTCCCGTGGCGGCAATTTTTCCACCAACTTGCGCAAATGAACTGCATCGGCGCGGTTTTCGCATCGGTCTTCCATCACCGTAGGGTCCGGCAATGTGTCCGCCAGGGTCAATTGCCCGTCACTGCCTTCCAACGGTTCCTGCAGCGAAATTTGCGTTCCTTCCCGCCGGGTACGGCGCAGTTCCATCCGCAGCTCGTTTTCAATGCAGCGGCTGGCATAGCTGGAAAATTTGCTGGTTCGCAACGGATCAAAGGTATCCACAGCCTTGATCAGGCCGATGGTACCGATTGAGATCAGATCATCCTGAGATGCCGTAGCTGTATAATACTTTTTGGCCACATGCGCCACCAGACGCAGATTATGGCGAATCAGTAGATCCCGTGCCCGGGCAGCGTCTGCACCGCCTGTACGCAGTGCTGCGAAAGCAGCTTTTTCTTTGGCCTGTGGCAACGGCCGCGGAAAGGAACCGCTTTCCAGATGCAGTGCCAGATACAGAATATGACCGGCCGCAGCCTGTAAAAAAAGACCCAGAATTTCCAGCATACTACCCACCCCCTGGCCCAGAGTATGCAGTCCCTGCCGCCAATATACGTCAAGATGGGACAACGGCTGCTTTTCCCCTGCCCAGAATACTTAAAATATGATACACTATCCACAAGCCAATTTCCATTATCAACACATTATTGCTCAAGGAGGTTCTATCATGAAACGAATCCTGGTAACCGGTGCCGGCGGCTTTGTGGGAGCCCGCATCATGGAGCAATTGATGGGACCAGCCATAGAATTCCTCCCTTTTCCACCCGGCAGAATGGCCGGTATATCCCGGGAAGAGTTGTGTGAACTGGTCCTGCGCCTGCAGCCTAATGCACTGATTCATACAGCCGCATTATCCGATACCGGACACTGTGAAACCCATCCGGAGGAGTCTTACCGGGCCAATGTTTCCATTCCTCTATGGATTGCCGAGGCCGCCCGGGAGGCCAACGCCAAGTTGGTGGCATTCAGTTCCGATCAGGTATACGCCGGTTTGCAGGACACCGGCCCCTTTGAAGAAGATCTTCCCCTGCACCCTGCCAACGTCTATGGCCGCCACAAACTGGAAGCCGAACAGCGGGTGTTGGAGCTTCTGCCTTCCGCTGTCTTGCTGCGGGCCACCTGGATGTATGATCTGCCCGGGTACGGGCTGCCCATCCGCGGCAATCTTATCCTGAATTTGCTGCGGGCCGCCATGCACAACGAACCACTGCGTTTTTCCTGCCGGGATTATCGCGGCGTGACCTATGTACGGCAGGCCGTTGAAAATCTGCTGCCTGCATTGGAGCTGCCGGGCGGCGTTTACAACTTCGGCTGTGAAAACGACTACGATATGTATACCACTGCCCGGCATTTCTGCACCGTACTGGGCATTACACCGCCCCTGGAAAAAGCCGACTGGCCCCGCAGCCTGCGGATGAACTGCCGTAAAGCCCGCGAGGCAGGGATCGTGTTTGACAGCACCTTTGACAATGTGACCCGCTGCCTGCAGGATTACGGCGTAAGTTCCCTGCTATAAAAAAGCACACCCCGTATTTCGGAACAACCGAAATACAGGGTGTGTTTTTTGCTTGTTATTCAGGCAAGAGGGCGTTTTGCCGTCCCCTTACCGGGAAAGCATCAGCGGCCGCGGAACCAGATCACCGCCACTGCAACCAGTGCAGCAACAGCCAGTACGCCCAGTACAATCGCAATCACCAGCGATGCATTCAGTCCACTGGTCTGTTCCTGTACAGTCTGTTCAGGCGTTGCGGTTTCAGCCACATCCTCGGGCGCCGCCGAAGGTGCCGGGGTGGCGCTTGCCTGCGGCGTGGAGGAAGGTTCCGGCGAAGCGCTGGGCTTCGGGGTAGCCTTTCCACCGGACGGCTTGCTGCTGCCGGACACCGTCGAAGTGGTACCCTGTACAGCCTGGACCGGTGCCGACGTGCCTACCGGAGAGGTAGAGACTTCCGGCGTGGGAGCAGGCGTCTGCGCTGCCGTACTCTGGCTGGAAGTTCCGCCCTGGCTGGTGGAAGAGGAACCACCGGAAGACCCATTGCTGGAAGATTCGTTGCCGGAAGAAGGCTTTTCGGTCGCTTCAGGAGCCACAGGGGGTTCTGTCGCTTCGGGTGCGGCGGGCGTCTGGGTCGGCACGGGAGTTTCGACATCTGCCGTGCTCAGGTCCGCCGATGCAGCGGCAACCGCAGTGGTTTCCGCTTTGCCGTAGGCAGCATTCACCAGTTCCAGGGAATCCTCCACCACACGGACGGTGGCAATGGTCCCGGGGGCAGCATCCAGCTGAATCTTGCCCAGGGATACCGTCCCATCCTTCAGCAATTCATCCCGGCCCGCAATATAAACCGTCAACCGGCCGGTTTCCTCATTGTAACGATACTGCTGCACACTGCTGGTCAGCCCATCGTTAAAATCAAACTGTGCTTTGGCGCCATTGCTGCTGTCCACCTGAAAACTCAGGCGCAGCGCCGTCACATCCTGGGCTGCCTCCTGGGGCAGCGTCAGACTGACAGAGGCTTGGCTGCCATCTGCATTCATTGTCACCGTGCCATCGGTCCCCTGCGCTGCGACAGGCAGTGCCGTCAGCGTCAGGGCTGCCCCCAACAGCAGGGTGGCCAACCATTTTTTCATTGTATTCTCCTGTTCTGTCAATCAGCGCTGCCAATGGTAATGGAAGGCAGCGGTTCGGGCAGCTCGACCGGCAGTGTATCGCTGGTCAGACGCTGACCCACGTTGGTAGTGGCTTCGTCCACACGGTACAGTTCCGCGCGCACCGTTTCCGGCATCGTCATGCCTTCCAGTGCATCGGGCTCGATCCAGTAGACCCAGTAGCTTTCGCTTACATCGCCCAACAGCCCGTTTTCCGGGTCCGGTGCCAGGATGATCTGGTGCGCCACGGTATTGCCCTCGGCATCCAGACCGCCCACGATCTCACCGTTCTGGTCGTAGAGCAGCACCACATTGTAGGCGGGATTGCCCTTGTAGCTGCCCGTAAAGACCAGGGAGCCCTGCGGGATCACATCGCCCTCGCCATCGGCATACTTATAGTCGCTTTCCAGCGTACCAATGCCGTTTTCCAGCAGTTTCACATTGTCGCCGGTGGGGCCCAGAACATCCAGCTCGCTGATGGAAACAACGCTGCCGGTGGGCGCCTTGACGATCAGACGCAGCTGCGTGGCATCGTAGGTGCACAGCCAGGGCTTGCCCTCGGTGTTGGGGAAGTATACGGTGTTTACCGTATCGCCGGCAAAGGTGCCGGTGGCCAGCGTCTGCCAGCTGCTGCCGTCGTTGCTGATCTGGATCTCGTAGTTCTGGATCGCAGTTCCGCTGGTGACCGTGTACTTGAAGCCGGTCACTGCCAGCGTCTTGTGGAAGTTCAGCGTAACGGTAGCCTCGCCCTTAGCCTGGCCCGTGTAGGTGGTTTCTTTCTTATTGTCGATGACCTGGGTGATGGCAGAAACCGGATCGGGATCACAGGGGTCCTGCTCGGTCGCATCCGGCGTGGTATCCTGCTCCGAAGTCATGTTGGTGGTAACCGTCCACTGGCTCTTATCGTAGCTGCCGTCGTGGCTGATCTTGACCGCGGGCAGCGTCAGATTCACCTGGTTGGCGGTCTTTTCGTCCACCACCGCAGTGGTGCCCTCGGTCAGGACATCCTTGCCGGCAATGGTCGCATCGGCACTGTGGGTAAAGCCATAGGTGCGTGCATCGTCATTGACGTAATACAGCGCGCGGGTTTCCGCCTCAAACTGAGCCATATAGGCAGCAGTCGTGGCATCGGGAATCAGACCCCAGCGAACAAAGAAGTCCGTCAGGTCTTTCTGCGCTGCCGCAGAGGTCAGCCGCATGAAGTTCTGGTTGGCATCGCCGCCCAGGCTCAGTTTGACACCGCCCGGTGCAGGTGCCGAAGCCGTATTGCGGGCATAGGTATCCACGCGGGCATAGAAGCGGCTTTCCAGCAGATCATTGTAGTTATCGTAGATCTGGTATTCGTATCCCTTATCATAGGCAAGGTGCAGCTGCCAGTACATACCCAGCTGGGTAAACACGTCGCCGGCTGCGCCGGTGGTGCCGCTGGTCACCTTGCTGTAAATGGCATCGTAACCGAAGCGCATGCCATCGGAAGTCTGGGAAATCTGGGCAAAATAGTTGTTGGTCACTTCCGCCACCGCATACTTGCCCTGGTTGATGTTATGGCCGATCTCGTGGGCAATGCCCCAGCCGAAGTAGTTACCGCTCTGGTAGCTGCCGTCCTCGTTGAGAACGATGGGGTTGCCTTCCGCCAGGCCGGGCACAGAGCCCCAGCCGATGCCGATATGATTGCCTGCCGCATACATGAACGCGCCGGCAAACATACGCATATAACGGATATTCAGGTGCTGGGCCGGCAGGCGGTTGGTGTTGCCTGCGCCCTCCAGGTTGGTAAGACCCTTATGCTGGTAGAACAGGATCATCATCTGATCCATGGCATCCACAGAGTTGAGCAGACGGGCCGCCTTCTCGCTGGTTTCTCCGGCGCCCAGGCCTGCCAGCAGCTGGCTGGCCGGTACCGAGTACATCATCTGATCCAGCAGCACATCGGTGGTGTTGAGGATGCATTCCTCCGCATTGTAGGCCGTATCGGCATGCAGGGTGCCATGCTGCGCTTCCAGGCCGGCGGTGTAGCTTTCCAGCTCTTCCACATAGGCCGTCACGCGGGCTTCCCGTTCACCGGCATCATCAATGCCGTACAGGTCCAGCACCGGGATCTGCACACCGCCGCTGACACGTACCGAGTACTGGTCCGCACTGTTGTTGCCGGTGTACTGCACATACAACGGGCCGCCGTGTTCGGCGTCAAAGGTGACCAGTTCCGGCACCATGATCTCGTTGCGGCCGATCTTCAGCGCAATGGATTTGGAGAGCTGGCCGTACTCGGCATTATACTGGGTCACAACCAGCTGCAGGGCCGCGTTGCTTCCGGTAGTGCCGTTGTTGCTGCCCACATAAATGATCAGTTCTTCCCCTGCCTGGGCGGTGACACCCAGCGGCTGCCAGGCATTCAGGCCGGTAAAGCCCAGATGTCCGTCCTTCTGCGCGGTGATACCGGTATGGACCTGTACCACATCCTGCAGCGAGGCATTCAGCAGACCGCGGGCATTATCCAGTTCCCGCTGCAGCTTGTCACGGTCGGGATGATACTCACCACTGACCTCGTCCGGGGTATCCAGACGGGTCTGCAGTGCCTCGATGGTGCTTTCCTCCACACCTTCGTTCAGGGTCAGGTGCAGATCATCAGCATACAGCGCGAAGATATCATCTTCCAGGCTGTCGTAGGTGTAGAACCGCATCTCGGCAATGCTGACGGGACGCACGTTGTAGGTATGGCCCACACAGACACGCAGGTAATCGGTAGTAACGCCGCCTGCGATCTTGATGGTGTAATAAGAGCGGCTGCCATCGCTGTGCTTGGTGATGCTGACCCCGGGCACGGTGTATTCCTTGCCGTCTTTTCCGTGGGCATAAACCACCACGCGGCCATAGTAGCCGATATCCTCGGACTGCGCCAGCGAAATGCTGCCGATATGGTACGCCTGGTCGAAGGTGACGCGCACGCCGCCCTCATCGGGGTAAGTGGCACCGTCATCCCAGTCGTTGACGCCGTACCAGGAGGCGTAGTCGTTATCCACCACGCCCCAGGCGGTGGTGCTTTCGGAATCCAGCGGGCTGTCCTTCATGTAGCCGCCCTTGCGGGTGACAGACTGAATATGTGCCGTCACTTCACCGGCAGTGCCCGGCGTATTGATCAGGTTGTAAGCCGGCATCTTGACCGGGCTGACATTGGCCGTGGAGATGCTGGAAACCAGCGAAGCAGGGCCTTCGCCCAGTTCGTTGACACCGGTCACATATACTTCATACCGGGTGTTGTTTTCCAGCCCCTGGATGGTATAGCTGTTGGTGGCAACGCCTTCTACCTTGATAAAGTCGCTGTCGCCATCTTTGCGATAGTACACATTGTAGGTGTCGGTGTCCTTCATGTTGGCCCAGGAAGCCTCAATACGCTGGAACCGTCCGTTCAGCGTCAGGGCATCCGGTGCCGGCGGCAGCTTGTCCGCCTTGGGGGTCACGTCGACGGCAGCACTGTAACCGCTGCGCCATTCGCCGTTCACCGACTGGACCTGTACCGCGTAATGAGTATTATTCTGCAGCTTTTTGCCGCCGAAGGTGGTAACGCTGAGGCTGGTGGAAGCAGTACGCACGGTTTCGGACTGATCCCCCTGGCTGATCAGAACCTCATACCCGGTCACATTGACTGCGGGGTTCCACTGCAGCGTAAAGGACTGGTTGCCCGGTTCCGCCTTCAGGTTCTGGGGAATATCCATCTGCGGCGGGGGAATGTGGCTTTCCATATCGTTGAGGAAGTCCACCTTGGTGATCTCGGCCAGATTGCCCTTGTTGGAAACCGCCGTCACTTTGATGGTAACTTTTTTAACAGCGATCTGGCCGCCGAAATCCACCACAATGGAGCCGTCGCTCTGCACATATGCGCCGCCGGCGCTGCGTGCCATGCGGGCACCGCCCTCCGAAATGGCAATGGTGGTCTCCAGGCTGCCATCCTCACCGTACACGAGGACTTCGCCGCCCACCACAGCGCCGTCGCTGTTGACCGGGGTCTGCAGGACCAGGCCGCCCATCTGAATGGCGGTGTCTTCCTCCTGGCCGAAATCAAAGCTGACGGATACCGGGTTTTCCTCCGAGATTGCTTTCTCGGTGGAGGATTTCAGTTCCACTTTGTTCTCACCGGTCAGCAGATCCTCCACCGTACCGGTGGCCAGGACCGTGCCCTCTTCCACAGCGGGCTGGGTGAGGGTTTCCGGGATCTTTTCGGTAATGGTGGACAGCACAGCCGTGGTATCGCTCAGGCTGTCGGCCAGCATCTGCAGGTCTACCAGATTCACCATCCCGTTGCCGTCCAGGTCGCCGTTGTCGGCGGTGCCCTCCTCCATTTCATCAATAAGGAGGTTCGCGTCGCTCTGTTCCAGACTGCCGTTGCCGTTCACATCGCCGATGCGCAGCACACCGGGGTGTGCGGAACTGTATGTATCGGTGGCCAGTGCACCGGTGGAAAGCTGTACCGCGTACAGCAGGTTATCCACCGTGATGGTCTGGGTGTATGCGGCGAACCCGTCGCCGGATACCGTGAGGGTATATTCCCCGGCCGGCAGATTGCTGAAACGCACCTCTGCCTGTGCGGGTACACCGCTTTCACTGTCGGATACCGGCAGCGTCAAAGTTTTTTCCTGCGGCACAGCCCCGGAAACATTTTGCTTCAAAACCACTTGCAGGTTCACAGCCCGTTCCAGCGGAAGGCCTGCCTGTACGCAGACTTCCACACCGGCCGTATCCTGTACAACTGCAGGCTGAAGCGCTTCCTCATCCAGCAGCGCCGTTTCTCCTGTCAGGGTGTCGATCGTTTCGGCCGATTGCGAACCTTCTTCAATCTGTTTTTCCTTCGATTCGTTCTGGTCGTTCCCCGTTTCCGGCGTGGCCACAGTGTATTCCTGTGCCGTTCCGGCATCCGGGGCTGCCAATTCTTCCTGCTCGGCCGATTCCGATACGAACAATTCTTCCGCGTAAACGGCCGGGCTCTGTGCCATAATGCTGAACATCATGGACAAGCTCAGCAAGGTGGCGATGGCTCTTTTCACTCGATAACATCCTTTCTGTTTCCACTTTTCCACCACACAGAAATTCCCGACCACTCGGCCGGGAAGCGGTGTACTTTTTGTGAAATAATCATTTGCAGCGCAAATTTTACTATAAAAATGGTAGGAAATCAAATCTTAAAATAATTTTATCACAAAAGTTTTCCCCGGGCTTTTCACATTTCAACATTTTACCGTTTGTATGTTATTTTTTGGTTTTCTCACAGATCCGCTCTTTTTGACCTTTTGTCTATTTTGCCCATTTTTTAGAACTTTGTCCCAAAAAAGAGAACCGGAGAGTCCCCTTATGGGACTGCTCCGGTTCCGGTGGGCGGCTTTCCGTGTTGCACCGCCCGTCAATCATTCACTTTTAAGATCAGTTGAACCCGATCAGCACGGCCACTACCACAAAAATGGTAGACAGTACAAAAAGCATACCCTGCATTTTGATCTGGAACTTGGCCCATTTGCCCCATTCCAGACGTGCCACGCCCAGAACACCCAGCAGGCAGCCGGAGGTAGGCACAATAAGGTTGGTCAGGCCGTCGCCCAACTGGTAAGCCAGGACCGCCACCTGACGGGTAATACCGGCCAGGTCGGCCAGCGGCGCCATAATGGGCATGGTAAGCGCAGCCTGCCCGGAGCCGGAAACCACCACAAAGTTGAACAGGCTCTGGAACACATACATGAGCCAGGCTGCCAACACACCGGGCACGCCGCTGAGCAGGTTGCCCAAAGTGTACAGAATGGTGTTCATAACGCTGGGGGTCGTGGGATCGGTGCCGCCCAGCACAATCACAATACCCTGTGCCATACCAACCACAAGGGCTGCGCCTACCAGGTCCGCCGCACCACTCTGGAAGGAGGACGCCATATCGGACGGACGCATACCGTTGAGCTTGAACACACAGCCGATGATACCGGCCACCAGGCCCATCACAAAGAACTGGGAGGCAATTTCGGGGATGTAATATCCTTCTACCACAACGCCCCAGACCGTCCAGACGATGGTCACCAGGATGGTCAGCAGCACCAGTCCCTGCCCCAGGGTAAAGGGAGCCGCTGCCCCATCACTCTGAGCCATCTGACCGCGGTAGTAGGCATCGCTCTCATACGAAACAGAGGCCATGGGATTTTTCTTGATCTTCCGTGCGTAAAGCATGGTAAAAATGACACCTGCCGCCGTAAAGACCGTCCACATGACGATGCGGAACCCGGCACCGGACAGCACCGGCACCCCGGCAATGCCCTGGGCAATGGCCAGACCGAAGGGGTTCATCCAGCTGGTGCCAAAGCCGATCTGCGTAGCCACGTAGGTGACGCAGACCGCCACCACGGCGTCATATCCCATGGCAATGGTCAGCGGCACAATGACCATGGCAAAGGGAATGGCTTCCTCGCCCATACCAAACACGGCACCGCCCAGCGAGAACAAGGTAAACAACACCGGGATCAGGATGATTTCCCGACCTTTGGTCTTGCGGATCATGGTATGAATACCAGCATCCACCGCGCCGGTACGCATAACAATGCCAAATGCACCGCCAATGACCAGAATGAACGCCACAATGCCTACAGCGCTTCCGGTTTTGTCACCGGAGGTCAGGCCCTCAAACACATAGTTGAGCATACCCTGACCGCCGAAATCCTCCGTTCCGAAAAGCGGCACACCGTTGCGCACCCGGTTGCCCGCCTCATCCAGTTCGTAGGCAAAGCTGTCCGCCACAATGACGGTACGGGTCTTTTCGGTATCGCCCACCATGTAGCTGATTTCCTGCGTCTGAAAGCTGCCTACCGGGATCAGGTAGGTCATCAGTGCGCAGATCACCACCACCGCAAAGATGATCACATACGTATGCGGCATCTGGAGGCTCTTTTTCTTTTTGTTTTCCACGATTTCCTATCACTTCCTGCATAAAATTCGGCGCCTGTGCCCGCACATTCAAAGCCGCTTTTACGGTACACCGCGCCAATTGTTTCCCTATAGTAGCCCAAAATGAAAAAAAATGCAATGCAAAATGCAAAAAGAGTTTGCAAATATTTTCTATTATCGGTATACTTATACTGTATGCATAATCGTATGCATACAGATTTGTGCAAAATACAGATACTACAGGAGCAAATCGCCATGATGAATCATTACAAGGCCGAGATGATTGCGGCAATCAGCCGCCTGGTTGAGATTCCCTCGGTCTTTGCCGAAAGTTCGGAATATCCTTTTGGTGCCGCTGTGGACCACTGCCTGGACGTTGCCCTTGCCATGATGGCCGGTCTGGGATTCCGCACCTTCAAAGCACCGGACGGCATGTACGGCTATGCCGAAATCGGTGAAGGAGAATTGTTTGGTGTGCTGTGCCACCTGGATGTGGTGCAAGCCCGCCAAGAAGACGGCTGGGAACACGACCCCTTCCGCCCTATGGTACAGGGGGACTGGCTTTGCGGCCGCGGTACCCAGGACGACAAAGGCCCCAGTGTTGCCGCCATCTATGCGCTGAAATCGCTGCTGGATGAGGGCCACAAGCTGAACAAGCGGGTGCGTTTTATTTTTGGCATCGACGAAGAAACCATGTGGGATTCCATCCATGCCTACTGCGACCGGGAAGAGCGGCCGGTGAGCGGCTTTGTACCGGACTCTACCTTCCCCCTGACCTATGCCGAAAAGGGGCTTTTGCAGCTGCAAATCCGCTCCGGCAAAAGGTTTGCACTCCCCTGCCGCGGCGGCGACAGCATGAACGCCGTTTCGGCCCATGCGGAATGTCCCCATGACCCGGCGGTGGAGCGTGCCCTGCGCGAGTTGGAATTCGCCTTCCATATGGATGGCGACACCGTCTGCGTGGAAGGCTTGACCGCCCACGCCAAAAATCCCTGGAAAGGCGTGAACGCCAACCTGCATTTGCTGCGTGCCCTGCGCCAGGCCGGGTACGAACACGATGCCATCACTTTTGCCTGTGACATGCTGGACGAGAAGTTCCGTTTTGAGGGCTTCAGCCAGGAAGATCTGTCGGATTTTTCCGGTCCCGTCACGGTCAACCTGGGCAAGTTCTCTCTGGATGAACAGGGAGCCGTGCTAGGAATCGACCTTCGCCTGCCGGTCACCTGTGAAAAGGAAACCATCCTGGCACTGGTGCGCGAAAAAGCTGCCGCCTGCCACATGACGGTAGAAGAATTTGACTGGCTGCGTCCCATCCATGTGCCGCTGGACAGCCCGCTGGTAAGCAAACTGCTGCAGGCCTACCGCGAAGTGACCGGCGATGCCAAAACCGAGCCGTATATCTCGGCCGGTGCCACGTTTGCCCGCGCTTTTGACAACTGTGTTGCCTTCGGCGCCAATATGCCCCACAGCCCTACCAGTGAGCATCAGCCCAACGAACGGATCTCCATCATCAAACTGATGCAGGCCACCGAGGTTTACCGCTGCGCCTTCTCTTATCTGGTGCTGGCTGACTGATTCTTGGGATGATAAACAGCAATCCCCCGGACCATGAACAGTCCGGGGGATTTTTGCTGCAAAAACTCAGAACAGTTTGCGGCCCGCGGCATACTTGGCACAAGGGCGGCCATCCGAAAGATATACGATCCGTTCCAGTCGTTCGGTCAACGTACAGGTCCGGGCAGTGGGCAGGGTGCTGTCATCCATGACCACAACATCGAACTCATAGCCGGGTTCAAAGCTGCCCACTTTGCCAAAGAATGCGCCGCCGCCCTTGGTTGCCATATACAGCGCTTCGGGCACGGTGAGCGCCGGGGTGTCCTGGTCCACCAGACGCCAACGCAGCTTGGAACACTGGATGGCATCGGTCATGGCACGGAGGATGGACAGATGCGCGCCGCCTGCCACATCGCTGCCCAGGCCAACCTTCTGCCCTTCCTGCAGATACTGTTTCACCGGCGCAATACCGGAGGACACATTCATGTTGGACTGGGGACAGTGGGCAATAAACACGCCGTTTTCCTTCATCAGGGTGCGTTCTTCCTCCCCGCTCCAGACGCAGTGCGCCATAACGGTGGGGCAATCGCCGCCGAACAGCCCGAATTGGGCGTAGGCTTCCCCGTAGAACCGGGTGCCCGGGCAAAGTTCCTGCACCCAGGCGATCTCGGAAAGATTTTCCGAAAGATGCGACTGCATGGGTACACCGAACTCCCGCTGCAGACGCCCCAGCCCGGCCATCAGTGCATCGGTGCAGCTGGGCGTGAACCGCGGGGTCAGAATGGGATGAACCAACCGGAAATCACTGCTTTCCTCCAGCCAGCGGCGGGTCTCGGCCAAAGACTGCTCGGTGGTTTCCCGCAGATAATCGGGGCTGTTGCGGTCCATGTTGACCTTGCCCACATAGCAGGGCAGCCCGGCCTGGTCCAGCAGCTGCATCAACCGCAGCGTCGCCGGGCGGTGCAGCGTAGCAAAAATGCTGGCACGGGTGGTGGTGCTGTGCAGCAGCGCATCCACAAAAATCCGGTACGCTGCCTCGGCGTAGGCTTCCTTGGCAAAGCGGCTCTCCTCCGGGAAGGCGTTCTGTTCCAGCCAGTCCAGCAATTCCATATCCATGCCCAGGCCACGGTAGGCATACTGCCCCGCATGTACATGCATATCTACAAAGCCGGGCAGAATCAGTTTGTCGCCGTAATCTTCCACCGGAATGCCCCGGTAACGCTCGGGCAGCACATCAAAAATACCTGCCACGGTGCCGTTCTCGCAGACGAGATAGCTGTCCGGATGCTGCGCCAGCTCTCCGCAGACAGGGGTATATACAAGGTTGCCTTTAAGGGCAAAGGTTGTTTGCATACAGATAACTCCTTTTGGGGGATGGGTTTGCGTTTACGGCTTAGTGTAACACACTTTTTTGTGAAAAAGCAACCGCACGGCCAAAGCCGCGCGGTTGTGCCTTGCTTTTTTGACCGGCAGTCAATCCCCGCCGGAATACTTCTGCCGGTTATTTCCTCAGGTTGTGCAGCAGTGCCGTGCAGCCTTCCTGCACATCCCGCCAGGTCGCCTCAAAATCGCCGGTATACCAGGGGTCGGCCACCTCGCCGGGGCGGCTTGTATAATCCAGCAGCGCGTGGATTTTCCCCGCCGGGTCACCGCCGCACATCCGCACCATGTTGCGCAGGTTGGCATGATCCATTCCGATGAGCAGGTCGTAGTATGCATAATCGGCCCGGGTCATCTGCCGGGCGGTTTTACCCGCGCAGGAAATGCCATGTTCTGCCAGTTTACGCCGTGCGGGCGGGTAGACCGGGTTACCGATTTCCTCGGTACTGGTAGCGGCGGATGCAATCTCGAACGCATCCGTCAGACCGGCGTTTTCCACCAGATCTTTCATAACAAATTCCGCCATGGGACTGCGGCAGATATTGCCGTGGCACACGAAAAGTATTTTGGTCATCTTTTTACCTATCCCTCCATAAAGCTGCCAATCAAAGAGATTTTCTGTGGTTCGTACTTGTATTGTACACGATTTTCCCATCATTTCACAGCCGAAAGAACGGCTATTTTTGTCTTTTTTGCAGCGCCACCAGCCCCAGTACCAGAGCAATGGGGAAAACTGCCGCAACAAGGAATCCTTTTTTCAGATCGCCGCCGACTGCCTCGGATACAACCCCCACCGACATTGGCCCAACCGTGCCGCCCAGGTCCCCGGCCAGCGCCAAAAAGGCAAACATCGCCGTACCTCCCTTGGGACAGGCCCGGGAGGAAAGACTGAGGGTGCCCGGCCACATGATACCTACGGAAAATCCGCACAACGCGCAACCTGCCAGCCCTGCCACCGGGTATACCGACAGGGACGCCACCAAATAGCAGCCTATACACAGCATCCCGCACGCCAGCATAATTTTTCCCAAATCCATTTTGTGGCTCATTTTGGCACACAGTACACGGGACGTCCCCATAAGGGCTGCAAACAGGCAGGGCCCCGCAAGGTCGCCAAGGGTTTTGGGAACCCCTATTGCTGCCTCCGCAAAAGCGGATGCCCACTGGGTCATTGCGTTTTCTGCCGCGCCGGAACAGACCATCAAAAGAACCAAAAACCAGAACAGAGGCAGGCGAAGCAAGCTTCCTCCCCCCATGCCTTCACCGCTTTCCACCAGTCTTTCTATCGGGCAGGCAATAAAATTAAAAACATTCCAAAGGGGAATCAGCGCCCACAGCAGCGTGAGAATCCGCCAGTTTTCCAGCCCAAACAAGGCAAAAAACACCGTGGAACCCAAAACCACAGCCATCATGCCCCAACAGTAAAAGGAATGAAGCAAACTCATCCGGCTGGCCTTGTTCTCAAAAGGGCATGCTTCCACAATGGGGCTGACCACCACTTCGACCAGACCGCTGCTGACTGCGTAAACCATAACCGAAATCAAAATTCCCAGAAAGGGAACCGGCAAAAGATCCGGCAAAAACGCCAGCAGCACCAGCCCCACCGCTGCCATACCGTGGGCGGCGACCAAACAGGTACGGTAACCGATCCTGTCCACAAAGTTTGCGGCGACCAAGTCGATCATCAGCTGTGTCAGAAAAAACACGGTGGGAATCAATGCAAGTTCTCCCATCGAAATGTGATAGCTCTTTTGAAACGTCAAAAAGAGAAGCGGCGCAAAGTTTGCACAGATAGCCTGTGTCACATATCCCAAATAGCAGGCATGCAAGGTTTTTTGATAGTTGGGTGTAATGGTCATAAGGGTTCCCTTTCTCCTGTGTGGTTCCACGTTCAGCACATTTTTGTAACGGCCGTGCTGTAGGGCATTATAACAGCAAGGTCTGAGAAGGATAAGGGATAATCCCGCCAAATGATAGCACTATTTTCCCAAATTGCGGACCTGGCCAGGTGTATAGCCGTAAATTTTCCGGAACTGGCGCCCGAAGTAATTGGTGGAACGGAATCCGCAGGCCAGGCTTATTTCCTGTACCGTCAGGTCGGTATCATGCAGCAGTCTGTGCGCGGTCTGCAGCCGGTAACGGATCAACACATGTACCGGGGAGCAATCCATATATTCATGAAAACAGCGCGCCGCCTCGCTTCGGCTGATGCTCGCCGCCGCGGCAATATCTGCAAAGGTAATTGGTTCTGCATAATGAGCATACATGTAGGCCAGCATTTTTTGCACACGCACCTGTGAACGAAGCTGCATACCCGTAGCTTGGGATTTCGGCAGTACATCCCAATGACGATACAGCGCTTCAAACAGGCAGCTCAGATCGCGCTGCACTGCCATTTCATAACAGGGCTCCCGCTGTTTAAGATGGGCAAACAGTTCATCCACAAGGCAGCATATGTTGCGGCACCAATCATCTTTCTGTCTGAACACAACAAAAGGCAGGGATTCAGAGTCCGCAATGGGTGCGATGTATTTTTGGTAAATCGTACCGGTTTCAGGGGCAATAAGCGTTCCGGAAAAAACCACAACGGGCATCGGATCCGGCAGGTCCCCCGCAATCTGCCGCACGCTGTGAAGCAGATTTCGATTCACCATCACGCTGTCCCCCGCCTTCAGCACGATGTGTGTTTGCCCCACCTGGTACTCCAAAACACCGGTCTCCGCTTTGGCAATTTCAAACTCCGGGTGCCAGTGCAGGGGCCCTTCTCGCTTGGGCAGCTCGCCAAGTTCATTTTCAAAAAAGGAAAGCGGGAAATCATCCCCTTCCCGGGAGATCTGTTCACGCATGGATTGGTCTACAATAACAGGCACAAGAATCTTCTCGCTTTCGATGCAGCTATTTCAGCAAATTGTTTCTGGAATTATATCCAGTATAGCAGCAAACGGATGCTTTATCCATGGAAGGATCTTGTCGTATACAAAAAAGGTTCTCCACTGTTTTTAGCTATAATGCTGGGAAGCTGCACACAAAAAGGGACACTGTCCAAAACAGTGTCCCTTGTATATCGCGTTCCCAAAAGATACGTCACCGGCAACGCTTGCATTTTTATGAAGATTTCTTCTGCATCTGATTCTGCTCATAATCCCGCAGGCTGGCCAGTGCCTTGGGCGCCAACGGGAAGAGGGCAATCATGTTGAACACCGTCATCAGGCCGACGCCCACATCGCCCAGGTCCCACACGAACTGGTAAGCGGCCAGGCCGCCGATAAACAGCATGACCAGCGCCAGAATCTTATAGGCCAGCTGGGCGCTCCAGCGGTCGCCGAAAAGATACGCCACATTAGAGCGGGCATAAAACAGAATTCCCAGAAAGGTGGACAGACTGAACAGCCACAGAATCACCGCAATGAAAATCACACCAAACTCGCCCAGGTGATAGTGCATGGCCGCCTGCAGCAGGTCCATGCCCTCCAGACCGGCGGTCAATTCCGTGGGAGTGAGCAGCATGATCATAGCGGAACAGCTGCAGATCACCAGCGTATCGATAAAAACACCCAATGCCTGGAGCAGACCCGCTTTGGCCGGATGATCGATATGGGAGGCCGCTGCTGCGCAGGGGGCCGAACCGGAACCTGCTTCGTTGGAGAAGAGGCCGCGCTTGGTACCGTTCATAATCACGGCACCGATGCCGCCGCCTACCACCTGGCGCAGACCGAAAGCCTCGGCAAAGATCTGCTGGAACACGCCCGGCAGCAAGGCCGCATTTTTAATAATGATAAACAGGGTAATAAAGAAGTAACAGGCCGCCATGACCGGAACCATAACATCCAGCACCCGGACCGTGGCGTTTTTGCGCAGTACGATGACCGCCGCCACGATCACCAGTGCAATGGTGGAATACAGCGGTGGAATATGAAAGGCGTTTTCAAAAGAAGCCGAGATGGAATTGCTGGTTACCTGGCTGATGCCGCACCAGCAGATAAGCCCCGACAACGCAAACAGCACCGCGATCACCGAATGTTTGCGGCGGCTTCCCTTGGGCACAAACAATGCGTGCAGATAATAGGCAGGACCGCCCCGGTACCCACCGTAGAGGGGATCTTTTTCCTTATAAAGCTGTGCCAGGGTTGCCTCAATAAACGCAGTGGAAGACCCCAGCAGCGCCATGACCCACATCCAGAACACAGCCCCGGCACCGCCGGCGGAAATAGCCGCCACAACACCCACCAGGTTGCCCATTCCCACCCGGCAGGCCGTAGATACGATCAGTGCCTGCACGCCGGAAAGACCGTGCTCGGTCTTTTTGTTGTTGGACATGGTGACGCGGACCATTTCCGGAAACAAACGAAAAGGCAAAAAACGTGTACGCACCGTAAAATAGACGCCCGCCGGCACCAGAATCATCACCAGCAGCGAAAGCCCCAGGCTGCTGCCTCCCGGCAGCGGGATCTGTACCAGATCTCCCCAGAGCAGATTGTAAACGGCTTTGAACACGGTCATCACAAGATTCCTCTCCTTATTTCCACACTTTAGCAATGCAGCGCATTAAAGTAGTGTACCACAAAGCGTTCACTGAGGGAAGCCCTTTTCTGCTTTTTATATCCGGTGGCACTCTTCCGGAATACCGATATCCGCCAGCCGTACCTCGCCGCAGAAGATCGCCGCTTCCGGTGCCGTGTGGGCCGGTTTTCTGCTGTCAAACGCTACCGTAAGATCAGCCTGTACCGCCCCATTGGCTGCCACGCCGGTATCGGCACAAACGCCGCTGGGCAAATCCACTGCCAGTAAAAAGGCGCCCGCCGCCCGGCTTTGGTTCAGCAGTCCGCAGGCAGCCTGCCCCGCCGGGCGCAGTGCTCCGTGGAAACCGGTACCGTACAAAGCATCCACCACCGCGTTCCATCCCCGGGAATCAGGGCACTGTTCCGCAGGCAGAACCGTAACCGGCAGTGTGCGCAGCAATTCCCGGTTGGTGATGGCATCCGGCGTTTGGGGTTCTCCTTCTGCCAGCCAGACCGTCACCTGCCAGCCACTCTTGGCCGCCACCCGCGCCATAACAAAACCGTCGCCGCCGTTGTTGCCTTTTCCGGCCACCACCAGCAGCCTGCCCGGCTGCGGAAAGCGCCCGGCCAGTTCTGCCCAGGCTGCCTGGCCTGCATTTTCCATCATCTGAATGTACAAAAGCCCGCTCTCATTGGCTGCCTGCTCTATGGCTTTCATCTGAGCGGCGGTTACGACCTGTTCATTCTTCATGGCTGTTTTCCTCCTTTTGGGGAACCGTGCGCCCCCTATCCGGGGGAGCGCATGGTTCCGGGTATCCGCTGTTTTTACTGTTATTTATTATTGTATCCCGCCCTTGGCAAAGCCACAAGAGGCCGCCTGTAAAAAGCTGTACCGCCCCGCATCCTTGCGGATGCGAGGCGGTACAGTGTAGGGAGAATGTACAGTCCGGGAATGCCCCCGAACACAATGTCAGTTCAATTTGAGGAATTTGCGCACCGGCAGCGTAACGGCCCCTGCCACCAGGCAGCAGATGACCCACTCGACCACCGCCTGCACACCCACGCAAAGCACGATGAACATAAAGATGTTATCGGCCCCCAGGGTCTGTGCCAGGTTCTGCACATAATCGATGTTATAAAAAAGCAATACCAAAAAGCCCATGAAGAACACGGTGTTCAGCACCGGGGCAGCCAGTGCGCCCGCAAAGCAGCAGAACTTTTCCTGCTTGGGCAGCACCTTGCGCAAAGCCCGGAAAATCCACGCCGCACACAGGCCCATCAGCACACGGGCCACAACGCAGACCACAAAAGTGCCCAAGGGGCTGGCGCTGAACAGTGCCGCACTCATAGCGCTTTTGCCTTCCACCGCCTGGATGAAGCTGGTTGCACCAAATACCGCGCCCAGGATGGCCCCCGCCGTGGGGCCCATGGTCATAGCGCCGATGGCAACCGGTACCGTCAGCAGCGACGCCGACAGGGGGCCGATCTGCAGATAGCCCAACGGCGTATAGTTCAGCACAAGCAAGATGGCCACCAGCAGCGCAAGCTGGGTAAGCCAACGGACGTTGGTACGATTTTTCATATTCAATTTTCCTCCTGCTGCCGTCTCCTACATCTCGGGAGTACAGCGCAAATGTACAGCCACGGGGGCTGCCAATCCACAGTATAACGCAAAACCGGCCGCGATACAAGCGGCCGGTTGATTTTTTTCTTACAGTTTTCCCGCCAGAAGCAGCTCCCGCACCTCAAAAAGGTCATGGCAGCAAACATTATACAGCTGACGGATCTCTTCGTCCGGCTGGGCCAGGTCCGGCACCATCACCGTCACCGCACCGGCTGCATGCCCGGCACGCACACCGTTGAAGCTGTCCTCCAGCACCAGGCAGTCATGGCAGTCCAGGCCCAGGCGGCGGGCCGCCTCCAGGAAGATATCCGGCGCCGGTTTGCTGTGCTGCACATCCGCACCGCAGACGATATCGTGGAAATACCGTGCCGTGCCGGTGGTCTGCAGATTCTGTTCGATCATATTGCGGGGGCTGGAACTGGCCACAATGCGGGGCATCCCCATTTCTTCCAGGGTTGCCAGCAGTTCCTTCAGGCCCGGCTTGCAGGGAACGCCCTGGGCAAAACGCGCTTCGCCGATCTGCCAGACCTTGTCCAGCATTTTGCGGGGGGCAATCTGGGGGAAGTATTTCTGCACATGTTCCACCAGATACTGCCCGGCCAGGCCCCGGCCGCTGGCATAAAAGGCCGCCGTATCCTCCGGCATGGGTACGCCCAGTGCTTCACAGGCAGGTTCCCAGAAAGTATCCCAGATGCGCTCTGTGTCAAACATCAGGCCATCCATATCAAAAATCACGCCTTTTATCATAAAGGTGCCATCCTTTCCCGATCATCCTCAAAGTACAGGCCCATTGTACCGCATTTTTTTGTTTCCCGCAACCGCCGCTGTGCAAATTAGGGCTTGTATTTACCGCTTTAGAGCGCTATAATTGTCTAAACTGCTTCCGGGTTGCTGTGCGGCGGCCCGCCTGGCGGCATTGAGATAACAGGGAGAGTGTAAATCATGTTGGACATCAAGATCACCAAAACGACTGCGCCCAAAGCGAAGCCGCAGGACGAAAGCAAACTTGGCTTTGGCAAAATTTTCAGCGACCACATGTTCCTGATGGACTATACCGAGGGCGAGGGCTGGCATGACGCCCGCATCGTCCCCTACGGCCCGTGGGAGATGGACCCGGCCACCACGGTACTGCATTATGCCCAGGAAATCTTTGAGGGCATGAAGGCCTACCGTACCGCCGAAGGCAAGATTCAGCTGTTCCGCCCCGACTGCAACGCCAACCGCTTCAATGATTCTGCCGACCGTCTGGGCATGCCCCCCATTCCGCCGGAGGATTTTGTGCAGGCCGTAAAGGCCATTGTGGATGTGGACCGTGACTGGGTCCCCCATTCGGACGGTGCCTCGCTGTACATCCGCCCCTTCTGCGTTGCCACCGACGTAGGCCTGGGCGTGCATGCCGCCAAGCATTACCGTTTTGCCATCATCTGCTCGCCTTCCGGCGCTTACTATGCCGAGGGTCTGGACCCTGTGCGCATCTACGTGGAAGACGAATACATCCGTGCCGCCCCGGGCCTGACCGGCTTCACCAAGTGTGGCGGCAACTACGCCGCATCCATCAAGGCCGGTGAACTGGCCGAGGAACGGGGCTTCAGCCAGGTGCTGTGGCTGGACGGCGTAGAGAAGAAATACGTTGAGGAAGTCGGTTCCATGAACATCATGTTCAAGATCGACGGCAAGATCTACACCGCCG